>Ga0070735_10000775_pt1 | contig 32543 bp, 31 predicted proteins | sample Coa_R1_FD_66443 | JGI IMG/M metagenome (GOLD analysis project Ga0070735, IMG submission 66443) | Surface soil microbial communities from Centralia Pennsylvania, which are recovering from an underground coalmine fire - Coalmine... | ecosystem: Environmental > Terrestrial > Soil > Unclassified ...
CGACGAACCGACCGCTCGCCCGGTCGATGACCGCGCGCTCGCCCAGCGGCGGCTGGTGCAGGCGGGCGAGCTCGCGGCTGTTGTCGACGGACCAATAGAGCCAGCTCCGGCGGCGCTCGTAGATGTCCGCCTCGGGCATGGCGGGGTCGAACCAGCCGATGGCCTTGTAGAGGGCGTGGCAGTCGTCGAGATCGCCGCGCTCGAGCGGGCGGATGGAGAACCGTGCGGTTTCGAGCACGGGCATGGCGGTCCCTTCGAGGACCGCGGGATCGGTGACGGGCAAGGTCGTGCACTTTCGCGAGAGGAGTGGCGACGCCTTTCGGCGTCGGGCTGAAGCGCTTAAGCGCGGCTCGCGGCAAGGACAGTCATGGCCGCGAGCGTGCTGTCATGCGACGCCGACGTCAACCCTCGGCGATCTTCGCCCGCTCGAACCACTCGGCCATGGTCACCCGCTGGCCGGTGTCTTCGTCGTAGAAGGTGACGGCGCTGTCCTTGAACACCGCGACCTTGCCGATGGTCGGCATGTGGGCGATTTCGACGGGCGCGTGCTCGCCGCCAGTGAGGTAGACGAGGTCGTCGGCCGCGTGCGTGTTTGTCATGTGGTGCACGACGCCGTCGTTCGGGAAGCCGATGAAGTCGCCGGCCCCGATAGCGGTCGCGACGCCGTCCAGCGTCACCGTGCCCTCGCCCTCGATGACAAACACCCACTCCTCCTCGACCGAGTGGGCGTGCGGGATGAAGCTTTCCTTCGACGGCGGCAGGCGCATCAGGTTCACCGGTAGCCGCTTCAGCCCGGTCCGTTCGCTCAGCCGGGTCATGTACATTTCGGAGTTGGGATTGAACGGGTGGCGCCCGTGCACGCCGCTTTCCCGCCCGAACGCGCCGGTGCGCACCAGATGTTTCGGGTCGTCCGCCATGCGCGCGTCCTCCATTGGCCTCAGCGGTGAAGGTAGGCGCGCGGCGGCGGAGCGCTAGGTCTTCTTCGCCCGCTTGGCCGGCTTTGTCTTGGAGGCGGCCTTCGCCCTCGGCGCGGCCGCTCGCCGCGCCGGACGCGCGCCGCCGCCTTTCCCGGCGCGTGCGGCGAGCAGGCCGACGGCCTCATCGAGCGTCAGCGTGGCCGGGTCCTGGCCCTTGGGCACGTTGGCGTTGGTCGCGCCGTGCTTGACGTAAGGCCCGTAGCGGCCGGACAGCACGCGCACCGGCGCGCCGTCGGTCGGGTGGGAGCCCAGCTCCTTGATCGCGGCGGCCGCAGCGCGCTGGGGGCGGCCGCCGCCGGCGCGCTTCTCGGCCAGGGCCGCGACCGCGCGGTTCAGGCCGACCTCGAACACCTCGTCGGCGTTCGCGAGGTTGGCGTAGGTCCCGTTGTGCTGGACGTAGGGCCCATAGCGGCCGATGCCGGCCACGATCATCGCGCCGCCTTCCGGATGCGGGCCGACCTCTCGCGGCAAGTTCAAGAGGCGCAGGCCCTTGTCGAGGTCCATCGCGGCCGGCGGCCAATCCTTCGGCAGGCTGGCGCGGCGCGGTTTGCCGTCGCCGGCGGTCTCGACGAAGGGCCCGAAGCGGCCGCTCTTCAGCCAGACGGCCTGGCCGGTCTTCGGATCTGTGCCCAGCTCGCGGTCGGCGCTCTCGGCGCCGTCCTCGGCTTCGCCGGCGGCGATCGGGCGCGTGTGGCGGCACTCGGGGTAGTTCGAACAGCCGATGAAGGCGCCGTAGCGGCCGATCTTCAGCGACAGACGGCCGGTCCCGCACGTCGGGCAAAGCCGCGGATCGGCGCCGTCGCCCTTGTCGGGGAAGACGTGCGGGCCGAGCGCCTCGTTCAGCGCCTCCAGCACCTGGGTCGTGCGCAGGCCGCCGATCTCGCCGACGGCGGCGTGGAAGTCTCTCCAGAAGTCGCGCAGCAGCGCCTTCCAGTCGAGCTCGCCGGCCGACACAAGGTCGAGCTTCTGCTCCAGGTCGGCGGTGAAGTCGTACTCGACGTAGCGGGCGAAGAACTGCTCGAGGAAGGCGGTGACGAGGCGGCCTTTGTCCTCCGGCACGAAGCGGTTCTTCTCCATGCGCACATAGTCGCGGTCGCGCAGGACGGTGAGGATCGAGGCGTAGGTCGACGGGCGGCCGATGCCCAGCTCTTCCAGTCGCTTGACCAGGGAGGCTTCCGAATAGCGCGGGGGCGGCTCGGTGAAATGCTGGTCGGCGCGCGCGGCCTGGACGCGGGCGTCGGCGCCTTGGGCGACCTGGGGCAGGCGGCCGGACTCCTCGTCGTCCGGGTCGTCGCGCCCTTCTTCGTAGACCGCCAGATAGCCGTCGAAGAGCACGACCTGGCCCGTGGCGCGCAGGCCCGTCTGGCCGTCGGCGCTGTCGAGGTCGATGGTCGTGCGCTCGATGCGCGCGGCTTCCATCTGCGAGGCGATCATGCGCTTCCACACGAGCTCGTAGAGACGGCCGAGATCGGGCTCGAGGCGCAACGAGCCCGGGTTGCGGGCGAGGCTTGTCGGCCGGATCGCCTCGTGAGCCTCCTGCGCGTTCTTCGCCTTCACTCGATAGTGGCGCGCCTGCTCGGGGACGTAAGGGGCGCCGTAGATGCCCTTGATGACGCTCCGGGTTTCCTCCAGCGCCTCGGGGGCGGACTGCACGCCGTCTGTGCGCATGTAGGTGATCAGGCCGACCGTTTCGCCGCCGATGTCGACGCCCTCGTAGAGGCGCTGCGCCGCCTGCATGGTGCGCTGGGCGGAGAAGCCCAGCTTGCGTGACGCCTCCTGCTGCAGGGTCGAGGTCGTGAACGGCGGCGGCGGGTTGCGGCGGGCCGGGCGCTTTTCGACCGCGGAGACCTTGAATGTCGCCGCCTGCACGGCCGCCTTCGCCGCCTCGGCGGCCCCCGCGTTGGGCAGGTCGAACTTGGCCAGCCGCTTGCCCTGATGCTTGACCAGGCGAGCAAGGAAGGGGTCGGAGCCGGCGGTGACGTCGGCGTCGACGGTCCAGTATTCCTCGGTTCTGAACGCCTCGATCTCGATCTCGCGATCGACGACGAGGCGGAGCGCCACCGACTGCACGCGGCCGGCCGAGCGGGCGCCCGGCAGCTTGCGCCACAGCACCGGCGAGAGCGTGAAGCCCACCAGATAGTCCAGCGCGCGGCGCGCCAGGTAGGCGTCGACCAGCTCCATGTCGATGGCGCGCGGATGGCGCATGGCCTCGGTCACGGCCGAGCGGGTGATGGCGTTGAACACCACCCGCTGCACCTCGGCGTCCTTGACCGCGCGGCGCGCTTGCAGCGCCTGCAGCACGTGCCAGCTGATCGCCTCGCCCTCGCGGTCCGGGTCGGTGGCCAGGATCAGGTGGTCGGCGCCTTTCATCGCCTGGGCGATGTCGGCGAGCCGCTTGGCGGCGCGCGGATCGACCTCCCAGGTCATGGCGAAATCGTCGTCCGGCTTGACCGAGCCGTCCTTGGACGGAAGGTCGCGAACGTGGCCGTAGCTTGCCAGAACCTTGTAGTCCGGGCCCAGGTACCGGTTGATGGTCCGGGCCTTGGCGGGGCTTTCGACGACGACGACGCGCATGCGGACTCGGGGTTGGCGGGGCGCGGAAAGTGGGGTTGCGCCTCGCGGCTTGTCAACGTGCCGCGTTCGGTGACGCTCGTTCAGCCGGAGATTGCGAGGCCGCCGGGCAACAGTTCGGCGCGGCCGGCGAGCGCAAGTTCGGTGAGCGCGGCGCCCACCGCCGCGGCCGACGCGCCGGTCGCGCGGACGAATTCGTCGCGCGGCGTGGGCGTCGGCGACAGCAGGGCGGCGAGGCGCTCTCGCAAGCCGTCCGCCGCGGCGTCGTCGCCCGCCGCGCCCTCGTAATCCGCGTCCGGCTCGCGCAGCGGCGTGGCGCCGGCGATGGCGCGCAGCACGTCGTCGACGCCCTCGCAGATGGCCGCGCCCTGGCGGATCAGGTCGTTCGTCCCCTTGGCGCGCGGGTCGAGCGGCGAGCCGGGCACGGCCAGCACCTCGCGCCCCTGCTCGGCGGCGAGTCGGGCGGTGATCAGCGATCCGGAGCGGAGCTCCGCCTCGACGACGACGACGCCGAGCGAAAGGCCCGAGATCAGCCGATTGCGGCGCGGGAAGTCGCGGGCGCGGGCCTCTGCGCCGGGCGGGCTCTCCGAGACCACGCAGCCTTGCGCGACCAGGCGCTCGTAGAGGTCCCGATGCTCGGGCGGATAGACGTCGTCGACGCCGCCGGCGAGCACGGCGATCGCGCCGCTGGCCACCGAGCCTTCGTGTGCGGCGGCATCCACGCCGCGCGCCATCCCGGAAACGACGACGTAGCCGGCTTGGCCCAGGTCCTGCGCCAGCCCGCGGGCGAAGCGCTGGCCGGCGGCCGAAGCGATGCGCGCGCCGACGATCGCCACGCCGGGCCGCGCCAGGAGTTCGACGCGCCCGCGCGCCCAGAGGATCGGCGGCGCCGGGTCGACAGCGGCCAGCAAGGGCGGGAAGTCGGCCTCGCAAGAGGCGATCAGCCGCGCGCCCAGTGCCTCGCCGGCGGCGATCTCGCGCGCCGCGTCGGCTTCGCTGGGAATTGCGAGCGGCTGGGCGCGACCGCCGCGCTGGCTGAGCGCCGGCAGGGCGGCGAGCGCGCGTCCCGCGTTCCCGTATCGCGCGATGAGCTGATGGAAGGTGACGGCGCCGACGTTCTCGGCCCGACGCAGGCGCAGCCAGTCGCGGCGTTCAGCCTCCGACGTCACGCGGGCTCTTGAGCGGCGGGCCGCCGTTGTGGCCGATGGCGCTGTCGTCCTCCCCCGGCGGCGTCTGGCCGCCGCCGATCTTCGGCTCCTCGCCGCGAAGCAGCCGCCTGATGTTGCTCTCGTGGCGGATGAAGATGAGCACGGCCATCCCCGCCGCCATCACGATCACCGGCGTCCCGGCATGAAAGAGGAAGGCATAGAGCGGCGCGAGCAGGGCGGCTGTCAGCCCCGCCACCGACGAGTAGCGGAGGAGCAGCGCGATGAGGATCCAACTCGCGCCGGCGGCCAGCCCGACCGGCCAGGCGACGGCCAGGAGCACGCCGAAGAACGTCGCGACCCCCTTGCCGCCTTTGAAGCCCAGCCAGACGGGGAAGATATGGCCGGCGAACGCCGCGCCGCCGGCGATCGCCGGGGCCAGCACCGCCGGCGTCGGCGCGCCGAAGTGGACGGCCGCCCAGAGCGTCAGCAGAGCCGCCGCGGCGCCCTTGCCGCCATCGCCGATCAGGGTGATAGCCGCCAGATCCCGGCGCCCGGTGCGCAGCACGTTCGTCGCGCCGATGCTGCCGGAGCCGATTTGGCGCAGGTCGCCAGCGCCGCCCAGACGCGTGGCGATCACCCCGAACGGGATCGATCCGAGCAGATAGCCGCCGACGACCGCCGCGCCAATGATCCAGGTCCCCAACATCTCGCCAGTTTAGGTTGTTCAGGCTCAGGCCGGAAGCCGGCTCAGACGCGCCGGCCGATGGCGGCCTTCAGCGCCGCCAGCCGATCTTCGTCGCGGCGGTAGAAGGTCCACTGCTTGACGCGTTTGGCGCTGACCAGCCCGGCCTGGGTCAGAATGCGCATGTGCTCGCTGACCGTGGGCTGGCTGACGCCGAGCTTTTCGGCGATCAGGACGCCACAGACGCCGTCGTCGACCAGGTCGCCGTCCACCTGTTCGCGAAAGTGGCTGCGCGGCGACTTGAGCCACTCGAGAATGAGCAGCCGCCGGTCGTTGGCGATCGCCTTTAGGCCGGCGACGATGTTCTCTTCGTTCGTCATATTGCCAATTGGCTAACTACCGAAGTAGCGTCGGCGCGTCGATTCAAGGGAGTCGAAGGTGATGAGCGAAGCACGGTACAACATTTCCAAAGACATCCTGTTCACCCCGCTGCAGCGCATCGACGTCGGCGCGGTCGCCGGCGCGCAGACGCCTTGGTGGAACCGGACGCTCACCCAGGTCAACGACGCCGTGGTGCGGCTGGCCGTGATGGAAGGCGACTTCCACTGGCACAAACACGACCGCGAGGACGAGTTCTTCTATGTGCTCGAAGGCGCGCTCACGATCGAGATCGACGGCGCCGAGCCGGTGACGCTCCGGCCCGGCGAGGGCGTGACCGTACCGGCGGGACGCCTGCACTTCCCGCGCGCCGACGGCCGCACCGTCGTCCTTATGGTGGAGCAGGCGAGCGTGACGCCGACCGGCGACTAAGGCCCAGAGACGCGCGCGTCGAACGCCAGGCGGCCATCGACGAGGGTCGCCAGCAGTTTGCCTTGCAGGCTGCGGCCGTCGAAGGGGGAGTTCTTCGACTTCGAGATCAGCTTCGCCGCGTCGATGCGGATCGGCGCGCCGATGTCGCAGAGGACGAGGTCGGCCGGCGCGCCGGGCTGGACGGCGCCGGCGTCGAGCCCGAGCAGGCGGGCCGGCTTTACTGTCACGGTGGCGATGAGGTCGATGAGCGGCATGCGATCGTCGTGGTGCAGCGCGAGCAGCGCCGGCAGCAGCGTCTCGAGGCCGACCGCGCCCGGCGCGGCCTCGTCGAAGGGCAGGCGCTTGTCTTCAGCCGGGGCTGGCGCGTGGGCGGAGACGACCACGTCGATCAGGCCGGACGCCAGGGCTTCGATCAGCGCCTGGCGGTCCTCCTCGGCCCGCAGCGGCGGGATCAGCTTGTAGAACGTCCGGTAGTCGCCGATGTCGAGCTCGTTGAAACTCAGGTGGTTGATCGAGACGGTGGCGTGGACGTCGGCGCCTCGCGCCTTGGCGCGCGCCAGGCTCTCCAGGGCGCCGGCGGTGCTGACCTGGTCGACGATCAGCCGCGCGCCGGTGAGTTCGGCGAGCGCCAGGTCGCGTTCCAGCATGATGCGCTCGGCGGCGGCGGGAACGCCGGCCAGGCCCAGGCGGGCGGCGAACTCCCCCTCGTGCGCCGAGGCGCTTGCCGAGAGCCAAGGATCGGCCGGACGGTGGGCGATGGGCGCGCCAAAGCCGCGCGCGTAGGTCATCACGCGGCGGAGCACGAGCGAGTCGACGACCGTCCGATCGACGTCGGTGATCATCACGCACCCGGCCTCACGCATGAGGCCGATCTCGGCCATCTGCCGGCCCTCGAGGCCTTTGGTCGCGGCGCCGGCCGGATAGACCTTGGCCAGCCCGATGTCGCGGGCGCGGCGCAGGATGAAGTCGACCACTGACGGTTCGTCGACCACCGGATCGGTGTCGGGCTGGACGACGATCGAGGTGACGCCGCCGGCGAGCGCGGCGCGGGCGGCGCTTTCCAGCGTCTCCTTGGTCTCGGCGCCCGGCTCGCCCGTCTTGACCCGGATGTCGACCAGGCCCGGCGCCAGCATCGCGCCGCCGCAGTCGATCGTCTCGACGTCGGCCGGGAGGCCCTCGAAGGCCGGAGTCCGGACGATCTCGGCGATGAGGCCGTCGGCGCAAACGACACAGGCAGGCCCGTCGTAGCCGCTCGCCGGGTCGACCAGGCGCGCGTTCAGGAGCGCGATCGGTGGTTGGGGCGCTAGCATCAGTCGTTGTCCAGCCGCGCGGCGAGGCTCGCCAACACCGCCATGCGCACGGCGACGCCCATCTCCACCTGATCCTGGATGAGGCTGATGGCGAGGTCGTCGGCGACGTCGGAGTCGATCTCGACGCCGCGGTTCATCGGCCCGGGATGCATCACCCGCACGCCGGGCGACGCGCGCGCCAGCTTGGCCCGGTCGAGGCCGAAGAAGCGGAAGTACTCGCGCATGGAGGGGACCAGTGCGCCGGTCATGCGCTCGAGCTGCAGGCGAAGCATCATCACCACGTCGACGCCGTCCAGCCCGCCTTCCAGGTCGTGGTGGACCTCGGCGCCCCAGCGTTCGGCGCCCGCCGGGATCAGCGTGGCCGGCCCCACCAGCCGGATGCGCGCGCCCAGCGCCTGCAGCATGATCGTGTTCGACCGCGCCACGCGGCTGTGCAGGACGTCGCCGCAGATGGCGACGGTCAGTCCCTCGATGCGCCCGAACGCCCGCCGCATGGAGAGCGCGTCGAGCAGGGCCTGCGTCGGGTGCTCGTGCTGGCCGTCGCCGGCGTTGATCACGCTGCAGCCCACCTTCTGCGCCAGCAGCGAGGCGGCGCCGGACGAGCCGTGGCGCACGACCAGCAGGTCCGGCCGCATGGCGTTGAGCGTGACGGCGGTGTCGATCAGCGTCTCGCCCTTGGCGATCGAGGAGGAGCGCGGGCTCATGTTGACGACGTCGGCGCCCAGGCGCTTGCCGGCGAGCTCGAAGGAGCTTTGCGTCCGCGTTGAATTTTCGAAAAAAAGGTTCATCAGCGTCCGACCCTTCAGCAGGTCGAGCTTCTTGGCCTTCTGGCGGTTGAGCGCCACGAACCCGTCGGCGAGGTCCAAGAGGTCGTCCAGCGCCGCGCGATCAAGGTCGAAAGCGGAGATGAAATGGCGCGCGGGAAACGGGAACGTCCGCGCGCGGACGTCATCGATGCCGGGCTTGCTTGTCATTAAAGCGCCGTTCTAGGCGGCTTTCGCCGGCCCGCCAAGCTCTAGCCGGCGTTCAGGCGATCGAGCGCCCCCTGCAGGATCCAGGCGGCGGCCGCCTTGTCGACCAGCGCGGCGCGGCGTTTGCGGCTGAGGTCGGCTTCGCCGGTCAGCATGCGGCCGACCGCGACGCTCGACAAGCGCTCGTCCCAGAAGGCGATGGCGAGGTCCGGTCTCAGGCGCAAGAGGTTGCGGGCGAAGGCGCGGCTGGACTGGGCGCGCGGGCCCTCGGACCCGTCCATGTTGCGCGGCAGACCGATCACGATCGCCTGGGCGCCGCGCCCCCCCATCAGCGCGAACAGGGCGTCGGCGTCCGCGCCGAACTTCACCTTGCGCAGCGTTTCGAGCGGGGTCGCGACCATCCGGCCTATGTCGGAGACGGCCACGCCAATCGTCTTCTCGCCGAGATCCAGCCCCACGAACGGCGTGCGCGGCGGAACGGCGTCGGCGAGTTGGCTCAGGTCGAGAACGGCCATGGCGCCCTTTGTCGGCGTGCGCGCGCCCTTGTCAAAGGCGCCGCCGGCCGGCTAACCCGCGCCTTCGTTTCAAGAGGACGCCAGCATGGCCATCGACGCGGCGACGGTGCGGAAGGTCGCGGGCCTCGCGCGCATCCGCGAGCCGGAGGACCGGCTCGAGGCGATGGCAGAGGAACTCTCCACCATCCTCGCCTGGATCGAGCAGCTGAACGAGGTCGACGTCGAGGGCGTCGAGCCGATGACCTCCGCGGTCGAAGCCAGGCTGCCGATGCGCGAGGACCTGGTCACCGACGGCGGCGACGTCGAGGCGGTGCTGGCCAACGCGCCCAAGCGCGACCGCAACTTCTTCGTCGTGCCCCAGGTGATCGAGTGATGGCCGAGCGTCTCACGCTCAAGGCCGCCGTCGATGGGCTGAGGGCGCGCCGCTTCTCCTCCGAAGAGCTCGTGCGCACGCACCTTGCGGCGATGGAGGCCGCCCGGCCGCTGAACGCCTATGTGCTGGAGACGCCGGAGCGGGCGCTCGCCATGGCCAAGGCCTCCGACGCGCGGCTGGCGCGCGGGGAGGGCGGACCGCTCGAGGGCGCGCCGCTCGGGATCAAGGATCTCTTCTGCACCGAAGGCGTCCGCACCACGGCCGCCTCGAAGATCCTGGGCGACTTCAAGCCGACCTACGAGTCGACCGTGACCGCCAACCTCTGGCGCGACGGCGCGGTGATGCTGGGCAAGCTCAACATGGACGAGTTCGCCATGGGCTCGTCCAACGAGACCTCCGCCTTCGGCGCGGTGGTTAATCCCTGGCGCAGCAGCGGCTCGAACGCACCGCTGACACCTGGCGGCTCGTCGGGCGGCTCGGCGACTGCGGTCGCGGCGGAGCTCTGCCTGGGTGCGACGGCCACGGATACCGGCGGCTCGATCCGCCAGCCCGCCGCCTTCACCGGCACGGTTGGCGTAAAGCCCACCTACGGCCGCTGTTCGCGCTGGGGCATCGTCGCCTTCGCCTCCTCGCTGGATCAGGCGGGCCCGATCGCGCGCACCGTCGAAGACACGGCGCTGCTGCTGTCCTCCATGGCCGGCCACGATGCGAAGGACTCCACGAGCCTCGATGTGGAGACGCCGGACTTCACCGGCTTTCTCGGCAAGTCGGTGAAGGGGCTGAAGATCGGGGTGCCGAAGGAATACCGCGTCGAGGGGATGCCGGCCGAGATCGAGACGCTGTGGGCCGGCGGCGTCGCCTGGCTGAAGGACGCCGGTTGCGAGATCGAAGAGGTCAGCCTGCCGCACACCCGCTACGCGCTCCCGGCCTACTACATCATCGCCCCGGCGGAAGCCTCGTCGAACCTCGCCCGCTACGATGGCATGCGTTACGGCCTGCGCGGCGAGGGGGCCGCGCTGCGCGACGTCTACGAGGCGACGCGCGACGAGGGTTTCGGGGCCGAGGTCAAGCGGCGGATTCTGATCGGGACCTACGTGCTCAGCGCCGGCTACTACGACGCCTACTACCTGAAGGCGCAGAAGGTGCGGCGGCGGATCGCCGACGACTTCGCCCGCGCGTTCGAGCGCGTCGATGCGCTGCTGACCCCGACGGCCCCGTCAGCGGCATTCGGGCTGGGCGACCGGACCAGCGACCCGGTGGCCATGTACCTGAACGACATCTTCACGGTGACGGTGAACCTGGCCGGCCTGCCCGGCATGAGCGTGCCGGCCGGCCTGGACGCGCAAGGGCTCCCGCTCGGCCTACAGTTGATCGGCCGGCCGCTGGACGAGGGAACGATGTTTTCGCTTGGGAGCGTGCTCGAGCGGGCCGCGAACTTCACGGCCCGCCCGGCGCGTTGGTGGTAGCCGCCTACTGCGGCGCCGGCGGCGCGGATGACGCGGGCGCTGCGGCCGGAGCCGAGCTGGCGGCCGAGCCGCCGGCGGCGGCCGTGAGATCCGTCTGGATCTGCGCCAACTTCGTCGCATCGATGTTCGCCTGCGGGAACTGCGAGATCTGACGGATGCTCATGCCCTTGATCTGGTCGAGCCCATCATAGGTGAGGAGCGCGGGTAGATCTTTGGCGAGCACGGCCTTCGAGGGCGGATCGTTGAGGAGGTCGGAGATCGGCCAGTCGACCGAGGCCGGCCCGGACTTGGTTGCGGACGGCATCGCCTGTCCTTGGGCGACGCTGGCCGCCCCCAGACCGAGCGCCAGGCCGATAAGTCCGATGGACAGGATTCTACGCATTCGCTTCTCCCCGAGGGTTTCAAAACCAGAGCGCGGACCTAAAGCGGCTTTTTCCCATCCGCACAAGCCCGAGCGCCGTGCTAGGAGAGCGGCCCATGGCCGAGGTGAAGACGATCGAGGGACGGACCGGTCCGTGGGAGGTGGTCCTGGGCCTCGAGGTGCATGCGCAGGTGGCCTCGCGGTCGAAGCTGTTCTCCGGCGCCGCCGTGGGGTTCGGGGCCGGCCCAAACGAGCAGGTCAGCCTGGTCGACGCGGCCATGCCGGGCATGTTGCCGGTGATCAACGGCTATTGCGTCGAGCAGGCGGTGAAAACGGGCCTGGGGATCAAGGCTCAGATCAACCCCTGGTCGCGCTTCGATCGGAAGAACTATTTCTTTCCGGACCTGCCGCAGGGCTATCAGATCAGCCAGTACGCCCACCCCATCGTCGGCGAGGGCGAAATCGAGGTCGAGCGCGACGACGGCTCGACCTTCAGAGTCGGCGTCGAGCGGCTGCACCTCGAGCAGGACGCCGGCAAGTCGATCCATGACCAGGATCCCGACTGGACGTACGTCGACCTGAATCGCGCCGGAACGGCGTTGATGGAGATCGTGTCGAAGCCCGACATGCGCTCCTCGGACGAGGCTTCGGCGTACGTGAAGAAACTGCGCACTATCCTGCGCTACCTCGGGACCTGCGACGGCGACATGGAGAAGGGCAACCTGCGCGCCGATGTAAACGTCTCCGTGCGCAGGCCGGGCGGGCCGCTCGGGACGCGCTGCGAGATCAAGAACCTCAATTCGTACCGCCATATCCGCGAGGCGATCGAGTTCGAGGCGCGCCGCCAGATCGAGATCATCGAGGATGGCGGGCGGATCCTGCAGGAGACGCGGCTCTTCGACCCGGGCAAGGGCGAGACGCGCCCGATGCGCTCGAAGGAAAATGCGGACGACTACCGCTACTTCCCTGACCCGGACCTCCTGCCGCTCGAGCTCGACCCGGCCTGGATCGAGGCTCTGCGCGCCGGGCTCCCTGAACTCCCGGACGCCAAGCGGGCGCGGCTGCAGGCGGACTATGGCCTCACGGCTTACGACGCCGGCGTGCTGGTCTCAGAGGCGGCCAAGGCGGACTTCTTCGAGGCGGCGGCCAAGGGCCGCGACGCCAAGCTGGTGGCGAACTGGACCACCAACAACCTCATGGCCCGGCTCTCGGAGGCGAACCTCGATATCGAGCAGAGCCCGATCTCGGCCGGCGACATCGCCGCGCTGGTCAAGCTGATCGAGGACGGGGTCATCTCGTCGAAGATCGCGCGCGTGGTGTTCGACCACATGTGGGATGGCGAGGGCGACCCGGCGGCGATCGTCGAGGCGCGGGGCCTGACGCAGGTGACCGACTCCGGCGCGCTCGAGGCCACGATCGACGCGCTGATCGCCGCCAACCCCGGTCAGGCCGAGGCGGTGAAGACGCGGCCACAGGCCATCGGCTGGTTTGTCGGCCAGGTGATGCGCGAGACCGGCGGCAAGGCGAACCCCGCGGCCGTGAACGCCATCCTGAAAGCGAAGCTGGACATCGAGTAAGGGCCCGTCGCGGCTAGAAGCCCGCACCCGGGATCACCTCGAAGATGACGCCGGTGGTCGCCGACGCCAGAATGAAGTCGCCGTCGCAGGACAGCCAGAGGTAGCCGCGCGGCGGACGGCGAAGATGGAAGGCCTCCGGGTTGTCGATGACCGTCGCCGGCGCATCCGGCGGCAGGATCTCGCCCGGCGCCCAGCGGCCGTAGTGCGGATGATAGTCGTGGCCGTAGAGCCCGCGTGGCGGCGGCGGCGGGAGCGGCTCGTAGCGCGGCGGCGGTCCGGCGCGAAGCTCGTGCGGATACGGCCCAGGCGGCCAGCTCGGCCAACCGAAAGGGCCGTCGCCCCAGTCGTGCGGCGGCGCCGCCCAGACCACCGCGGCGCCCAGCAGCATCGCCAGCAGCGTCCCTATCTTCGCCGCGGTCCGAACGCGGCCGATCCGTCGCAACGTCGTTCTCCTTGCGGCCGCAACCATGCCGCTGGCCGCTGAATGAGGACTGAACGCGCCGGCCGCCTTGATTCCGTCTTGCCGCCCACGCGCCGGCGCGGTCATGCTCGCCCGAACCGTGCGAGGAGCGAAACGTCCATGGCCAACCAAGAGCCCATCGAAGTCCACTATTGGCCAACCCCGAACGGCCACAAGGTCACCATCGCGCTCGAGGAGATGGGCCTCCCCTACAAGATCACGCCGGTGAACATTGGCCGCGGCGACCAGTTCAAGCCCGACTTCCTGGCCATCAGCCCCAACAACCGCATGCCGGCCATCATCGACCCGGCGGGGCCGGGCGGAGAGCCGATCGCCATCTTCGAGTCCGGCGCCATCCTGCAGTACCTCGGGCGCAAGACTGGCCAGTTCTATCCGTCCGACGAGCGCGCACGGGTGAAGGTGGACGAATGGGTGCACTGGCAGATGGCCAACCTGGGCCCCAACGCCGGCCAGCGGAACCACTTCCGCAACTATGCGCCGAGCTTCATCCTCGACCAGCGGCAAGTGGCTTACGGCGCGATCCGCTACACCAATGAGGTCAGCCGCATCTATGGCGTCCTCAACAAGCAGCTCGAGGGGCGCGATTTCATCACCGGCGACTACACGATCGCGGACATGATCTCGTGGCCGTGGGTGTTCGCCCGCGATGGACAGGGGATCATGATCGACGACTTCCCGCACATCAAAGCCTGGCATGCGCGGATCGGCGAACGGCCGGCGGTGAAGCGGGCGCTGGAAGCCGCTGCGCAGGTGCGTCCGGGCGCCGGCCTGCAGGGGCAGGATCGGGCGGCGCAGGAGGCGCGCAAAGTTCTCTTCGGCCAAAGGGCGCGTGCTTAACGACGGCGACAAGGTGTCGCGCCGCCACACCTGAATCCGCCCAACAATCCAGCGATTTTAGGCCGGTTAGCCTTAAGGTTCGCATAGGTAACGCACGGCTTAACTATATGTTTAGCTAGCCGGCTCTTTCCTGATCGTCAGGGCGAGAACGCCTTTCGTCGTGATGGCGGTCTAACCCTCCGAAATGGGGGAGCGAAGTGATGTTGGCAGATCGGGCAAGACCCGTCGCGCCAGAGTCCGAGGGGCAACTGCCGTTGCCGCGGTCGGACTCGACGGGCGACGAGCTGTTCAAGATGGGGCTGTTGTATTCCACCGGTCAGGGCGGCGCGCCGCTCGACTACGTTTCCGCGCACATGCTGTTCAACCTGGCCGCCATGCGCGGCTCGCTTGAAGCCAAGATCTACCGCAAGGAGATCAGCCAGGAGATGGACTCGGCCGACGTGGCCGAGGCGCAGCGCGCGGCGCGGGAGTGGCTTTCACACGGCTGATCATTTGACGCCGGTCAGCACCGTGGGGCCCACCGAGTATTGGAAGCCCAGCTGCACCGGCGAGATGTCGCGGAAGTACTGCTGAACGAAGAGGCCCGCCTCGGCGACCGTCGAGCGCGGCACATAGACGATATCGAACCGGCGCAGCGGCACGAGGTCCGCCGCCGGGTTCGTCATTCCATCCCGCAAATCCACCGTCCGCATCATCGCGCGCCCGTCCGGGCCGCGGCGGATGATCACGACCTGGGTGCGCTTGCTGGTGGCTTTGAAGCCGCCGGCCATGATGACGGCCTGCAGCGCATTGATGTCGCCAGGCATGTCGTAGACGCCCGGCTTGTCGACCTCGCCGCCGACGAACACCTTGAGCGCCGCCGCGCGGACGGTCAGCGTCGCCTCCGGTCGAAGGAGCTGGCTTGCGTAGGCGCGGTCGACCGCCGCCTCGGCGTCGACGATCGTGCGGTCGGCGACCATCACGGGCCCGGCCAGGGCCAGGTTCAGCCGCCCGTCCGGCTGGACGACCAGCGTCTTGTTCAGTTCGGGCGCGGACGCCACCGCCAGATCGACCTCGTCGCCCGGAAAGAGGCGGTATGGCGGCTCGGCGTCGGTCCACGTGGCGTAGCCGATGTTCGCGAAGTCGGCGCTCGTTCGCGCTGGCGGAGTCAAAGGCTCCGGACCGTCCGCGCAGGCGGCGGTCGCCAGCACGGCGCCAAGGGCGGCGGCGCGGAGGGCGGCGGCGGAGAGGGGCATTTGGGCTCCCGAACGCGAAAGCGACATTGAGCCGAACGGTTAACGAAAATGGGTAACCAAGCGTTAATCGCGCCGGGCGACGGTCCCTCAGCAGAGGCCGAGGGATCGAAAAAGGAGTCGGATGTCCGAAAGCGCCTGGCCAGGAGCTGAGGGTGCGCCTTCGCCGCGCCGGCCGGGCGCGCGTCTTCGGCCGCGCTACGGCGCGAACGACTTCGTCGCCATGCTTTGGCGCGAGCGCCTTTCGATGGCCGTGGTGTTCCTCGTCGTGCTGGCGCTCGGCATGGCCCTGGCGCTGACGATGAAGACGACCTACCCGGCGCAATCGAGCGTGCTGGTGCGGCTCGGGCAGGAGTACGTGTACCAGCCGGCCGCGGGCGACGCGGCCCGGGGCGCGGTGCCGGAGCCCGACCAGGTGCTGCAGTCGGAAGTCGAGATCATGTCGAGCGCCCAGGTGAAGGAGCGCGTGCTCGACAAGATCGGGCTGGCGCGCGTCTTTCCGGCGCTCGGGCGCGGCTACGACACGGCCTCGCCGGACGAGCGACGCCTGCGCATGGGCAAGGCGGTCTCGGCCATGGAGCACAGCCTGAAGGTGGTCACCGCCCCCGGCGCGCCGGTCGTGCGGCTGGTGTACGAGCACGAAGACCCGCAGATGGCGGCGGAGGTCCTGAACACGCTGCTCGACGAGTATCTGGTCTATCGCCGCTCCATCCTGCTTGATCCCACCCTGCCGCTGGAGGAGCAGCGCAAGGCGTTCGAGGCGCGCCTCGCCGAGGCGGACGAGGCCTACGAGTCGTTCCTGAACTCGAACAACATCGGCGACTTCGAATCCGAGAAGACGTCGCTGGCGCAGCTCGCCGCGAGCCTGCAGCAGCAGAAGTACGCCGCCGACAACCAGCTCAACGATCGTCAGGGGCGCCTGGCCGAACTCGACGCTGAGGCGTCCGGCTTGCCGGCCGAGATCGGCCTCTATCGCGACGTCGACCATACCGCCCAGGACAAGCTTTCGCAGCTGAAGGTCCAGCGCGAGGACCTGCTCAGCCGCTACCGCCCCGATTCGCAGCCGGTGCATGAGCTGGACGTTCAGATCGCATCGCTCGAACGCGCGGTCGCGGAGAACCGGGTGCAGGGCGACGGCTCGCGCCGCGTCGGGGTGAATCCGGTCTACCAGACGGTGCAGACAGACCGCATCCAGCTCGCCGCCGAAGTCGCGGCGCTGAAGCAGTCGTCTGACACGCTCGGCCAGCAGATCCAGCAGGTGACGGAGCGCCAGCTTCGCCTGGCCCAGCTCGAGCCCCGCTACCAGGATCTGGCGCGCGACCGCGACGTGCTGGCGAACAACGTCCGCGACTTCACCGTCAAGGAGCAGGAGACCCAGGCCGCCGACGCCATCGCGCGAGAGAGCAACGACAACATCGCGATCATCCAGCGCGCGGTCACGCCGACCCAGGGCAAAAGCCTGAAGAAGCCGGTGGCGATCATCAGCCTCCTGCTCGCCGCCTTCACGGCCCTGTCGTTCGGCCTGGCGCGCGGCCTGGCGCGGCCGGGTTTTGCGACGCCGGAGGCGGCCGGTCGCACGCTCGATCTGCCGGTGCTGGCGAGCGCGGGCGTCAAGGCCTGAAGCCGGCGCGCCGGCCCCGGGCGGTGTGCTAAGTCTCCCTCGCGCCCAGAGGCGGGCGCCCGATTCGCGTCTGATGGTCGATCTCAGCCAGGAAATGTCGCAGCTCTGGACGGCGCTCGGCGCCCCGTCCCTGGGCGGGCCGAAGGCGATTCAGTTCGTCGCCGCGACGACGGGGGAGGGCGCCTCGACCGTGGCGCGCGAGTTCGCCTTCTTCGCGTCGCGCCGCGCCCGCCGCGGCGTCTGGCTGGTCGACGTCGACCTGATGAACGCGCCGCAGCATCGCGCCGTCGCCGCCGATCCCGGCCGTTACGGCCTGCTCGGGCGACAGAGCGCCGCCTCGCCCGACGGATCGGCCTTCTTCACCGTCCAGCCGCCAACCCGCGCGCCGGACGGGCAGCCGTGGCCCGACGGGCGGTTCCTCGCGGCGCACCCGGTGGGCGGCTCCAAGCTCTGGGTCACCCGCTTCCGGCGCGAGGCGCTTTCAGCGGACCAGGCGCCGCACATCCTGCCGACGGAAGCCTACTGGGCGGCGCTGAAACGCTTCGCCGAGCTGATCGTGGTCGACTCGCCAGCCCCTGACCGCGCCGCCAGCGCCGTCACGCTGGCCCCGTGCATGGACTCCACGGTCATCGTCGTCGCCGCCGACTCACCGGATACCGACGCGCCCGCGGCGCTGAGAGACGCCATCGCCAAGGCGGGCGGCCGCTGCGCCGGGCTGGTGTTCAACCGCGCCAGCGCCGAGGCGCCGGCCTTCCTGCGCGGCCTCATGCCGTGACCACCCAGGCGGCGCGCCTGGAGCCGCGCGCACCGGCCCGCGAGCGGCCGGCGTCGCTGACCGACCTCATCGCCTGGGCGGCCGCCATCGTCGCGCTGCTCATCTACAGCCAGGCCTGGCTGGTGCCAGTGTTCGGCGAGACGATCGAAGCGGCCGACTCCAGCCTCGTCCGCACACTCTACGTCCCCGCCTATGCGATCGGGCTGGCGCTGCTGGCGCTGAAGCCGGCGGCGTCGCTGCGCGGCCTTGGCGGCCAGCCGTTCCTGGTCGTCCTGCTCGGCATCGCCGCCGCCTCGGTCCTCTGGTCGGTCTCGCCCGACCAGACGCTCCGACGCTCGATCGCCGTCACGCTGACGACGGTCGGCGGCGTCGCCATCGGCGCCCGTTGGCGCTGGAGCGGACTGACCGAGACGGTCGGCGCAACCTTCGCCGTCCTGCTGGTTGGCTCGCTGATCGCCGGGGTTTTCTTTCCGGCGGTCGGGCGGATGGCGACGACCTTCCCAGGCTCGTGGCGGGGACTGTGGCTGGAGAAGAACACCTTCGGCGGCGAGATGGCGTTTGCGCTGCTGATCTTCGCCGCGGCTGGCGTGCTGAAGCCCCAGCGGCGGGTCCTCTGGTTCGCGCTGGCGGTCGCCGCGTTCGGCCTGACGATCGCCTCGACCTCGAAGACGTCGCTGGTGGCGCTGATGCTCGGTCTGGCCGTCTTCGCTCTCGCGCTCGTCGTGCGCCGGGGCGGGTCGATGGCCGTGATCGCCATCTACGCCGCCGTGGTCGGGTTGCTGGGGCTGGGCGCCGGCATCCTCTTCGCGCCCGACGTCTTTCTCGACCTGCTCGGCAAGGACGCCACGCTGACCGGGCGGACGAAGATCTGGGCCGCCGTCCTGCGGCAGATCCAGGAGCGCCCGTGGCTCGGCTACGGCTATGGCGCGGTCTGGAGCGAAGACACGGGCTGGGGCCCGCTTGCATGGATCGTCAAGCAGGCTGGCTTCAGACCGGAACACTCGCACAACAGCTGGCTCGAGCAGTGGCTGGGCATGGGCTACTGGGGCCTCGGCGCCTGGTCGCTCTATTATCTGACCACGCTCGCGCGCGGGATCGGTGCGATGTTCCGTTCCGATGGCGCGCTGGTCGCCCTGCCGTTCATCGCGGTCTACACGGTCATGACCCTGACCGAGAGCGTCGCCGTCAGTTACAACGACCTGCGCTGGGTGATCTTCGTCGCCTTCTCCATCCGCCTCGCACTGCGGGACGAGGCGGCCGGCTAGGCCGCAAGGCGGCGGGCGCCTTCGGCGGCGGTGACGATCTCGGCCCCGCTCTCCAGCGCCTCATCGAGCAGCCGCTTCAGCGCGTCGGGCGTGCAGCCGAACGGCGAGGGCGTTTCGGCCACATCGTGCGTGTAAAGGATCAGCCACGCGCAACGGTCGATGGCGCGGGCGATCCAGCGCCGCGCGACCTCTTCGCCGTCCGGCCCCTCGATGCCCACCGCCGGCGCCTGGTTCAGGTCGACGCCGGCATCGATCAGCCCGTGGTGCAGGGCGCGGAGCAGCGCGTAGCGGTCACCAAGAGCTTGCTTGGCGCTGAGGCTGACGTCGCCATAGGGAAAGGCGAAGGTGGCCGCCGGCGGCGCGCCCAGCGCGGCCAGCGCGGCGGCGTTGCGGTCGACGTCCGCCTCGATGGCCCGACGGGCGGCGCGCCCGCAGTCCAGGTGCGAGAAGGTGTGACAGGCGAGTTCGTGACCGGCTTCGAGCGCCCCGCGCATCTCGTCGGCGTCGGCGTACCGGCCCATCGGCCCGTCCTGACCGGCGAGGCCGGCGGCGACGAAGTAGGCGCCCTTCTGCCCACGCGCCTCCAGCGCGGCGCGCCCGGCCGCAACGGCGCTCGCCGGCGCATCGTCGAAGGTGAAAGAGACCATGGGGCGCGCCGGACCGCGTGCGGCCGGCCTACGCTCGGCCAGGCGCACGAGGCGCCGGCGCAGCTTGCCCTTGATCGACCGATCCGCCGAATAGACGCCGTCCATCAGACCGCCTCCGCATAGAGGGCCGCGCGATAAAGCCGCATCGCGAACGCCCGCGCGCTCAGCGGCGCGGCCTCGGCGAGCGCCACCGCCTTCAGCGCCGGCCGCCAGGCCGGGCGGAAGGGCACGCGCTTGAGCAGCCGTGCGGCGCGATAGCTGGGGTACCGTTCGACGATCTCGCGATGCTGGGCGGCGACGCGGGCGAAGTTGCCGGCCGACTGCTCGAATTTCGCGGCGATGGTCGCGGCGGCGTCGAGGCCGAGATGGGTCGCGGTGTTGTCGACGTGGCGGATCGGGTGGCGGGCGGCGACGCGCATCGCCCACTCGACGTCCTCCCAGCCCCAGCCGGTGAAGCTTTCGTCGAAGCCGTTGGCTTCGAACACGTCGCGGCGAACGAGCAGGTTGGAGGTGAAGACCGATTTCTCCGGCGTCCGCGCCCGCACGGCGGCCGGCGCGCAGTCGGAGGCGAGCGCCATGCGCCGATGCAGCGCGTGGTCGGCGCGCTGGGGCGCCTGCGCCAGCGAAAAGCCGCCGAAGGCGACCGCCGGGGCCTGGGCCGCGATCAGGTCGAGCCAGGCTCGCAGAAAGGTCGAGCTGTCGGGCGCCATGTCGGCGTCGAGGAACAGCAGCCAGCGCCCGCGCGCGAAGCGGGCCAGGCGATTGCGCCCCTTGGCGCGACCGAGGTTCCGGCTCGCCCCGACCGCCAGCCCCGGGAGCGGGATCGCCCGCACCGCCGCTTCGACCCGGCCCGCCAGCGCCGCATCGCCGGTTCCATCGTCGTAGGCGATGACTTCCACCTCGCCGGCCAGGGTCTCGCGGCCGAGGTTGGCGACCAGCGCGCTCGGGTCGTCGCGCAGATAGGGGATCAGCACAGACAGCATCGGCTCTGCGCCCGCCCAGGCGGCGTTCTCGAAGTGTGTTTCACCGCTCATGCGAGGCGCACCTGCATGGCGCGGAAGAGCTTCAGGCCGCGGCTGCGCGCACCGGAGATGTCGAGCGCCAGCGCCAAGGCGCCGTAGGCGAAGGCGCCGACGCCGGCCTTGAGGAAGAGCTCGATCGGGCCGCCGAACGCCGGGACCAGGAGCACGGCGCCCGCCATGACGAGTGCGGCGGCGCCGGCCTTCGCCAGCGTCGCCCACGGGAGCGGCAGCGGCATGGCGCGGCGGCCCAGCGCATAGGAACTCAGTGCGCCCATCGCATAGCTCGCGGCGGTCGCCCACATGGCGCCGGCAATGCCGAAGCGCGGGATGAGAACCAGCGTCAGCGCCAGGTTCGCCAGCGCCGGAACGGCCATCGCGGCGAGCAAAAGCCGCGTCCGGCGCCCGAGGGTGAAGGCGGTGTGCAGGTAGTAGGTCGTCAGCCCGGAGAAGAGCGCGCTGACGGCGATCCAGGGCGTCACGTGGGCGGCGCCGGCCCTCAGCGCCGGTCCGACCATGACATCGGCCAAGGGCCGCGCCACCAACGCCAGCCCCACCGCGGCCGGCAGCGTGATGGCGACCATGAACGCCGACTGCTCGCCGGCGACGGCGTGCAAGGCCTGCTTGCCACCGCGTTCCAGCGCCGCCACCGCGGCCGGCCCGCCGGCCATGCCCAGCCAGATGAACATCACGTCCAGCGTGCGGCTCGCGAGGCTGTAGCCGGCCTGGTAGACCCCGACGCTGGTCTCGCCGAGGTCGGCCGCGAGCACGAAGCGGTCGGTGGTGGCGATCGCCAGCGCCAGGATCAGCGACAGGGAGACGGGGACGCCATAGGCCAGATAGCGACTCGCCAGGGGCCGCTGAAAGTGACCGCCTTTCAGCTGCTTCAATTCGGCCGGCAGGGCCCAGATCAGGCAGATCGCCGCCGCCGCGCCCGCGCCGGCCAGCGGCGCGGCGCCGCCGGCGCCGGCCAGCGCGAGGCCCGCGCCGGCGAGGAACCCGCCGCCGCTCATGCTGATGTCGAGCAGGCCCGCGCCGCGCACGTCGCCGGCCGCGCGTCGGCGCTCCTGCGCGAGCTTCGCCAGACTGCGCACCAGGATGCTGGCCAGTCCCGCGCCGATGGCGATCTTGAGCGCGACCGGCATCGGCCACGCCATCAGCGCCAGCGCCACGGGGGCGGGCAGCGCCAGCGCCAGCAGTCCGAAGCCGCGATAGAGGGTGGCGAAATGGTCGGGCAGCGCCTTCGCTTCCGCCTCGGCGGCGTAGAAGCGCGCCATGGCGGCCTCGAGCCAGGTGAAGGTCAGCGTGTGGACGAGACTCATCACCGAGAACGCCAGGGCATAGGCGCCGTAGTCGGCCGGCGACAGCACGCGGGTGAAGACGACGATGGCCAAGAGCCCGGTCACGCCCTGCACCACGTTCACCGGCAGGTAGCCCAGGACGCCGCGCCAGAACATGCCGCGTCGCGCTCCTAGCGCGCCGCCCGGCGGTCGCCGAGCAGGACGGGGAGGGTGACGGCGATGATGAAGAGGTCCAGCCAGAAGGACTGACGCTCGATGTATTCGATGTCGAGGGCGACCCGCCGGCGCACCTGCTCGGGCGTGTCGACCGGCCCGCGGCTGCCCTTGATCGCCGCCCAGCCGGTCATGCCTGGCTTCATCCGGTGACGGTGGGCGTATTCGGCGACCAGCCGCGCGGACTCGACGTCGCCGGTCTTCATGCCCGGGGCGTGCGGGCGCGGGCCCACCAGCGACATCTCGCCCTTCAGCACGTTGATCAGCTGCGGCAGCTCATCGAGGCTCGTCTTGCGGATGAAGGCGCCGACGCGGGTGACGCGCGGATCGCCGGCGCACACCTGCCTGGACGCGTGCTCGTCGCGCATCTCGTGGCGCATCGAGCGGAACTTCCAGACGATGATGTCCTCGTTGTTGAAGCCGTGCCGGCGCTGGCGGAAGAAGATCGGGCCAGGGCTGTCGAGGCGGATGGCCAGCGCCACCAGCGCCATGATCGGAGCGACGGCGACGAGGCCGGCGGCGCCGATCGCCAGGTCCTGGATGCGCTTGACGAAGGCGCGGCGCGCGTCGGCCTTCGCGCCGGAGAGCCGCGCCAGCGGCATGTCGGCCAGCCGCCAAAGGGCCGCGCCGGAGGCGGCGTCGGCGCCGAAGTCGACGAAGAGGGTGATCTCGTTGGGCAGCACGCGCAGCTTTTCCACCAGGCCGCGCACGCGCGTCTGCGCCGAGGCGGTGACGGTGATCACCACCCGGTCGACGTAGGGCATGATGCGGTGGCCGATCAGCGCCCGAGTGTCGCCGAGCAAGGGCACGCCGCGCACGGCGTCTGGCGCGCGGCCTTTGCGGTCGTCGAACACGCCCAGCACCGCGACCTCGCGGCTCTTCAGCGCCTTGTCGATCAGCGTCTCGGCGTTCGGCGTGGCGCCGACCACGACCACGTTCGGCGTCAGGTGGCCCGAGCGGCGGAGGCGCCGGACCGCGAACCACCAGCAGATGTGCAGCAGATAGAGGCTGGCGAAAGCGAGGCAAAGCAGCACGCCGTGCCCCTCCCACACCGCCCGCGGCTCGTGCGCTGCGCCGAGCGCGATCGCCAGCAGGCCGCCGGTGAGCGCGAACGCCCCGGCGATGCGCCCCAGATGCAGCGCCAGCGACTCCCGCGGACGAAAGCCGTGCGCTCCAGCCGCCTGCATGGCGAGCAGAAGCAGCGTCGCGCCGAACGCGAAGGGCGCGACGCGGCCGACCGAGCTCGCCCAGAGCCCGGCGGGGTTGACGAGATCGCAGGCGAACCAGCTCAGCGCCACGACCGCGGCGCCATCGACGAAGCGGAACGTGTGCGCCAGCACTTCGCCGTTCATCCGCGCGCGGCTGGAGATCAGCTGGCCGGGACGCAGCGGCCCGCGCCGGTCCAGGCGGCGCGCGGCGGCCACCGGCGTCGGACGCACGGCGGGCGCCTCGGCGTTGGCCGGCGGCGGCCCCTCCTCCCACTCGGGATTTGGGCGTGGATCGTAAGCGAGGGACATGCGGTCGTTTCAGGGCGCGGCGACGCATCAACCATGCCAGTCGCCGGTTGGCCCCGCGTTAACGGCGCTCGCGTTGCCAGCCCTTTGCGAAAAGGCTATCCGGTCGCGCTCCAAGGGTGACGTGGCCGAGTGGCTGAAGGCGGCGGTTTGCTAAACCGTTATACGGTCAAAAGCCGTATCGAGGGTTCGAATCCCTCCGTCACCGCCACCCCTACGCCTTCGGCTTCGGGTGGCAGGCCACGAAGTGGACTGACAGCTGAAAGCGGTACGCGTGGCGCTCTCCTCGACATAGGCGCGGTCGGGCGTTCGCGGTGGGGCGGCGGCAAGGTGCGTTCTTGCTATGTCGCCGGCGTCTCGGCCGGCCGGGCGATCCGGCGGGCCAGCAGCGCGAATGGCGAGTGGGCTTCCAGCCAGGCGGCGGCAGGGCGAGTGATGAGCTGGTAGGCGACGAGGCCGACCGCCAGGATCACGGGGAAGACGCCGGCCCAGACGGCCCAGGCGCGGGCGCCGGTGGGCGTTCCGACCAGCCGTTCGACGCCGTGGAAATAGGCGATGTCGACCGGCAGGTAGACGAGATAGAGGCTCATCGCGGCCGCGCCGAGGTAGAGGACGGCGGGCTGGCTCAACGCCGGCTTGGCCGTCTTCGCCGTCTCGGCGAGCGCGAAGACGAGCACGCCGAACACCGGCCAGATCGCGAGGTCCGAGAGGCGCATCAGCGCGGCGGCGACGATCCAGGCGGCGGCGAGCGCGGCCAGCGGTGTTGCCCAGCCGCCGGGAAGGCTGGCGCGGCGGCCGAACGCATAGAGGCCCGCGCCGAAGAGGAAGGCTGGAACCGTCTGCAGCGCGCCGATCTGGGCGGTCATGTCCGTGAAGAGGACGTGGTGGTAGTCGGCGATCTCGAACATCGTGGCGAAGCTCGCCAGGGCGACCGCGATCACCGCCACCGGATTGATGCGGCCAAGCGCGATCCAGGCGGTCAGCGGGAAGGCGAGGGCGGCGAACCACTCCGCCGAGATCAGCCACGAAGGGAAGTTCCAGCTGACCGTCGGCATGACGCCCCAGGCCTGCACGAGGCCGAGGTTGGCGGCGATGCTCTTGGCGTCGAACAGCCCCTGCGGCGGCGGCGCGCCGATGGCGTGGCCGGCGATCAGGAGCCCGCCCATGGCCGCGATGGCGGCGAGGTGCAGCGGGTAGAACCCGGCGAGCTTCGCCCACAGCGACGCGCCATAGCGAAAGCGGCCGTCGGCTCTGTCGGTCGTGAAGAGGTGCGCCGTCAGAAAGCCGGTGAGGACGAAAAAGAGGGCCGCCCCCAGGTAGCCCTTGAACACGATCCCGCTGCGGTCGCCCGCGTGCAGATCCAGGTGGAAGCGGAACTGGTTCAAAATGACCCACGCGAGCGCGAAGAAGCGCAGGCCGATCAGCGGCGTGATCTGGGTGGGATAAGACGCCGGCGCCGCATGAGCTTCGGCTGGGGCTGGCTCGGCCATCGAGATCGCGTCCCAATCTGGTCTTGGACGAGAGGGGGGCGGCAGGAATCGCGCCACGCCCTGGGGGCGGGTATGGTGCGTTCCGACTCGTTTCGCGCTAGGTCCAGCCGCATGACGTCCGTTCAGCCCCGCTCGCTCGATCAGGCCGGCCCGGCTGCGCCCCACTACCGCCGGGTGCTGTTGAAGGTTTCCGGCGAAGTGCTGATGGGCGAACAGCCTTTCGGCATCGACCTGGCCACGCTCGACGCCGTCGCGGCCGACATCGCCGAGGTGACCGCTCAGGGGGTCGAGCTCTGTCTGGTGATCGGCGGCGGCAACATCTTCCGCGGGCTGTCGATGGCGAGCCGCGGGATGGAGCGGGCGAGCGCCGACTATATGGGCATGCTGGCCACGGTGATGAACGCGCTGGCGCTGCAGAGCGCGCTGGAGAAGATCGGCGTCGACACGCGCGTGCAGTCGGCGATCCCGATGGACGCGGTTTGCGAGCCCTATATCCGCCGTCGGGCGCTCAGGCACCTGGAGCAGGGACGGGTGGTGATCTTCGCCGCTGGCCTCGGCGCGCCGTTCTTCACCACCGACACAGGTGCGGCTCTGCGCGCCGCCGAAATGGGCTGCGAGGCCCTGTTCAAGGGCACCAGCGTCGATGGGGTCTACACCGCCGATCCGAAGAAGGACCCCAACGCCCAGCGCTTCGACCGGCTGAGCTACACCGAGGTGCTGGCGCGGGACCTGCGTGTGATGGACGCGTCGTCGATCAGCCTGATGCGCGACAACGCCATTCCGATCGTCGTCTTCTCGATCCGTAAGCGCGGCGCGTTTCTGAACGTGCTGGCGGGCGAAGGCCTGCATACGATCATCGGACCGGAGAGCTCGAGCTAGCGGAGAGAGGAACGTCATGGCCACCGCCGAAAAGCCGGTGCTCGCCCGCTATCGCGAGCGCATGGACAAGGCCGTCGCAGCGCTCAGGGAAGAGTTCGCGGGCCTGCGCACCGGCCGCGCCTCAGCCGGCCTGCTGGAGCAGGTGATGGTCGAAGCCTACGGCGCGACGATGCCGCTGAGCCAGGTCGGCTCGATCAGCGTGCCCGATCCGCGCTCGATCACGGTCAGCGTCTGGGACCGGGGCCTGGTGATCTCCGCCGAGAAGGCGATCCGCAACGCCGGGCTGGGGCTGAACCCGGTCGTCGAGGGCCAGAACCTGCGCGTGCCCATCCCGCCCCTGACCGAGGAGCGGCGCAAGGATCTGGCCAAGCTCGCCGGCCGCTATGCCGAACAACAGCGCGTGGCGGTGCGCAACGTCCGCCGCGAGGCCAACGACGACCTTAAGAAGGCGGAAAAGGACGGCGTGATCAATCAGGACGAGCTGAAGCGGATGGAGAGCGAAGTGCAGAAGCTGACCGACGAGGCGGTCCGGCGCGTCGACGAAACCTTGAAAACCAAAGAGCATGAGATCATGCAGGTTTAATCGGGCCCAGCCAGCCGCCAGCCGTTCCATCCCCCCTCTGATCAAAGGATACGCCCATGCCGTCGAGGTCGCCGCTCTCGCGATCAAGCGCCCGAGCGGACGCTGACCCGGCCGCCCCGCCGCTGCATGTCGCCATCATCATGGACGGCAACGGGCGCTGGGCGAAGGCGCGTGGGCTGCCGCGTTCGCTTGGCCATCGCTCCGGGGTCAACGCCCTGAAGCGCACGGTCGAGGCCGCGCCCGACCTGGGCGTCGACCGGCTGACGGTGTTCGGCTTTTCGACCGAGAACTGGCGAAGGCCGGCTGACGAAATCTCCGAGCTCATGGGGTTGTTGAAACTCTATGTCGAGAGCGACCTGCCGCGGCTCGAGCGCGAAGGCGTGCGCGTCCGGGTGGTCGGGCGCCGCCAGGGCCTGAAGCCGGATATCCTCGCCATCATCGAACGCGCGGAGACGCGCACCGCCCACAACGACCGCTTCCTGCTGCAGGTCGCGTTCAACTATGGCGGCCGCGCGGACATCGCCGATGCGGCGCGCAAGCTCGCCGTCGCCGCGCGGGATGGCGAACTCGACCCGGACACGATCGACGAGGCGGCGTTCGAGGCGATGCTGTCGACGGCCGCAGCCCCCGACCTCATCATCCGCACGTCGGGCGAGCAGCGGCTGTCCAACTTCCTTCTCTGGGAGGCGGCGTACGCCGAACTGGTCTTCCAGGATGTCCTCTGGCCAGACTACGGACCGGCCCACCTCGCCGCCGCGGTGGAGGAGTTCCGCCGGCGCGAACGCCGCTATGGCGGCGTGGCCGTCGATGACGCCCTTGCCGTCGGCTAGTCGGAGCTTCGACTGGCGGAACCTGGGTTTGCGGGCGGTCTCGGCGACCGTCCTTATCGGCGTCGTGCTGGTCGCGGTGTTCGTCGAGCCGCTGTTTTTCGTGATGATCACCGTCGCGGTGGCGCTCCTCGCCTTCGAGTGGGGCGAGATGAGCAGCGCCCGCTCGCCGTTTCGGCTCTCCCTCGCGGTGACCATTGCCGTGCTCGGGCCTGTCTTCTGCGCCTATCTGCACTTCTTCCCGCTTGCCTGGGCGCTGTTGCCGGCCGGGGCGGGGGCGACGGCGGTGGTGGCGCGGGCGATCGGTTCGCGGGCCGACGATGCGGCGTTCGGCGTCATCTACATCGGCGCGCCCTGTCTGGCGCTGAGCTGGATCAGGGCCACCCCCAACCCCATCAGCTGGACCATCTTCCTGTTCGCTGTCGTGTGGTCGGCCGACATCTGCGCGTTTTTGGTCGGCAATGCCCTGAAAGGGCCTAAACTCTGGCCGCGTTATTCACCCAACAAGACGTGGTCGGGGTTCATAGGCGGATGTCTTGGCGCCATGGGAGCGGGCATGCTGACGGCTGAACTGTCGACGGCGAAGCTCAGCCTGCTCGCCGCGGCGCTGATCGGACTGGCAGGGGGTCTCGCCACCATGGCCGGCGACCTGCTGGAATCGGTCCTGAAGCGCGGTTTCGGCGTGAAGGACTCCGGCGACTTGATCCCCGGCCACGGCGGCCTGTTCGACCGCGTCGACGGGCTGATGGTGGCCGTGCTCGCCATTGCCGGCGCGCGTTACATCCATCAGTCCGGCTGGGTCCACTAAGGCGTCATGCCCCGCACCGTAACCATCCTCGGTTCGACCGGATCGGTCGGGGTCTCGACCCTCGACCTGCTCGCCCAGGCGACCGCGCATGGGTCCGCGGAGATCGAGGTCGTGGCGCTGACGGCCGGCGGCAACGTTGAATTGCTCGCCGAGCAGGCGCTTCGCTGGCGGCCAAAGGTCGCAGTGCTGGCCGACGAGCGGGGCCTGGGCGCCTTGCGCGCGCGCCTCGACGGCTCCGGCGTCGCGGTCGCGGGCGGCGTGACCGCGGTGCGCGAGGCCGCGGCGATGGGCGCCGAGTGGGTGATGTCGGCGATCGTCGGCGCGGCGGGGCTCGGCCCGACGCTGGCCGCTGCACGCACCGGCGCCACGATCGCGCTTGCCAACAAGGAGAGCCTCGTCTGCGCCGGCCCGGCGCTGCTCGAGACGGCGCGGCGGGCCGGGGGCGTTGTGATCCCGGTCGACTCCGAACATTCGGCCATCTTCCAGGTGCTCGATCCGGCGCTTCGGGCCCGCGTCAGGCGGCTGATGATCACCGCCTCCGGCGGTCCGTTCCGCGACTGGAGCCAGAAAGCCATGGCGCGCGCGACGCCTGAACAGGCCACGGCTCACCCCAACTTCCGCATGGGCGCGAAGATCTCGGTCGACTCCGCCACGATGATGAACAAGGGCCTCGAGATGATCGAGGCGTCTTACCTCTTCGCCATGCCGCCGGAGACGATCGAAGTCCTGATTCATCCCGAGCAGGTGATCCACAGCCTGGTGGAGTACCAGGACGGCTCGACGCTGGCGCAACTGGGACCGCCCGACATGAAGACGCCGATCGCCTGCGCCTTCGCCTGGCCGGACCGCCTGCCCTGGCCGGCGCCGAAGCTCGATCTGGCCGCGGTCGGCGCGCTCACCTTCGCCGCGCCCGATGCGGAGCGGTTCCCGGCGATCGGGCTGGCGCGCGCGGCGATGAACGCCGGCGGCTCGGCCCCGGCGGTCATGAGCGCCGCCAACGAAACCGCCGTCGCGGCTTTCCTTGACCGGCGGATCGGCTTTCTCGATATTGCCGCCACGGTGGCTGAGACGCTCGCCCGGCTCGATCGCGACGAGGGTCTGCACGCGGGGGCGAATGCTGACGGCGCACTGGAGATCGCCATGGCTGCCGACCGATCCGCGCGTCGCGTCGCCGCCGACGTGCTCGCCGACTTCCAACCCTCGCTCTAACCGCAAAAGGTAGACGAACCGTCCATGTTCGCCCCCGTGCTGTCCGCGCTCAGCTACGTCGCGCCGTTTCTGTTCGTGCTGCTCCTGGTCGTGACCGTGCACGAGCTCGGGCACTTCACCGCCGCGCGCGTGTTCAAGGTGGCGATCGAGCGGTTTTCGGTGGGCTTCGGCCGCGCCATCTTCAAGCACCGCGACCGCTCGGGCGTCGAGTGGCGGGTGGGCTGGATCCCGCTCGGCGGTTACGTGATGTTCGCCGGCGACGAGAATATCGCCAGCGTGCCCGACCAGAATGACCTCGATGCGCTTAAGGCCGACATTCGCGCCCGCGAGGGGCCCGGCGCGGAGCGCAAGTACTTGCCGTTCAAGCCGCTCTGGCAGCGGGCCATCGTCGCGGCGGCCGGGCCGGGCGCGAACTTCCTGCTCGCCATCGCCATCTTCTCAGTCCTCTTCGCGACGCTGGGCGAAATGCAGATCTTGCCGCGGATCGGCTCCGTGGTGCCCGGCTCTCCGGCGGCGGCGGCCGGCTTTCAGGCCGGCGATCTCGTGCTCTCGGCCGATGGACGCGGCGTGAGCAGCTTCGAGCAGCTGCACGACCTGGTCGCCTTCCGCGCCGGCGAGCCGATCGCTTTCACGGTCAGCCGCGCCGGACGCACACTGGCGTTGACGGCGGCGCCGCGCAGCGTCGTGGTCGACGACCCGATCGCCGGCAGCGAACCGCAGGGCCAGATCGGCATTCGCCCGTCGACCAGCCCGGCCGACCTCATCCACCACCGCTATGGGCCGCTCGAGGCGGTCGGCGCCGGCGCCGCGCGCACCTGGGACGTCATCTCGACCACCGTGACCTACCTGACGCGCCTGGTCGAAGGGAAACAGAGCGCGCGCGAGCTTCGCAGCTTCATCGGAATCGCCCAGGCCTCCCACCAGGTGGTGGTCGAAGGCGCCCGCGGCGAGCACGGTCTGGGCGCGCAGTCGCTCTGGGGGTTCGTGAACCTGATCAACATGGCGGCGGTGCTCTCGGTGTCGATCGGCTTCGCCAACCTGATGCCGATCCCCGTGCTCGATGGCGGGCATCTGTTGTTCTACGCGTACGAGGCGGTGGCGCGCCGGCCGGTGGCCGCGGCGGTGCAGATGGCGAGCTACAGGGTAGGGCTTGCCTTGCTGGTCGGTTTGATGTTGTTCGCGACGACCAACGACTTGCTGCGCATCAACTTCTTCCACTTCCTCGGCGGTCCGTTCTCGTGAGCCCCGCCCCATGACGATGGCCGAACCGATGGATCGCTCCACCGCCCGCCGACCCTGGGCCTACGCACGCGCCGGCGCGGGCGCTGCGATGCTGCTCGCCAGCACGGCGCTCGCCACCGGCGTGCTTGCGCAGGCGCCGACGGCTGGGTCGACCGTCCAGCCGCCTCCGCCGCCCACCTCGACGCCCGCCGCGGCCGCGCCGGCGGGGCCTGTCGTCCCCGCGACCGGCGTCGTCCGGCGCATCGTCATTCAGGGTAACGAGCGGATCGAGAACGAGACGATCCTCGCCTACCTGCCGATGCAGATTGGCGACACCATCGGCTCCGCCCAGATCGACGCCGCCATCAAGGCGCTGTTCGCCACCGATCTGTTCGCGGATGTCGCGGTGGCGCTGACGCCCGACGGCGACCTGGTGGTGCGCGTGGTTGAGAACCCGATCATCAATCAGGTGGTGTTCGAGGGGAACACCAACATCAAGGACGACAAGCTGCGCGACGAAGTCACCGTCCGCCCGCGCGGCATTTATACGAAGGCCAAGGTCGAGTCCGACGTGCAGCGGATCGTCGAGCTCTATCGCCGCTCCGGCCGCATCGCGGCGACGGTGACGCCCCAGATCGTGGCGCTGCCGCAAAAGCGCGTCGATCTCATCTTCCACATCGTCGAGGGTGCGAAGAGCGGCGTCGAGCGGATCGAGTTCCTGGGGGCGAAGAAGTTCTCCGCCAACGAGCTTCGCGGCGTGATCTCCACCAAGGAGTCGCGCATCTATCGCTTTCTGAGCACGAAGGCGGTCTATGACCCCGACCAGGTCGACTACGACCAGGAGCTGCTGCGCAAGTTCTATAGGAACCGCGGCTACTACGATTTCCGCATCGTCAACGCCGTGGCCGAGCTGGCGCCCGACAAGAACGGCTTCGTCATCACCTATACGATCGACGAGGGCCAACGGTACCGGTTCGGCAAGCTGACCGTGAACACCGAGCTGAAGAAGCTCAACGGGGGCGTGCTGCGCCAGCTGCTGCCGATCCGTCAGGGCCAGCTGTTCCAGGACGACAAGATCGAGCAGGCGACGGATGCGCTGACGTTCGCCGCCGGCGCGGCCGGGTTCGCCTTCGTCGAAGTGGAGCCGCGCTTCAAGGAAAACCGCGTCAACCACACGGTCGACATCACGTTCGACGTGAAGGAAGGCCCGCGCGTCTATGTCGAGCGGATCAACGTCGTCGGCAACGAGGAGACGCTCGACTACGTCATCCGCCGCGAGCTGCTGCTCTCCGAAGGCGACGCCTACAACCGCGTTCTCGTCGACCGCTCGAAGAACCAGGTGAAGGCGCTGGGCTTCTTCAAGGACGTCGACATCACCCAGACGCCCGGCTCCGCGCCCGACCGCACCGTGCTGCAGGTCAAGGTGACGGAGCAGCCCACGGGAGAGCTTTCGTTCAGCGCCGGCTATTCGACCGTCGACAAGCTGGTGGCGGATATCGGCGTCACCCAGCGGAACTTCCGCGGCCGCGGGGAAGACGCACGCGCCGAGCTTTCGGTGGGCTCGATCCGCCAGCAGCTCAGCCTGGCCTTCACCGAACCGCGCTTCCTCGGCCGCGACCTGAGCGCCGGCTGGGACCTCTACGCCTATCGATACGACTTCACCCAGTACGCCGGCTACACGACCGCTTCGATAGGCGGCGACGTGCACTTGGGTTTCCCGCTGAGTCCGTACCTCAGCATGCAGGTGCGCTACGCCGTCCACGCCGACAGCGTCTCGGTCGGCTCGTCCCAGTGCGGCCCGACGCCGACCCTGTCCACCCTGATCTGCAACCAGCAAGGGACGACCTACACCGCCGCGCC
>Ga0070735_10000776_pt1 | contig 32531 bp, 92 predicted proteins | sample Coa_R1_FD_66443 | JGI IMG/M metagenome (GOLD analysis project Ga0070735, IMG submission 66443) | Surface soil microbial communities from Centralia Pennsylvania, which are recovering from an underground coalmine fire - Coalmine... | ecosystem: Environmental > Terrestrial > Soil > Unclassified ...
TATTCTAAATACTCAAGTTTGGAAAGAGACTCATACAAAATTATGTGACTCACCGTACCTCTGCAATTCAAATAATCTACAACCTCTGGCTGATTAATTAGAATCTGACCATGCTTATCCAGGTTCGCATAAAACTGTTTGATACCCCCATCCATGGTATTTTCAGTGCCAATATGATAAATAAGCCGATTTTCTGCATAGGCAGCAACAGATATGATGTCTTCTACGATATCAGCGGGTATGAGTGGCATTAGAATTTAAATTTTCTTTTGCCTACTACATTCTTACTTACTGGCTGAATGATCTCATGACAAAGACCAAGCTTAAGAGCCTCTTCGGGAAAAAAATAATAATTTAGTCCTGTATTAAGCATCTTGAGCCATTCTTTCTGGTCAACCTTGGTGCGGGAAGCATACCAAGCAGACCATCGTTCAAAGTACTTACGGTGCAAATCAGCCTCAATATTGTGCTGCGGAAGGGTCAACGTGTCAAACCTGGAAGATCCTGAATGCATCATGAGGATCGTATTTGGGTAAACAATACGCCGATCTCCTGCTATGAAGATATCAAAAGCTGCGCTCATAGCCTCACCCATAGCTATTGTAATAATGGGAGCCTTAGAAGTAATCAGAGTATCCACAACCATCTGTCCGTTCTCTACTGAACCTCCTGGGGAGTTAATCAAGAACTTAATTGGCTTTCTGCTTTTCTGAGAAAGACTGGTAATAGGTAATACGACTCGTTCAATTATATTCTTGCTAACATCATCGTTAAATAGAACAATCCTATCTTTCAGAAGAGCTTGAAAGGTCTCCAACTCAAATTCAGCATAGGGATTAAATGGCTGGCCCTGGTTCTCTTCAGTATCCTTGGGTTTCATGTAAGACTCCTTTTTGCATACACCACTTCTAAGTACTCTAAATTATCTTCTGGCAAATACTCTTTGCATTGGCAAATCGTATTGCTATACATAGCATCAATCTCATCTCGTGGTTCTCGACCACAAGCCCAATACCATGTTCTTACATGCATCCAATCAGGATGACCGCATGTACGACAATACTCCCTTGGATCATTTTTCCGTGGGTGTAATTGGTCTCTTAAGGCTTTCTTCATACTTCCATTCTAAGTACAGTAAATTATCAGGCTTACAATCTTCTACATTGCCGTCTTTATTGACATGCCTTGCATCTCGAATCCAAGCCTCACCACAAACTACACACTTAACGGGATAATCAGCGTACTCTTTTTGATAGTCTCTCATTTTCCCCGATGATTTACATAATTACATTCTAAACACTTAAACTCATGTTCACTCAACTGAACGGTATGACCATTACACAGCATACATCTATCGGAACCATCCATCTGTGCTCCTTATACTTTTTTCGCTTGTGAACACCTCAACATCCAATTGTTCTGTCTGGAAAGCTGCTCCATCGTAACTGGCTGTTTTTGTACAACAACATTAAAATAGGCTAAAAACATCTGACGTGCTACCATCTCTAAACAAGCATTTCCTGTTCCTGTACCCATACCTGGACAAGCAATAGATTCAACTCCAAGATCTTTGGCTCGTAGCAAAGCAGCTCGAAATGAGAGGTAAGGATTCAATGTATTATCTACGTTGCAGGGGAGACGCATGGTAGGAGCTATGATAAGATGCTTGAAAGTTTGTTTACGTAAGGGAACACTAAAAGCTTGACCTACAGGAAGTTCCCCGTAGAAATGAAGATCTATATTCTTCATGACAAGCTTCTCAACATCCTTACCAAAGCGTTCTCTATAAAGCAAATCAATACCACCATTCATAAAGCCAAAGCTATTTGCTGGTGAAACTATAGCATCAGCTTTTACATCCATGATATCAGCATAGGCAATATCCACATCAAAAGCATGGAAGTATTTCTTCCAAAATGCAATCAATTCTGGATGGGCATCCCTAAGATAAACTTTAGGCGTTAATCGCTTCGGCACAAAAGACCTCACTGACTTCTCCTGAAGGAGAAATCTCAATCTCTAAATCATAACCATTTCGGTGCCATTCAAGCTGCAGTCCACCATTGCTACAAGGACAAATAAAAGGTTCTACAGCCTGAATACCAGACAAAGCTTTAAGAAGTAATTCAGCCTGAGCTATAGCAAACTCAGTGATGGGCTTACCACCATATGAATCCCAATTATCCTGGAGTTGGCTCAGTTCTATCAGTTTTGGGTGCATTCTCGCTCTCCGTAAATAGATGTTCAACATACTTCAAATTATCAATATCAATCTCAGAATTTACTTTTCCAAGTTCAAATTCTTCAATCTCAAATCTATCTATCCAATCATTGGGATCTTTTTTGGAGAAGTGTAACATCCCAGGTGCAACCCATCCATCACCAATGGGGTTAGCTGTAAAATAAGACTGCCATTTTTCAGCCTGTTCTTTAGTCTCAAAGACTCCAAGAACATAATTTGCCTCCCACTCATTGAACCAAAGAACAAAAACTTTCACCTCATCCCCATCCATTCTCTCAAAATCTTGCTGCAATCCTCACAAATTCTACCTGTAATGACTGTGGCATTATCAATAACGCCAGTAAGTGTCAATGTTCCAGCTGTGAATTGTCTAATCTTAGTGCAATGATTACACACAAAAGTTGGAATAGCAGAAGGAGGTGCTACTTCTTTCTTCAAGCGTCCATACTTCCTGCGACCATAGGGCATAATTTCTCCTTTTCTGTTACCTTCAATTCTAGATATTCTAAATTTGTCATTGGGGTATATGTAGTCATAAACATCCCTGCTCCTGGATCTTTATGGCACCACCATGAACTTCTGTCATGACCATCTGCAAAAATCTTACCACAATGAATACAAGGCCACATTTCCCAATATTCTTGATAGACCAAAGTGGAAAACTTGTTACGCATGTCTGGTAAATTAAATACCCCATTCCCACCACCAAAGGTAGTACCTATGACTTTATAAAGCTCTGGAAAACTATTGGCCTGAAGTGTTCTACCATCACATGGGAGATAATAATTGCTATTCATTGGAACCATATGCTGGATTAGATATCCTGCAGGACAATTAGTTAAAGGATCAGTTTTCCAAGCTATGCTGTGCATTACTTGAAGAGACCTGGATTGATCTTTGCTGCACTATCCAGAGTGCCCTGGAAGTTCTTATAATAGCTATAGTCACCGTCACGAGCGATCTGTTCCATGGCTAAGCAATCTCGACCCTTTGCAGTAAGCTGTAGATCATAATCTTCATTAGCAATTTGGTACTCAGGTTGCAAACGAATCTGTTTAATCTTCTCAGTCTCAACAAACTTGACTAGATCATTGTTAACAAGTTCCTTAACCCAACCCGCAAATACATCTGTAACATACTTGGTTTTAGGAATTCTTTCACTGCCCCAAATTTCAGAACGATTCAAAGGATTAGCAATATGCAACGTACCAATATGAATCACCTGGACGTAAGGATGTGGCTTTAAATCCCCCAATACAGCAAGGGCATGGTATCTCTGAATTCGGCGCATATTAAACTCCTATTTGTACAATGTCAATACTGGTTAGATCAGCCAAAGGAAAAAGTTTTATCTTTGTCTCATTCTCGCCATAGTTGAAAAGCTCTAACACTGGACTGGTATGTACATAATAATCCACGTTAAAGGTCTGATCTGCTCTTGAAGGATCTTTGAAATAAACAGTTACTTTGTATTTCATAACTGGCCTTTATCCAGAGCATTCTTAAATTCCAAATACTCCAGGTTATCAATCATCCCACTCAAATGCATGAATTCTAGATAGGTCAGAATATACCTTTCAGTATACTTACCACCCCAATATTCATGTAACCTTCGCTTCAGAATTCCTTTAGAGAAGTTCTCAAAAAACTCTGGTTCAGGTTCTCTCTTCCTATCCTCTTCACATGCCTTACTAAGACCAACTGGTGTTAGCTGTGGAGGAGGTGTAGCAACAGAAGGTGCTGACATTGGCTGTTGAGCAGTGCCTGAGCTATTCATATATTTATTCCTTAGTCGGCTAATGCAACTTGGTCTTCACTGAACGTATTACGAATAACCTTCTTGATGTAACCACGTTCAAGCTTACCAGTCTTCTTATTTACTCGGACCTTTAGGATCTTACCACCTGTGAACTCAACATCATAGACCTTGGCAGATTCATTACCAACGATACGGACAACCTTGCCCTTCTTACCAACCCAATTGATTCTGCTGGCAGAGACCTGGAATACGATCTTCACCTTGCTACCTACGCGAATCTTACCAGACCAATCATTCTCTTCATCTTCTTCATCCTTGGCAATCTTATCCAAGTCTGCTTCAGAAGCATCTTCGAGATTCACAATCTCAGTAACAATGAACTTATCATCTTCTGGGACTGCTGCAACGGGAACGGCAACCTTTGCTGGCTTTGAATCCTTAATCTCTTCAAGAGTTTCCTCTTCAAAGATCTCAATTGGAGCTGCTGCAGGAGCTACTGGAGCCGTTGCAACAGGAGCGGCTGGTGCAGGACCCATAAAAGCCAACACTTCTTCTACTGTCTTACCTGTCTGAGATGCAATCGTTTGTGCCATTGCAAGCCTTGGGTCTGCTGCCTTTGCTGCTACCACTACACCAGCAAGAGCTGCAAAAGCCTTTGCTTGATCAGCATTCATTCCTGGGCTATCTGGGACATATGCTGGATCTGAGGTATTACGTTCTAATTTTTCCATATTACTTTCTCCTTTTAAAAATACTCTCTACACAAGATTGTAAGCAATCAAACACGATCATGAATAGAAAAAATGTCAATACTGGATGTGCTGAAGCAAACACATAAAAACTTTGCATCTTATTCTCCTATTGGTTCGTGAGTAACAACTGTTTTTACGTCACTAGCATGATCCATGGCCTTCTCTACGAAGTGCCTTACTTCTTTAATCTCATCCAATGCCTTATCTTTCAAGCCCTCACAAACATTGAAAGTTATGGTGATTGTATATCGTTCGTGCTTTTCCATTACTATCTCCTTACTTTGGCGTTCGCTGACACAGTTGAATGAAGAAATTCTTCTCCCCTGGAACAGCCTCATCAGTACAGGATTCCCACCCTGGCTTGGGTGCAGGAAACTTCTTATCAAAGGCTATCAAATCATAAACAGATCTTTGAAAGTTAATTGCAGGAGCTTCATATGTGATTGCACTAAACCAACCCACCACAAGAATCACAGCGGTATAAACAAATAACACAGTCAATGCAATTATATGTTTTGCAACCCTAGTAAGAAACTCCATTAGCTTTACGCCTGTGGAGGAACTACTGGTGCTGCAACTGCTTCTTTTACGGCTGCATCTGTTGTAGGAGCTTCTACCTTGGCTGTTTGCTCTGGAGTAGCTGGAACAATTGCTGGCTTTGCTGCGGCCTCGGCTGCTTCTTTAGCTGCCTTCTCTGCCTCTTCCTGCATCTCTTTGATGACCTTACCAGATTCTTCTGTCAATTCTGCTTCGGTAATCAAACCCTTAGCGATCAATAGACGTTGAATCCCAAGTAAACGAATTTCCTTACCAGTGGAGTCCAAACGGACGGCCTGTTGAAGATTGCTCACGAATTGAATAATCTGCTGCAGCTTAGAATCAAAGTTGTGAAAACCCTGGATAAGCCCATTAACAACCGTTTCAATATTACGCATTTGTGTCTCCTTTTAGTAGTTTCACCTGTAAGTCAAACTCTTTTTTTGTTACCAATTTAATTAAAATACCATGCTCAACAAGTTTCGAGCTTAGGTATTTCACAGCGAATAGCCCATCTTTTGTATTTGGTACAATCATCACAGCTCTATTTTTACTCACATTAGCACCAAATACTTGCTAACGCTATAGGGCAAAATACCAACAGTGCAATTGTAAAGATACAGGGCTTTATTGCCAAGTGCCCAACCAATTCTCGCTGCGATACCACAAGCAAAAAATACCAATACTGTGTCTAGATATATATGCATTCTATCTCCTTTTACTTTACGAAAACAACTCGATAATCTGTGATATTAGTAGGCATCTGAAAAAGAACGTTTGTAGGATCTTTGTCATCAACCACATTAATCATCCTCTGCTGAGCTGTGAGAATAATATGCCCAGTCAGAGTCAAACCAACAAGAGCAACGAAGGACAAACTAGCAACGCTATAAAGAATATGTAAAAGGATCTTCATAGTTATTCCGCTGGAACTGCTGCTGGTGCTAAAGAAGCAACGGCTGCAGCTTTCTCTGCTAATACAGCATTTTTCCAATTATAAACTGTAGGAAGGGATACACCATATTTCTTTGCAATCTCTCGGAGATTTGCACCATTCTCTAATGCAGCTACCAATACTGCTGTCTTTGTGGATGGATCAATTGTTCGTCTTGCCATTTAAATCTCCTTTGGTTCAGGTTTGAAATCCAGTTTAACATTTCGTGTGAAAAAATCAACTAGGAGTTTCTGCAACGCTACGATATTCGTATCAGAGAAAACAGGAACCTTCTCTCGAACATCGGGGGATTGAAGCTTCTCTGCAGATGTTCCATACAATGGGGCATGATCTCCATCATAGCTATTTGCGATACCTTCTAGAAATTCTGTAGCCTTTAGAAGAGCAGCAAATTGTGCCTTATCAAGCTCAGACATCTTATCATAAGCAGATTCATATATCTGCACTACACCACATTCTTTGCATACCTTAACTTCCTTAGCCATTGTTATTCTCCTTCTCATCAATTATTGTTGTTCCAATAATACGTCTACGAAGATCCTCTTGATGCTTTTTATTTTTATAGGCGCGATAAGGCTGAGCACATAGCTCAAATAAAAATTCCCACAAAGATCGTGGGCGAGAAGTTCCACGCATACAATGCTGACCTGCTAATACCTTTTTACTATCTTCTTGCTCAAACTTACCCATTATTTTTCTCCTTTTCTAACAAATACTTATACTTTTCTGTCAATTCTACATCTGGACCAAAAGGTAGATTCCAAGGCATAGTCAATACGTAAACAACTTTGTCATCATGAAAAAATACAAATTTATCAGCCATCTCATTAACATCTTTTGTAGTTTCCAATCGAATACCTGGGTGACAAAATAAACTCAAAATAAAATAAGGTCCAAAATCTTTGAGTCCTCTTGGACTACGAAGGTGCTTATCAATCTCTACAAATTCACTAATATCACTCATTTACCTTTCTCCTTTTCTAAATAAGCGGCTTCAACAATTTCCAGGTTATCTCGGTCCTGTTCTTTAGCATGATCAAAACAAGCTGTATATAACCAACCATGTCCACGTAATGTTCCTGGCTTGCCGCACTCTTCACAAATTGTATCTGTGACTTGTTCCCATTCTGAAACAATTTCCTGCATCTGATCTGTCCCAGAGATATACCAACGACCTGTACCAAACTTCTCCTTAAGCTGAGTAGTTCGATAATAACCTGCTGTATAACCTTCTGGATCTGATTCTTTTGCAACTTGGATCAGTGGCTCAAGTCTTGTAGCAGTCTCACGGATACTTGGTTCCCAACCATCTCCAACCTCAAAACCAAACATAGACCAAGGTTCTCTACCATCTGAATCTCTGGCAAAGGTTAAAGGAAAATCCTTTCTTAATGCTGCAGCTAATTCAGGTTTCATGGGAGATTTACTTTGGTCTTCTCTGATCTATACATAAAATTTAATCGCCAAATCCGATACCAGAAGAATGTGTAGCGTCCGTGAAATGTAACTGTTCTACGAGGATACTTCTTATACAGAAATTCATTTAGAAATTCAAAGCCCCAAAAGTGTCTCATAATTTAAAAATGTTGTTTACAATAAGTTTGCCCTGCAGGTGATCATACTCATGCTGCAAAATTCTGGCATCAAATCCCTCAAAATTCAAATTAATCTTTTCACCACTCAAACGTTGTGCTTCTATTTTAACTCCCAAACATCTTTGCATTGGAACGGACACTCCTGGGCAACTCAAACAACCCTCTGTTTTGATCTCTGTCTCTTTAGTATACCCCATTATTTTAATATTCGCAACTAGAATAATTTTAGACTTGTCTTCGAGGTAGAGAGCAGCAAGATTCTTATTTACTCCGATCTGATTTGCAGACAGTCCGACACCCCGATAAGATAACATTGTTTGGATCATATCTTCAGCAAGGTTATCTAGTCCTGTGAAATCCGTAATCAAATCAACAGGCTTATGCAAAATAGGATCAATGTATAATCTGACTGGCTTTACGCTCACAGCATACCTCCAAGTACCTAAGATTGTCTGCCCGAAAATTGGAGCAACTGCATCTACGACATGAACTATGCTTTTCCCCAAGAGTGACTATCATAGCAGCAATCTCTTCGTAGGGATAAAATTTATTATTTTCTCCTGGGAGAAAGTATCCCTCTGGCAGCATCAAATCAGGACTATATTTAGGGATCAAAGTTCCGCTATGAACAACCCTTTGAATAATCTGGTCAACTGTCATATCCAAATATTTATGCTTTGTCTCCCAATGCCCACAAAAACAAATCCTCTCTGTCATAGCAAATTGTTATCCTTATACTCAATCAGGTTCTCAAGATACTCCAGATTCCCCAGGATCTCAAATATCACAGTCATCTCAATCTCATCAAAGATCCCATCATTTGATACTTCGTAATCTGGAATGAGAAGAATTTTAATGTTGCCTTGTTCTGTTCCAAACATTACTGAAGCAACTAATCCTTGCAATCGTAAGGGAGATTCTTTGGCTAACACGAATAAAGGATTGCTATTACCTCTTATTGAGAAATATCCTTTAGCTTTGATGGTCAAATCATCTTCGTCATCATCGGTTCTGATAAGCCAACCTTTGGTAATTGTAAAAGTACCTTTGGTAATCGGGTCAGTCCCAGTCAAAGGTACACTGAATGACTTGTTATTTATTTCACTTACCAAAGTGGAAAAGCCTCCAACCTTTAGGTTTAAAGTGAGCAATCACAGAAAGAGCTGCAATACAAATAACCAAAGCTGCAGCCTCCATACTAAAACCTACCCAATTCGCAAAGATAGCAAGATTGATTAGGTTAAAAGAAATCTTCCCGATTTTAAAAAGATAAGAAGAAGAGGAAACCTGATTTGAATGCCCAACTCTAAGCGTCTTTTTTATTTGACGATAGTAACTTGAAAACTCGAAAAAAAGAGCAACACTCGCGCAAGCGATTCCAATAAGTCTTAGCATTCTTTTCCTTTTGTCGTGATTTATATTCTAGATAAACAAGGTTATCCTGGAATTCAAAATTCCCACACGTAATCATACAAAGTCCCTCATCTGTGTGAGCCCACTTAAGATGGGGGCAATTCTTACACCTAGAATATTCTTCTACAAACTGATGTGTTGCCATTTATTTGCTTTCATCCAACGTGTGATCTGGGGCAAATTCTCTTCTAAGTATAACACAAGTGTTGAACAATAACCATACATCTCTGGACTTTTGCTCCAGTTGCCCTCGATAAATCTAATCAAGTCAAGAGCATTCACTTCCCAAATAAAGGTAACGAATAGACCCTGGGGCAGCACAAGCCTTGCTTGTTCTTCACATAGCCCATCCTTACGCAGCTTATTGTAGAAATTGAAGGACCACTCAAAGAAGTTGTTAAGCTTAGTAAAATGGACGTTACAGCTCTTAGCGTCCATAATCTTGTACGTTAAACCATCCTTGGAATAGAATTGAGCGGGTAAATAGGCTACTTGGTGATCTGAGTCCTCTGGCTTACTTATCTTGCCTAAACGGGCATCCTGGAAAGCCAGAAGGGTAAGTAGAGGGGCCTTCACCTCGAACTTAAACTCCATCTTAAAGAGATATTCCTGAAAGGTTCTGCAGACTGTATCTACAGGCAGAGTCCCAAGCACTGTAACCTCAGTCCCTTTAATGTCATGCGCTTTTATAAAACCGCTGTTAAGTACTCGTTTCATGCTATGACCTCATTCTTACGCGCTGCATTGGCAAGCTTATCACAACGCTCATTATGCTCATCTCCATTATGACCATGGACCCAGCGCGTCTTAGCCTTAAACTCTCCCATCAAGTTCCTAAGCTGCTGGTACTTCAAAATCTTCTCTTCCTGCTTAAAAGCTCGTTCACCGCTGCCCCAACCTAATACGATCTCACTATCTGACACTAGCCATACCTCAGCTTCATCTTCTGGGACAATGTAATAGTGAAGTGAATCTAAACCTTCAATAGCACCTTGCAACTCACAATCGTTATTTGTAGCAAAGTCAAGATGTCCTGAACCTTCATAGGCTTTTACACCATCATTCACCACAACGTAACCATAGCCTCCAGGTGTATCCTTTGTAGTACCCGACCCATCAGAATAGACTTCTATTTTCAAACGTAATATCCATTAGGGTAATGATGCACCTTACCCTCAGCTAAATTGATCTCTGTATTACAAGGCCAAACGCCTTCATTCTCAATCTTACATTTACCAGCTTTATGAAAGCGAACCTTTGCTTCAAAAATCTTATTGAACAACTTATCTAAAACCTTAAGCTCTTTTTCAGTCAATACAGTCTGATCAAATGGGTGCATCCTAGGATGACCGCTTGTCAACCCATCTTTTCTATTGCCTCTGGCATCTCGTGGTGCAAATTTCTTTTTCATATTTTTCCATCTTCTTTCATCTTTTTATACCAAGCATCAAATTTAGCTTCTTTAGCATCTACAACAATTTTCTCAATCACTGCTGTTGCTTTCTCTCTTGAGACATTGTGCAATTTCATATAAGCAACAATAGCACATTCACGATAGCAAGCCCACTCAAAAATGGTTTCATATAACTGTCGTTTATAGATAACAGTAGTCTCTTGCTCTTCTTGGGGGGCTGAACAGCCTACTAACACTCCTGCAATAAGACACAAACCAAGTAATTTTTTCATTGTATATCCTCTATGGTATAACTGCCTTCTTTATATGTGGCCTCAATACCTGCTTCTTTTAGAAGAGCAAGCATCTGAAGAGAGGCAGGAATATTGGCTGAATGGATTGTAACCTTTTTGGGCCTACTATCAACATCCATTGCAACGATGTAGTAAACAACTGGTTCAAATGTTTCTTTGCCAATTTCTAAGCGTCTTGTCACACTGGGGGAAAGCTCACCACTAAATGGAACACAAATATCGTGGTCAATTGATACCTCTTCCACATATCCAGTAGCTAAGCATCGGATAGCCTCTGTGTTATGACGGGCTAACTGCCACCCATCGGGGCAGCGTCTTAAATCATCAACATACAATTTCATTAGCAACCCTGACTATTAGCAGCGGCTGACTGAGCTTCTTCCTCAAGAGCGACAAGGTAGCTTTTAAGCTTAAGATGTTCCTCGGCTGTCAATCTGCCAGAACAATACAACCAATCTGTATATTCCCAAGCATTGGATGGATATGCTTTCTTTGCCATTTAATTCTCCTTTTTACCTGTTTCAAATATATACTTAAGCATCTTATTAAAAGCCAGGAAGTATTGCTTTTCAGTAATCTCTATGAAAGACTTGTTTGAAAAATGTGAAACATATTCCTTCTCATGGAACTTGATCTCAATATGACCTGACTTATGAATCTCAAGGGTATCAACAATAACATAATCCTGAAGGTGCCCAATGATTCGTTTATAGATAGCCCCTACATTTCGTTTCCTTCTAGCTCTTACAGTAGTTCCAAAAAAACCAAATCCACTAGTATAATCAAGTGGACATTTAAAGCATTTTCCCACCAAAGCTTTAGCCTGGGGGTAAAGCTCGATCTCATTGATTCTCTGACGTATAGAAGTTAGGTGCTTCTCGTGCTCTTCACAGAGTTTCTTAAGGTTAGTTACGATATCATTCATGTTATCTCTTACTTAGGGTGTCGTGTGTGTTTGCGACGGGCTGTTTCAATCAGGCGCAACTTCCTAAGCGTCAGAAGATTTGCAGTCAAGAGAAGAACAGAACTTGCAAGAACCAGCAACAATTGAGTTTCAATCATTGGTATTATCCTCCTTATCATTATCTAGGGCTTTCATCAATGCATCAGTATATTGAATAACTCTGGTAGCAAATTGATCTGGAGTAAGACCTATTGAATCAGCATCACCATGTGCTGCCATTCCCTGAGCAATACCTGCTGCAAGAAATTCTCTACGATGCATATGCATTAAGCCTGGATTACGGGGGCCTCTGGAAGAAGCAAAAGCTATACCAATTCCAAGAAAGACTACGCCTACACTAAGCCAAACAAACTTTCTCTCCATTAAAGATAACTCGCTAGGGCATCAAGCAAAAACAACTTAGGTGCTAGTGCGATTTTCAAAATGGTATAAAGACCATCATATACAAATCCTGCAAATACCAATGATGTAATACCCAAAATAAACACACCAATATATCGTCCATCACAATCATCAAACATACCGTGGGATTTATAGTCAAGTATCGTCTGCATAAATAACCATCCCCACTTTGCAAAAAGAAGAGAAGCAACAGTGCAAACAGTACTCTGGAGGATATTAACCCAAAGATAAAAACGAAGAATCTGCTTTCCAACTTCAGGCAATTCTCTCTTACCAAGATCATAGCCCTCTTTAATCATCTTTGTTAACTGAGCGATCAACGGTTTCATTACGTTCATGATTTCTTCTCCACTTTGCTCCAAACAAAGGCTTTCTTCAAAATTTTACTGAAGTGAATACCTTTACTTTTGGCAGCTTTAAAATTATCGAAGTCTTCCTGCTTTGCACCTGGGGCTTGATAAGTTCCACCAGTATTGAATTGAACATACATTGTCTCAGTCGAAGCATCGTAACCGATAGCTTTGACATTGGAACTAACCACTGCTTCTAATTGAATGTCTGCCATATAAGCCTCCTAAAGGGCTTTGTAGAAAGTGCTGGCCTTTTGGCTGATATCTGAGCCAATGGGAACCACATGTCACTCATTTAATCCCTCTACAAATCTGTGCGGGGCGCGTCTTTGGCGGTACTTTACGGAGCACCCCGCTGAGCCCGTATTTCCCAATCTACATGAGGTGTTTACTGCTATTCAGAGGCGCACTAAGTGTCAATTCACCGTGGGACACTCTTATTCCGCTAGTCGTTACCTTCTAGCCCAACCTCATAAAGCTACAGGATGGATCTTCGTCGGGCTTCATACAAGGTAAATTAGCATCGGGTCGTTACCTTCCCGCCCCCTGTAGATATTTCTGTTTCCCAGACTGTCTCCCTGGCTTACGCTTAAGGGCATCCTGCGATCTACTTCAAGATGTATCAAATCCTTAAGTGTATTCCTACAAAGAAAACCGTAAAGCCTTCCCTGCGTATGTAGCCCACTTACTGACTCCCCTGCTTTCGCATCGGAGCATCTTGAAAAACAATATCACCTGTGGAATTTAACTAGTTCATCCCTTTTTCCTAAACCAAATGTTTAGGCTACACGCATGTTACGCTGGTGTTGCCCTACTGGGCAAATTTGTGGCGGCTGTTCTACCATTGAACTACCTCCCCCAAAGGAGAGGGTGGGAGTCGAACCCACAACCTACCGCCACTATGAGTATATCATGAAAAGAACAAAAAGTCAATACGCTTACTGTTGATCTCGGCCTGGATAAGACCGTTTCTCAAAACATTGATTCTCAGCAACAACTTGATTTACAGTAGTGCCTTGTGCCACACCAAACTTTAAATCAGCTTGCCGAATACAGCCAATCAAATCTTTTCGGCATTGAGTCACATCTTGAGTAGAAATCACAGGACCAATATAACTGGTATCTGTTTTATAGGAATGCCCTTCTAATGGAGCACCACACCACAAAGCAACCAATGTCAAAAGTTCTACTGTCATTCTAAACTCCTTAAAAAGCGTCTGGGTAAAACTGTGCAAATAGAGCAAGAGGCCAAAGAACAGTGGATATGACAATACTAATGAAAAGTCTCCATAAGGGGATCTCTCGTACTTTTTTGTGGTATGCACAATGCAACGCAACATCAACACCCAAACCAATCAACAAATAAGCATAAATCATTTCTTCTTCTCCTTTACAAATTTTAGGCAATGTTTGCTGCAATGGGGCTCAAGTAATCCATGGGACCAGCATGTAGGATTATGAACTCCTTTTGGATGCTTGCAAGTCTTGCAGGGGGTTATATCAAACTTTTTCTTGTTCGGCACTTTTAACCTCCAGGAATCTCAAGTTATCTGGTGCATAATAATGATAGGCATAATCACCTTTATCAGCACATCTTAAACAATAATCTACATCATCATGAGGAAGCAATCGCTCATGCCATTGACGAGGATGACCACAGAAACAAGGGAATTCTTTATTCATTGTATTTAAGCAAAAATTCTGGATTGATACATTTAAAGCTCAAGCGACCTTTAAGCTCCTCATCATACTCATTAATTACTGGGCGCAGGACAATACCCTCACGAGGAGTATCCAGGTTTAGCAAACTTGGGCCTTTAGAAACCTCAACCAATTCATCAATGGTTGCTGGCAATTGATAAGTGGCATGATAAATAGGCACAGTATTCAAACCAAGATAAGAAGCAATCCCAACGAACTCATCAAAGTTCGTATGAAGCTGAGTGTCAATATTGAAAACATTGAACACGTAATACTCAAGCTTTTGCAGTTTGTACTTATTGCCTTGGACACCTGGACCAAGCAATTCCCCTTGAAGTGCAATGTTGCGATTCAAGCTACGAAGCTTGTTTTCAAGATCTGCAGCTCTAGCAGCTTTCCAGAAAGCATTGTCTTCGGTCTCTTTCATGTCGAAGTTACGGGAGCATACACCAAACTCCCCATCTACAAGAGTCTCATTACGACGAAAGTAAACAGTCATGCTGGACCCATCAACTTTCTCAGTCATATAGAATTTCTTTTGTTGATGACGATAGAGGACCCCAGGGACTGCTTGAATGCGAGTCTCGTCAGTCTTATGCAACCAATCAGGGAAATTACCCTTGCGTATACCAGCAAGCTGAGCGGGTATATAGACTTCATATTTGGTGATCCCAAGCAATTCAGTAACATCGTCACCTTCAGCATGAGGATCATGTGGCAACTCAGCTTCACCCGCTAAAATAGAAAGAGGGAATACAATACCCTGACTAACTTGACCCTTTAATCGTATCGTTTTGATACGAAAATGGACCTTACGAAGGAATTCAAATTCAGGTTTCTCTGGGAGAATGGAGTCTACCTCACAATAGACCACAAGATCTCCAACTTTAAAATTATCTTTTTTGCCAATGACAACCTTCCAACCAAGCACAGTTGCGACCTCAATAGCGTCAGCACCTGGGATAGGTTGAATGTCTAGAATCTTTTGGATAGATGCAAGTTTACGTTCCATATAATTAGTATACCAGATTATTCCTCATCCGTCAAGGGGTCTTTTGGATCAACCCACTTTTCATTCTCGTCATGAACTTCTATCTTCAAATTCTTAGGTTGCATAGCCTCTTCAATCCTACGCTGGATCTCTTTCTCCCCATCCTGAATACCTTGAAGCATAAAATTGGTTTTCAGTTTATGCCACATTTTAAACTTCTTTGATTCAATACACCTCTTAAAAGCAGCCTCTTTATTACTATGCTGATCCCTGGAATCCCTAGCCTCACCCACTGCTCCAGACTCAATATGCGTAATCCTGACTCCACTCTCAGTCTTGTTCTGGTTCTGTCCACCCTTTCCACCAGCGCGAAAGGTATCTACCCTAAAATCTTTCTTGGTAACACTAAATAACAATGTCTTCTTTGGGGTATCCATTATTCTCTCCAATGAATAGAAAAGTCAATAAAACACAAATCAATAGACCAAAAACGTTTATTGAAAGCAAAGTGTGGAGGAAAGCACATCCAATCTGGCCGAAAGATCAATTTTAAAGTAATCATCGGTAAATAAGTATGGCAGTCTCAATGACAATAATCAGGAACAAATAAAAGTTTATTTTCCTACTGACCCGCAATGCCTCAGCCTGTAAGACCTGGGCATCTGCAGGATTCATTGGGAAACGATTTGAATGCTCACCTAATCCTCTTAATAATCCAATCATATTAATTTTCTCCTATTGTTAAGCCAGCCAAAAACCACATAATGCAAATGGGAAGAATAGCCAAACCAAACTTCCCAAGCCCAAAAACCTGTAGAAAAAGTAATCCGAATAAAGCTAACAAATTTATTGCTTTATATCGTTTATTCTTTTTCATTACTCTTCTCCTATGTTAACTCGTTGATTTACATAATCTCTCATTTGACTAAATATGGGAATCTCTCTATCTACAACCCAATGCCCATAAGCATCCTTAATTACACAGGCACCGCGCTTATAGATTGTAAGCTGATCATTCCAATTGATCTCTTTCTCTTTAAACAGCAAATCCTGGACCTTTCCAGTATTTAAGCCATGAAGCTTCTTATGGCTGAAATGAGCCTGTCCTAGGCTATTTATGGAGTTTCTAGTGGCATCCTGCTGCCGCCACAGAAAGTAATTGCAGACTTCTTCCTTGGGTAGGATAAAAGCTCTAGAATCAAACATAGCGATACCACCATAGAATTTGGTAGGGAACTCTTTAAGGGCTCTGGTATCATCGATATCTAGGATTCGGGAATTGAAAGCAAGCGTAGCGCAACTGGCCGATATGGATACCAGCTTCTGCAGGTTCTTATCAAAGGGAGCCTGGGTAGTAAGGGTATCATAATCCGTAACCATCAGGCTGATCTCATCAGACTGCCAGTAAGCAAGTTTCACGCCCTGGATCTCTTCGCATAGCTTAATAGCTGTAAAGAGCATGGCATCAATGAAGTCATTATCAAAAGGTTTTTCTAACTTGCGAGTAAGGGTATGAAAGGCTTTACCATCCACACGAATGATCAAAGGCATCCTACCCGTTAAATAGATACGGTAGGCATCTTCATAGCCCTTCATGCGATCACCAAGACTGTCTCGTTCTGGTTTACTCATATTTCTTATTCTCCAATCGTCTGCATTCAAAATTATAAAGCATTTGTCGTTCTTCAGGGGATAATACCCGTTGACTTGTATGCTTTAAAAAATCCTCATAAGCAACTAAATTAATTATGGCTTGTTCATTCCAAAATCGCAAGTAATTCAAATATTCTGCAACAATATCATTATCCGACGTATTCATTGCGTAATCTCTTTTTAATAGCTCCCTTATAATCTTTGCATAGATCCAATGCTATCGCATGATCTCCGCGCTCAATGAACTTCTGAATCATATCTATAATTCCCCATTCATTACGATAAAAATCCAAGACAAACTGTTCAGCCCAATATTCTACTTCTTTATCCATTTGAGTTTTTTTAGGCTTGCTCATTTAATAGCTCCTTTCGTTTAACTTGTAGTTCCATGAATTTTAAATTATCACCCACAAAATCATGAATGTGTTCATTCGCTTCAAGATACCCCGATCCTTCTACGCAACCCATACAAACCTTCTGTGATCCATCAACACTGACAAAATGCTTTTTGGCAGCATGACTACACGTTGTACAAGGGAAATCTTTATCGATCATTTTGTTCTTTCTCTGCTACCTTCAATTCCAAGTATTCTAAATTGTCTTGAGGTTCCCAATTAACGCAGCCACAAGCTTTTGAATTGCTGGTTGTAATATCAGAGGCAGCACTACATGGGACCACATCAAGTACATGAATAAAGGATTGCATCATACCACCCTGTTCTACTCGTGTATAAATGCAATGACACCCATACCAATGACCACATCTCCGACAGGTATCATGCTCTTCATGATATTTCTTATTCATAGGTGATTGCAATCCTTTATCCAGGGGAACACATCTTCAACCTCTGCTCCCGCTTTCAACTCTTTAATCCTATCCAATTGCTCCAAATATCTCAAATTGTCTTTTGTAGCCTTAAGCGCGTTCTCAGCAATACTTTCAAGTCTTTGAATAAACTCTTCTTTGTCATCTGTAATGATGTACCTTGGTCTAGGCTTATCTTCTGATTCAAGTACTTTCTTGATAGTTTCTATTTCCCAAAACCAACCAGATCCATTTTTCTCAACACCTATCATTTGGGTTTCTTTTCCTTAGCCTCTTTCTGTTTGCTCTTCTCTTCCAGGATACGAAGATTATCCAGTTTCTTCTTCATATCGTTCCAAGAGGCTGTGAACTCACTATCCCACTGTGTATCAAAGGTTTTCTCTTTAGTCCAATCCTCAAATTTATTAATACCCTCAATGATGGGGAAAATGCTTTGACCAATCTTCAGTTTAATCCTATGGTGATATCCGTTAAGCCCTTTTACTTTCAAGTGACTGACTCCGTAAACTCCATCACTTCGGATACCCAAGCTGTACTCACACCACAGGGTTGTGCCCTCTACCAAATCAAAAACAATGTAGTCATCTCCACTATCTGACTCTGGATGAAAAGGAAATGGGCTATCACTGAGGTATTCAACCTCATTATAAAACTGTTTTCTATGCCATCTGCCATGAGCATAAAACAAAGCACTTATTGTACTGAATATGCTGCCAAAGAGTACTCCAAGATGAGCCCAACTCATTAATGCTCTCCTCGTTCCTTCAACATCTCGATCTCAGCTCTCATCAGAGCATCTGGATCTCTACCATCAAATCCATCGTCTTCAAGTTGATCTGGATACAGAGCTTGACGAACATCTTTACCCTGGATCTCAATATAACTGAAGTTTTCTAATACCTTAGAAGCTACTGTCATACCAAAGATTTTCTCAAATTTCTCTGGGGTAAGATTACTGGTTATGATCGTAACATTCATATCTTCTCTACGATGAGACATTAGGAGGGTAAGCTCACGTTTATCATTATGTGGATTACCAGAACAAAATGCAGGAGAAACGTCATCCAATATAAGAATGGGAACAGTCATAATGCATTCTCGAATAACTGAATTCACTTCAGTAAATTCACCACGGCTGATAAGATACTCTCCAAACTTTATGTAAGCCATGGGCTTAACCACTACCTTACCCTCTTCTAATCTGGGTTGATGCAGCTTATAGGCAATATAATTTGCAAGGATACCTTTTCCATTTCCATTACCTGGGGAAAAGATATAAAGATTGTTACCTGCTTCAAATATTTTAGGATCAGCAAGATACTGGGCAGTCTTTGTATGAATCTCTGGAATATTGGTAGCTCCTACTAAATCCTCTACCTTCCAACTCCTATAAAGCTTTGGTGGTTCTGTTCGTACTAAATAACTCATTTTTGTTTCCTCGCTTTTTGTTTAGCCTTCCATTCCTTATAAACCTTTTTACGCCACTCTTTGGTGCTTTTATTATAAGTCTTCTGGGTCTCATTCAGCTCAGACTCTATTTCTTTAAAAATAGTGCTATCCTCATTCCACCAAGAATAATTATTTTTTACATCCCATTTTAAATTCTCAGGAACAAAGCCTCCTTTTTTTACTTGCCGCATTACGACAGGAGATAACAATTCATTATACTCAGACAGTCTCCACGCCTCATAAAGCTCATTGTACGTAGGATCATCAGTGGCCCAATCATCGTAGAATTCTTGGAAAGTACAATAAGGGAGATGCCATTTCTTAGCATACTTAACTATTGCTGACCAAATGGAATAAGCATGACCTCTAAAGGCCAATGACTTCTCTTTCTTCTTTGCCAAGATTTCCTCTCGTTTAAGTATATATCTCTTACGTCTATACGTCAAGTGCTTTTTTTTATTTAATTTGTAATGCTTCTTGGACCTGTTGTTAATTTTAACTTTGTGCTCTTGGTAATATTTTTTGAGATATTCTTTTCTACTCTCCAATGAATTAACCCCCTGTTAAAAAATTCTACATCTATATACTTATTACTATACAATATAGAGAATATAGGTAAGGAATTTTTTAACACTACTTAACAATGAATTTACGTTCACCAGTCTTAATGTTAACTTCTCCATCCTTAGCCATACAGTCAAATATCAAAGCCTCACATAAATGACATCCACAAGGTGCTCCATGATCTGGTGTAGCCTCTCGTATTGCCTCTCGTAAGAAGTCTATCCTATCCTGCAGCGTACTGGGTTTAAACTTTTTGTTTTTCTTCAAGCTGCCTCCGCATACTTAGTTAGTATGTCACCATGACAGGGTAATGGGTAACACCAACACCCTAACGTCTTTCCTTTCAGTTCCCCGATATGAGCTTGCATCCAAGCATTCTGCAAATAAAACTTTTCAAACTTCTCAATGACTTCTTCCCTGGTCCCATCTATTCCGATCTGGTATGGGTTTCCCCACATCGAAGGTCGTCCAATATAGACATCATATGGTACGCCTGATCTACAATGAACTACGTTCGGCATCTAGCATCTCCAAGTACTCAAGGTTATCTACAGGAGCATAACCAGGACAAGGGCAAAAGTTTATGCCTCCAGGTTTATCACATTTATCCCAGCGGCCAGCCATTTTCTTAGTACCAAAGCCTTTTATATTCATGTGCCACAAAGCACTGTGAACACAGAAACGACACTTATCTTCTGCCCTATATTTGGGTTTCTTGTACCACTTTTTCACTCATAGTCTCCAAGGTTCTAAGATTATCAGGTACGAAATTGGGACAGGAACAAATCCACTCACTATCAGTATGATACCAAACACCTTTGATACAAATAGCATCTTTGTATTCAACACACATTCTACCTCTAACACTACCCTTGCTCCAAGCCTCAGTATCTTCTTTTGAAGCATGAAGTTTATTTCTATGGCCGCAAATACAAATAAAATTAGGACTCAGTTCCGTCATCTAACAAGCTCTCCAAATATTTAAGATTGTCTGCCAGGAAGTCATAGCAGATACCAGTGGCATCATATCCAGCATCAGCAAAGCAGATAGCGCAGCGAGTGCCTTCAATATGGTCCTCATAGTTATGGCCGCAGCGTTCACAACAGAAGTCGTATTTGGCTTTTCGCAGTTTGGGCATCAGCGTACTCTAAGCTTCTAAGGTTATCTACTACAAATTTATCGCAACGACAAACAGCACACCATGTTCCATTAGGTCCAAGAGAATGATGCATCCATTCTAAATGCGTACAATTACAAACTAGTGTTAGCACCGAATAGCTTATCCAGGTTAGGGATCTGCATTACATTATAGCGTTTGCAAACAATATCCACATTGCCCTTACGCCAGAATCCTTCTGGGCAGCAAACAATCAACTTGCCTGTTCTGGCAAATAGTCCTAACTCTAATAGTGAAATGGGGGATTTGGTTGCAGGATCAAAGTACATCAGGATCTCAGTAGCCTCTTCCAGTGCTTGCAGTTCCCACTCTACCTGCTCACGAAACTTTGAATCATCAATGGTCTGCTTCCATGAGCTATCCCAATCATCCCTACGAGGATTCAAGATCGTAACATCATAGTTCTTCAGGGATTCAGTAACCTTGGTCTGCCAATCTATAGCCTTACCCATCTCGATACTTCCAGCAAGGAAGATCATGTGCTTTGCTTTTTTATATGGATTTGGTGCTTTAACTTCTATCATCGTTTAACCTCTTGAACAAACCAATCCAAAAGAGCAAAGGTTATAATACAATGAAAGAATCCCACGAAGGGATGCCCAATTGCAGCCCATGCATGTAATACTACAGCAAATGTCAAAGTCAAACTACCCGCAAAGGCAACAGCTAATAGAGCTTTCATTATTTGAGTAACCCCGCTTCTCTAAGACGTTCATCCTCTTTCAATACTGTAAGATCATGATCCTGAGTCTTAATAGCATCATCGTGATCTTGAACCCAATCATTCAATGTAGCAATAGTGGCCTCAGTCTTAGCCATTCGTTGTACTGCATAGAAAGCTCCAGTAGCCAAACTACTTAGTACTGTACCAGCTATTGATAGAATAACACCATTCTTTTTTGCCCAACTAATAACAGTGCTCATTAGAAATCCTCTCGATCACCAATGGCCCACTCATAGGGAGTGACAGCATCAGACATCTCTTCATAATCTGCATCAGAGAAATCAGGATCACTCTCATCAAATTGATCATAGGTATCTTCAATATGATCTTTCACAGTGGCAAGATCATAGTTATCCAGGACCCATTCAAGGGCAGCAATATTGTTATCGATAGTTCGCCAGTTGTTATTACCAAAGGCAGAATATTCAGGAAGGGTCTTTCTTACTTTCTTCTCCTCCGCTATCTTGGCTTTGATTTCCTTCTTTGTTTTCAGTGTTGGAGCTGACATTGGAATTCTCCTTTTTCCTTTTCATTTGGTCAAACATTCTATTGCGCCTGATCCTGTCATAAACCTCTTCATGCTCTTCTGGTGTAAAATGATACCAACCATGTCTGGACCCATCTGCTGCTGGAGGATGATTAGGACACCAATTAGAGCCATCTTTTAGTGGCCCTGGATTCTTCATCCATTCACAATCTTCCATGGTATCCTAAACAATTACAAACTGTACAATTTACACTTAATTGTCGGCCTATTGAATCTCTAGTTCCATGTATACTCTGAACATGATAACAAGTACATACAGGATCATGACAATTATCTAAGGGATAAATATGAATCCACCTAGGACCCCATGTATACCAATGCTTAGGTCTCCACATGAATCCCCATCGTAGCCAATGATTACACAGGTAGCATCTACCTATGTGAAACAAGATGGGAGATTTTATATTTGCTCGGTCAGCAGCAAATAAAAAAGCAAACCAAGAAAAGGATGCCCACACAAGCCTATGATAATACATAAAATAAGTATAGCATCTTTCGGTTTCATTTACAAGTCTCATTCATTGCTACTAGGTATTCGAGAAATTCAAGATTATCTGTTGGAACATATCTCCCACAAGCACCTCGACGACCCGCAGGATTGCAAATACAACCGATATTGGGTCCTCGAATCTTTGAATCTAACGGATGATGACAATTGCACTTACGGCAAAAGCTTTTAAAAGAATCAACTGTCCTAACATCAGGAACATTGTAAATTGTGTCATTTGCTTTTCTAGCCCAAGCCATTAGTAGCTCTCTTCCCTTAAATCAGATTCTGTAGGTTCTTCCACCACATCTACAACCTCTTCAGCAATTTCTGCTTCTGGCAAATCATCTGTAGACTTCCCGCACTGAGTACATCTATCTGTCATCCCAGCTTCTTCCCCATTGGGCAGGAAACCAATCGTTCGATCAAACCAAACTTCATCATTGCCACACCAAGGGCAAATCCAATTTTCTTCTATTGGCTCATTCATTAGCAGCAACCTTTATCTTCACAACCATCTTTGCACCATTTCTTATGGACCCCACAGCAAAAGAAAGCACAACCCGTCAAATGCATTATTCCACCTACCCAGGTGCTCTCACCCACAATGAAGCTAGTAAAAAATAAGGTAGCTCCAACTGCTAGAAACCCAATGTTATGCAATACACCACGATGCATGTATTTCTTCATTTTGATTCTTGATTAGCAATAACCCAGGCCAAGCCTGAGAGTACAGTAATCTCAAAACCACTGATATGCCTACAAAACAATAATGCTGCATAGGCAAGCAGATACATCACAAACCATTTTAAAAGGGACATTGTTTATTCTCCTCGTATCGTTTTTTCAATTCTGCCTCAACCTCTTCAGCAACAGAAGCTGTAGCATCATGAAGTTTCTTATCACCTGTAATAGTGAATCCTGCTTGCGCTGCTCTAAGATTTCCCAAGGATCTCCAAAGGATATCTCGGTTTTCTTTAGCTAAATACTCTTCCCACTGCTTGTCTGTTAAATCGCTCATTCGATAAAACCATTTTTTGTTTTGTAAAGAAACACAATGAGAGTAATCACTTGAAATGCTGCATAGCAATATCCGCAAAATTGATCTGTTATCATTTGTTTGATTCCTTTTTCGCCAATAGAGCTAGAGCCTCAAATGAATTGATCCACCCACTGACCATTGCCTTAGCTTCTTCTCTTGTATAAACTGGAAACGTGCCATTAAGACTAGGCTTGCCAGATTGGTCAATTAGCTGCTGGACAAGATCCTCGTACTGTTGTGACGCTTCAAAAGTTTCTCTAAAGGATGCCATAGTGATCATAGATGAAGTACTTCATCTTCTTTCTCTTTAACCTTTAACTCCAGGAACTCCAAATTGTCTTTTGGTACAAAGGTAAAGCAGGGACAAAAATCTGTTGTATTAGCTTCTGTGAGAAACCAAGCCACATACCCGCACTCAAACATCCTTCGTGTATGGCGAGATTCACCGTGGTCACAGTTCCTACAAATCCTGTCTTGTGGTTCAGCTACTGGTTCATGGGCCACTGGGAACACTCCTCACAGCCTACGTCTTTGCACTTCTCACAAAAGGGTATACGTCTAATACCATTAATTCGTCTTTCAAAATCTCTAGCTCTTTGTGCTGCGCGTTCTTGTTCAAGAAGAGCTTGCTGATATCTTTCTCGTGCTTTCTTTTGTGCTTCTGGATCAGTCATCCAATCAAGAACACTTTTGGTTTCTTTCTTTACTTCTTCTTTAGCTTTGCGCTCCCATTTGAGAGGAGTATCAAGCCATTTCTTTACTGCTGCCCACAATTCGCCCCAGGTATTAATCATGTCTGTATGGAACCTTAAAAAATGGGAAACCCATTATAGAATCCATCATCCAATGCTTCTCACATGGACAAACCGCTTCAAATACCGTCTTACCACTTACGATATCAACAAAAAGAGATTGTACAATCCTCATGCGCCAATGCAATCCTATTCTGCAGAGTAAAGGTGTTGTCATCCGTTTCTAAATAGAAAGCCCAAAATGCCTACAGCTAGAACAGCTTCCCATCCCCCAACCTTATAAGCTGCAAAGAGAATCACACCACCAAGCAACAGCCCAGCTACTCGTTCGATCATCTTAGTCACCGATCTTATAGAAGTCAGACCAAAGCTGCCTCAAGAAATTACAAACCACATATGAACCAACCTTATCCAATCTACGTTCTGGAAAGGAGAAATTATGACGATGGGTAGGATCATCTTTAGGATGAATAATATTATTTTCACCAATCCATGAAGTATCACCATCGAATTGAAGCAAATAATGGAATTCATTATCCCAATAGGAAATCTCAACAACGGTTGCCAACGCACCCTTAATCAGGAAGTGCCGATTAGAAAGCCAGCCCCAAGAATCTGTTGCAGTAATTACAGGAGTATAGTTCAATTCAACTCGATCACCAAGCTTAAATCGGCCTTGGGTTTCCAGAAACTTTTTAAACTGGAGAAGTGTTTCTTTTATCTCTGCTTCCTGAGCATGGTAGCAGTTACAATCTTTTCGTACTCGTGGTTGTTTAATTGATCCTGGCATACACTCAAACATGTAATCAAGCTGAGAGTTATGACAGAAACAATCCTTTTCTAACAATTCAGTTACATCACTCAAATCACTCATTGGCCGTAGCCTCCTCTTTAATCGCTTTTTCAAGCACCTTCGCTGCATCTTTCATACAGTCTTGGCAAACTCTTGCTCCATTCACACTTTTAAATTTTCCTTCTCCCCTAATTCCCTTATGGCACCACATACATTCTCCAGGATTGAATCTATACTCAGGTGAACAATTATGACAATAACAACTCATCGGTGATGCCCCATATCGAATGAGTAATTGTAGCCCATACCTGGATGACTGTAGTTGTATTGCTGCTGATATGCAGGACCACTGTGATCCGTGGTGTTATAAATCCCGTTGCTGAGTAATGCTATGGTAAGGGCAATCCAGATAAGTTCAAGAGGGCTCATGCTAAAGTATACCTCTAAATCCTCTATTTGTCAATAGAAAATAAATACTCAAGTAGCTGTGTTTCAGAGATAGGCTTAAAGCCCCACTGATCCACGCCTACGTTAATCATGACATTTTTATATTGTCCTGGCCTTGTTTTCCAAGCGGTATGGACATGGCCGCAAATGAGTAGATAACCATCATCCTTTAGGTTCTTATGATCGAACTTTGTCTTGTGGTGGGGATCATCGGTGCCTCGGTAAGGATAATGGCTTAGATTGGCCGTTATGCCGCCTTCCAGCTCAATCTGGAGAGACTGGTGAACCTCCTGAAAGCCCCTATCAAGCATCTTCTTCTCTGCCCGATCATGGTTGCCCAGGATTAGGATCTTATGCCCATTAAGGTTACTTACTATGTGAGTAGTTCGTTCAGGAGAAGCAAAGGCTACATCCCCAAGGTGATAAACAGTATCTTCAGGCTTTACCAGTTCATTCCAATTGGAGACAAGGGCGCGATCCATCTCTCCTGCATCCTTGAATGGTCTATTACAATATTTTATTATGTTTGAGTGCCCGAAATGGGTATCACTTGTGAAATAACGAACCATAAATTACCTCCACCCAATTTTTAAATTCTTCAAAAGATAAATCATTTTTAGCTAAATTACATGTCTTACAACAAGGAACAGAATTCGCAAGCGTGTATCCTTTTGTGTTATCTAATCTGTCAATGCCATTATGAAATAATACATCTCCGTACTTTGTCTTAGTTCCTGTTTGATTTTGCCTACCACAAAGATAACAGGGTAACATAATAAGCTCAGCAACTACACTACGTGATAAATCCCATTGAAGATTTCTCAGTTTAGCATTTCGTTTGTAATAAGTAACAATTGAAGTTAAAATGGAATATCCACTACTCTTTCTGGTTCTTTTTGAAACCAATTCTTTTTGTAAGCATCTACAACTTCTAGTCGTACTTTTTAAATTAGAACAAGATACCCACTTCTCATTTCCACAATCACATTTACAGAGATAGTATGTTGTATTGCTATCTTTGTCACGCTTACGATCAATTACAAGTAATCTACCAAAACGTTGACCAGTTAAATCAAGAGATTTCATTTACCTGCTATCCTTTTCCAAATATCAAAGGTAATCCTTCTTTCCTTACGTTGACAAGTACAATAATCTCCATCAGGACTATCCAATCCAAAGGTGCATGAAGCATAATGTTCTTTATTAGAATATTTAAGAATATTTTCTGCAGCTTCAAATCTTGCAATAAATCTACAAGTACCACAGCGAGTAGGAAACTCTCTAGTATGAATAGATCCCTTATGGCGTTTAATGAAAGCGGCCAAGTCTTCATCATTGAATTCTAAATAGTCTTTCATCGAAATTCGTCTGCCCATAGTTTTCTAACTCGCTTAAGATCTACAGCACACCAATGATCCCCCCGCTCATATGAAACTACTGGACGTTTGCATTTCCAAGTAGAACAGGTATATTGCTTGTATTCTTCAGCATGTTCTAAATCATAGATCTTTCCCCATGCTTCTTCAAGAGAATCCATCAACTCAGGCACTAAGCCCTTCTCACCTTTCTTGATATGGAAACGATCACGCCATTCATCTAGCTTCTTCCAGGTAATCATAGTGATCCCTTACGTTTAATTTCTTCAGCAATTTCAATCATACTCTCTTCATACTTAACTCTACGCTGATAGTCTTCCCAATCTCGTTGAGCCCAATAATCCCCAGACTGCTTAATGAATCTAAGGAATCGGTATGCTGCATAAAGCAACAATGCAAGAGGTACGCAGCCAAGGATTGTTCTAAATATGTCCATCATATCATCATCTCTGGTTCTTTGAAATCTGGTTTAAAGTGCTTGATAATTCTGAAAGCATCATGCATGGATAAGCCGACCCAGGCATCTGTTAGGATCTCTCGCTCTTTAAACTCATGATCGATATCCCAAATCACATGATCATCCACAGCAAGAAAGTCTACTTTCTTGTGGTGCAGTTCTTCGTAGTCATCCACCCACATGCGAATCTCATGCATCCGTTCACTGCTGAACTTCTTGGGGGTGAATCCAATGATCCTGGTTTCATCTAATTTAAAGATCTTAAACAGTTCCCTGAAGGATTCAATATGATAGTGCAGCCGCCAAGCAGAGGAGATAACAATCTTCAGGTCTGGTAGCTGATCCAGGATAAAGCCCAATGCCCACATGTTGTTGGCATTAACATCATGCTTCATGCGGAATAAGTCTGCATCACTCAGGTTCTCAGCTCCACGCACTTTGAAGTCAGCCGTAGCCAAGCAATGCTGCTTAGAGTTAAGGACACCATCAAAATCAAGAAATAATACGTTCACTTCCAAGGACCTCCATCTACGATAAACTGCAATTGTGTTCTATCCTGGCTATACCAGATCTCAGGATTTTTCTGCAAAGCAACTACACATTCCCAAAACAACTCATGTGGTAATCTAAACTCTTGTTGCAAGAACAGGAATCTATTCTTCTCTTTCAATAGCTCTTCAACTTCTTTACTCGCCACAGTTCCCTTCCCAGCTTTCACATCGGTGTTCTTCGCAATCCATGTATCCGTAATGGTAAGCAGACTTGAAAGCCATGTAGATCCTACGGCTCTCTTTGTATCTCAACTCACCATCCCGCAGACCTCTACTATAAGTATAGCTGAAAGACAGCCAAGTTACAAGGGCTAATAAAAAAACTATTAGTTTGTTATTCATGGTCAGTGAATGACTTGATGAACTCCCATAGCTCATAGGCCAAGTATACAATCACAATCGTTACAACAATCGCATAGCATCCTAGTATAATTGTCATTTGTTATCCTTTTTGTACGGGAGCTTAGCATCGTCCCTGTACGCTGCCATTGCACATTTCTTATGGGTTAAATCTACTTCGACTTGTTTCCAATCCATATCTGTATATGCTAAAATAGGATGATCTGTTCTTGACCATCCTGTACCAGCGACTATCCCCGCTACTGCTATATTATCTGTAGCATCTCCATTTTCTGTATCCCAACATGTAACCCGTATTGGACTGTAGATCCGATTGTCTGCACAAGCTGAGAGAAACAAACAGGCCAGTACACTTACGATTATTGTTTTCATTCTTGCACCTTTTTGAACCACACGCTATCAGTCCAATCAGCTATATGGTCTGTCTTTATCCATTGGCCTTTTTTTGAGGGCAGCATAGTAACTTTGCCTTCCGTCTCTATGTAATCCGCTGGAATATCCAAATCTTCTGGATCACTTACTCGTGTGACTACCTGGACTTTATTCTTCATCCAAGTGTACATCAATAGTTCTTCAACGATCTGCTCGTCAAAGGGACAACCTGTTAGCTTAACCTTATCTCCTACCTGGAACATTATCGATATCCTTTTGGTAGATAATAATCATACTTAACTTTTTGAGTACGCAGGAAAAGCTTCATGCGTTTCTTAAAACCTTTCGCATCATAGATCCTACTGCTCATAGCATTCTTTGCAATGTACTCATCTTCCAAAGTGAAGAAGAAATCATTTGCATGTTCCAACCAATTCTTATTATGATCTCCACCCTTTTTATCCGTTTGATGAACGTGACCCAGCTCATGCCAAATGGTTAAGATCAATGTCATTGGAGTGAAATATTTAATGTACCATGGATGAATATAGATAATCTTATCTACTACATCGGTAGAGGCCAGCGCATACTCGTTATAATCCTTACGTGTTTTATCTTTGTAATACCGTTTGTAATCCTTCCATTTGACAGGATTCTTCACCCTGAACTTCCAACCTTCAGGAAGTCTAAACCAATCTAATACATCATCAAGCTGTTCTCTATCCATTAGTATTTCTTCCCTGGTTCAGGATTCTTTTCGCACTTCTCATCAGAAGCTCGGTAATCTTCACACTCTTGTTTGGTGTTGTAATTACATTGGACTGTGCCATCAACTGTATTCACAGTACACCATGCTGCCGTCCCAACCTTGGATGAAGGTGAAAAGGTAAGCAGTGTTCCAACAATGCCAGCAATTATAGGTATCATTATTTGCACTCCTTTGCAGGATCATTCTTACCACAATACTCATCACAGGTCCATTCTTTAGCATCGTAGGCTGGATGATAGATAGGCACCATCATCATAGGCTTAATCGAAGTTACAAGCATCTGGGTCCATGCTGCATGATGAACCATCTCGTAATGGCCGCGCTTGCAGTTCGGTGCCGTGACAAGAGCATAGATCATAAGAGCAAAGAAAGCTGCTACTACACCCCAACACAGAACTCCAAGAGAAGGATGTTCTTCAAACATTATTAGGCACCTCGTTAGTGACTCGACCTGCCACAGCATGGAGCACAACCAAAGGATCATGACGGTTTTCAAAGATAAGCTGCTGCACTTTGCATGGAGGAGTATTGTTATGAAGTACCCATTTATCAAGCTCAGTTTTAGTAAATGAGGGATAGAATCCATGGAAGTACTCTTTGAATACCTCATCTTCCATATTGTCTATGGTAATCTTCAAATCAAAGCGGCCCTCACGGACTAAAGCTGGATCAAGATTCTCAGGATGATTGGTAGTAGCAAAGACAATACGATCAGAGCCACAAGCAATGCCATCTAAGGCGTTCAATATCCCAATAAGACTGCAGCCTATAATCTCTTTCATTTCTGAAACAACAGCTTTACCATTTTCTCTGTTTGAGAAATAAGCATCGATGTCTTCCATCAAAATGATCTGACCTGGGGGCACAAGAGCAATAGCGCGTTTAAGGGCATCATCGTTCAGATTGTTTAGATCAATAAGATAACAATTCTTTTTATACTTAGAACACATGGCCGTCACCAAAGATGTCTTACCAGTTCCTGGGGGGCCTTGAAGCAGGATACCTGTCTTATAGATAATCCCATGCTTCAGGAACCATTCTTTACTGCTCATGTAATCATCAATATGTGTGGTGAGTTTGGTGATTGTTCGCTTGGGGAAAGCTAAGGAGTCAAGACTACGTGTCTGTGTATTAGCGAGGTGATACCAATAGCCTTCATGATAACGGTAGACCTTGAAGCTATTAGGATCTTCATTAACCTTCTTTGTCTCTTCAATCAAAGCATGAAGCAGTTTGGTGCTGCGACCAAGTACTGTAGCCTCAATAACTTCTTTGGCCTTCTCAGTGACATTACCATCAATCTTATAGCGATTGAGAAAGATAGGCCAGCCATTATAGAACACAAAGGTTTCTCCATAGCCCACAGTGAATACACTCTCATGCGTTCCATAGTTGGTGAGACCTGAGAGGTTGTATCGGCGCATAAAGCTATGCAGTTTGTTCTTAGAGAGATAGGTCAAAAACAAATAGTAAGCATCATCCTGGCTATTGAATACTACAGAGGTTGTACTTTGTTCTTTGATGAAATTCCAGATAGATGCAGGAACATCCTTCAAGATGAAAGTGACAATACCCAAGCCCCATAAACTTATGATACCACCAACCACTGGATTAGATCTGGTAAGGGCCATGAATTGTTGATAGTAAGTAGATAAGAATGCGAGAATATGAGGAATCATTTTTTCTCCAATTTACTGTCAGTATAAATCATGATTGCTGCCATGATAAGTGCTAAAACAAGTTCGATAAGCCAGAATCGCCAACCTTTAACCATATCACGAGCAATAGTAATAGCGATCATGACAAAGAAATATACCACGCAAATAATCAAATCTCGTAGAGTGAATGTAAGTAGTGTAGGATTTTTCATTCGTTATCCTTTGGTTTTGGGTACTCTTGAATTACATCAGGAATCAAATCTGAGATATCCACTTCACCTGTTGCATCACAGCGGGGGCAAGGCAGCGTAGCAGGATGACCTGTTGGACTTCTACCATAGATCCCTTTGTGTCCAAAGCACTTAGGACATTTCCCAAAGACTTTGCGTTTACGTAGATCACTCATTTTAAAGTTTCCAATCTGCTTAAGATAAAGTTGATCTCTTCCAAAATTGCCATCTCTCGGTCAAAATGCTTTAAAGGATCAAGCTTTTCAAACTCTTCCATCAAAGAAAGCATTCGTGCTACTAATTCATCGTGCTTATTTCTCATTAGCCTATGGTCCTGATCACTTCAATGCCACACTCTTCACAGTTCCGTTTCTGGCCTGGAACTACCTCTTCTCGATGTACTCCGCTCATCATATCCAAAAGAGGAGAACTTGCCACTAAAGGGCAATTCACCCATTTACTCCATTTATGAAAGTGTATCCCTAGAACGTTCATTTGTCAATCCCCCATTATTAGTTTTTTCATCTCTGGATAATTCTTAGCATCACTCTTACGCCATCCCTTGTGTACGTGGTAACAAGAATGTTTCTTATTATGAGCATGAGCTACCTGATAAACTTGACCTATGATATCAACCATTTTCTGTGGGTCTGTATGGATACTGATATCATCAAACACAATCATCTCAATCAGTTCCAGTGCTTCTCGCTGCGTGAGATTCTTCATTTCGATGTTACCTTAACCTCAGACAATACCAAAAGGAATATCAATACCCCAAGTCCAAAACCCCCACCCATTGCAATAAGAGTGATACAAAGAGCTATTGGAACTCGAAAACAGAAAAGGTTTACTAGGGTGCGCTGTTTCTTAGTCATAAGAAATTCTCCCAGATAGTGCCCATTACAAAGAGCATAGCCAAGGTCTCAAG
>Ga0070735_10000777_pt1 | contig 32521 bp, 22 predicted proteins | sample Coa_R1_FD_66443 | JGI IMG/M metagenome (GOLD analysis project Ga0070735, IMG submission 66443) | Surface soil microbial communities from Centralia Pennsylvania, which are recovering from an underground coalmine fire - Coalmine... | ecosystem: Environmental > Terrestrial > Soil > Unclassified ...
ACCAGCGGACGAATCAATTCTGTTCCGTCCCAAGGTGAACTGAAAACATGCATCCGGCCGAGTTTCACGATCCGATCAACGCCATTCCGTCCGGCGGCTCGGGCGAGTACCTCTTCCCTTTCGCGATCTCCGATTCCCAAGCCCAAGGTCTGTAGGGTCCCATCAAACTTCGAGATGACATCCAACAAGTCATCCACCGCAAGCACGCTGAGGGTCCGCCCCTGTGTGGGATTGGGCATATCCGAGCCCTCACCGAGCAGAATCGTCCAATCCGGAGATGCGGGAAACACTGCGGCGTTTCCCTTCTGGTGTCCCTTTTCGTCGAGTAGCCACGAAGCACGGGCAATACAGATTGCGGAACTTAAGGAGGCTTCGATCTGCCGTCGAGGATGCGCGCTGTTCTCCTCTTCAAACGCTTTCCTAAGGTCCTCGACGAACTCTTTAGGATCACATCCCTCACCACGCTCGAGAAACAGGGCTTGAGGCGAGGAGCAGGCCTGTTGATCGAACTGCCATACATCGCGGGCGATGCGACGGCACCAGGAAGAACGATCTGCGCGGTTACCCCAGGTTTTCGAATCCATGGCGGCGGCCGAAACACGCGGCCCAAAAACGAGTAACCGCGCCCAGTGCGGGAAGGGTAATCGGCGAACTTGCGAGACAGATTCCCCACCGCCCCAAATCATGGCGCCGTCGACGGAATGGGCCATCGCTTCCATTAGATCTGTGCGCGAGTGATCGAAGCTGATGGCGGCGATTCGCCGGGTCAGCAGTGCGGCAGGATCTGCTTCCAGCAGGCTCTCCATTAGTTGTCGGGTCTCATCGACCAGGCCACTCGGGACACGCACCAGAGATCCGTTTCCGCCAAGCAAAGCACAGGTCAGAGACAGAATTGGCTGAATCTCGATATTTGCCGCCGGCCAGTGCCCAATCACTCCCAGCGGAAAAGCGCGGAGGTGCGCACGCCCGTCTTCCTGCCACCCGCCCGTCAGAATATTCGGACCCAGTTCGCGAAGTAGGATGGGCTCCAGGGTTCCCCGCCGAAGCCAAAGCCGCAAGAAAGTGACGCCGGGCACTTCCTCTAATTCTCGTTTGTTGAGCGCTGCCGACCAGCGCTCAAACACTTCAAGGACAGCTGTCGGAGTGATCTCTTCACCGCGAACAATCTCGCGCAATTGCTGCGCCACGGAACTGATCTCTTGCGCGGAGTTGATCGTTGGAATCAATTCTGTTGTGATCATGCGACACCGCTCATCTGCGGTTCCCTTAGGCGCGTGCTTTCCAAATTGCCGCAGCCGCGCACTTCCGCTTTGGGAACTCGTCCGGCAAAGCGAAAGCTCGGACCGTTCCGGCCGCAGGCACAATTGTCATAGCCGATGAGTTCGGCAGTGTCCTCAGTCAGTAAAAGAAAGCCCGGAAAGCTCGTCGGCAGTACGCTGCAAACCTGGATCAGCCCCTTTTGTCCAGTCTTCACCGGAGCCAGCGTCAACGGGTCTCGGATGATGACCTCTGCAAATGCAGGAACGTGCTTGTTTCCATACTCACAATCCGGGTAGATCACTCCAACGTTTTCGACCATCCCATAGTAATCAATGACGCGACTGATCGAACAGCCAAACACGGAGGAAACGCCCTGGTTGAAAACGTCTCGAGTGACGGACTGCTGCTGTAAGCGCTTCCACCCTCCGCTGTGCAGGAGATGAATGTTGGGCATATCCAGCATGATGCCCTGCCGCTTCAGAGGCTCCACAAGCTGCGTCCAGATTACATAGGTAAAGCCATAAACCAGGACTTCGCTATTTTTCCATTTCGTTGCGCAAGCGAGAAGTTTGTCCGGTTCAAGGTGAGAATCTCCCGCTTGGCCGGGGCTCAGGCAACAGCTGATTTCCGTCGCAAATGAACGAAGAGCCTGAATCGCCGCCCCACGAGCGCCGATGTTTCCCTGTGCCGCGAGGTTCTCTGGCGTGTCGATGACCAGATATGGCCTCCGCGCCGATCCGACGAAATCCCGAACAATGGTCAGGGCTCCCTTAGCCATTCGCCGGGCTGTAGCCGCGTCGAGGACAATGCTGCTCGGGACTTGCCCGGTAGTTGCACTCGATGTCAAGGTTCGTTTCACTTCATCGGGACTAACTAGAGAGAGCGGCGGAGTCGCTTTGAACACGGCGACGGGCAGGTAGGGCAGATCAGCGATTTCCTCAGCGGCGCGGAAGTCACATGGCCAATGCTCCACATAATTGCGATACTGCGGATTTCTCCGGCAAGCGTACGTAATTTCGTCTTTCATCAGCGCCAGCAAACGTCGGCGCCGCTCCGAGGACTCCAGAGTGTACGGCGACTCCGATAACAGACTTTCAATTCCCTGTTCAATCTCCGCTGGTGCGCTCATGAGATGGTCTGTAACTGGGAACGAGCGATCTTGCCATTTGCCGTGCGAGGTAATTCAGAAACGACTTTTATGGAAGCACATGTCCACTGGGAAGGAAGGGCCTGCCGTATTCTCTCGACCAGCGAACCGGAGCCGTTCGTTTCTCCATCTTCCCTGACTACGAACAACGCGAGCGCTTCTCCCGCCTCAGAATGTTGCACCGCGGTGGCTGCACATTCACCGACGCCAGCAACGGATCCCACTCGCGCTTCGACGTCTAAAAGTCCGACGCGATATCCACGAATCTTGATGAAATCGCTGCTACGCCCCTGGATCCAGAGATATCCGTCTTCATCGCGATAGCCCAGGTCACCGGTCTTGAGCCAGCCGCTCGAAAACTTGTTTGCGGTCGCCTCGGCCTCATCAAGATAGCCCAAACAGATGGACGGTCCGGAAATCTGGATCTCACCAGTATTGCGGTCTTTGATCTCGTACCCGTCTTCGTCCAGGATGCGAACCTTGATATTGTCGAGCGGAAGACCCGCGCTACCCAATTTCTCCTTCCATCGTTCGGATGGTAGACAGGAGATCCGCGCGGTCGCTTCAGTTTGACCGTACATGACGAAGAACTCCGCGTTGGGCACGATGCTGCGCAGATCTTCGATGCTTTCAGGTGCGAGCGCCCCACCTGCCTGCAAGAATCGCCGCAAACTGGACAATGCCATCGTGCGAATATTCGAACGCCTCAGGAGAATGTTGTATACCGTGGGGACACCTGCAAAGCTGGTACACCCGTACTTATCGATTGCCTGCAGGACCTTATCGGGGAACATGAATCGCGAATCGAACACGACTCCTCCACCCTGATACAAATGAGTGTGCAGGATGCTGGCCCCAAAGCAATAGCTCACAGGCATAATGAGCATGGCTTTTTCATCTGTTCCGAGATGCTGACTACGGATGATGGCCTCGGTGTTGGCAATCAAATTTCCGTGACTCACCATCACAAGGCGAGGAGTGCCGGTCGATCCCGAAGTCGGCATTAGGACGGCAAGATCATCTCTTTCGCAGGGCGCCGGCTTGATTGAATTTAGGGAACAGGGCTCGGAGACACCTTCGAATTGAGGAAATCCTCGTTTTTCGGCCCATTCCCAGCGGAACGATTTGGAACTCCATGCCGCTTTGGCATGAGCTTTCTCGAACATCAGATCAGAAGTAGTGTGCGTGCGCTCATCCAGAAGAACCGGCACGATGCCTGCATACATTGCACCCAGGTAAGCTAAAGCGCTTTCTGGATTCACTCCACAACGGAGGATGATGCGATCTCCGGATTGCAAACCCGCCGATAGAAACTTTTTGGAAAATCCAGCGATGAGTCCGGAAATTTCCGCGGCACGAAATGTTTGCCCACCAGGTGCGTCAATGAGCGCAGAATTCCCACCCAGCTTTTGGACCAGGCGGGCTGCGAAGTTGTAACTAGGAGCGTTGGGCATTCCCCGGCCTGCCGATTTTTGATTGCACAATCCTACAGATCGCCTGAACGTTCTCCATTTCCATCAAGTCGTCAACATCAAACGTCAAGCCAAATGCCTGCTCAAGGGTGCTGGCCAGAGTTACGTGGCCCATGGAATCCCATGCGCTCACGTCGTCCGGCGTGGTGTTCATCGTAATCGTGTTCGGATCGACGTCAAACGCAGATTTAAATGCCGTTTGAACTCTAGCTAGTACTTCGTCCATAGGGCTTCTCTGCCTCTTTCTTCACCAGGGTGCGTTTAAATCATAGCTCTGGTCTCCAGCGTGGCCGGGGAAACTATGTTTTGTACTCCAAATGGCGGCCCATCGCCATCTTTCTGGATCGACCATCAAAACCATGTGGAGAGACTACTCAGGGGAGAAGATACACCTTAAAGTGACCGTCCAAAAACTCAGACGTTCTCTGCCTTACGAGTGAGAATTGAGGCAATTATAAGCTAAAAAGGACGAATCACGAAGTCCCGAGATCACACTGTTTCGCCATGTATTCGCCAGAGATTTTGGGCAATGCAGGAGGGTATTTTTCCGTTAGATCCGCCAAGTTGTGCTTACCAAATCTCAAGCCGGGATCTTAATAGGGCGTGGCGCCGAACCCAATTCCGATCTTTCTTCGAGCAGCAGCCGTCGAAGGGTGCGTAGATCATTCAGCAGGCGAGCACTAGCTTTGAGATGCTGCTCAAGTTTGTCCAACTTATAAAGGACGAGCCGCACGGCATCTAACTGGCGACCTTCCTTCAGACCCGGTTCAAGGATATCGGCCTCTGCTGTTTGCTTCGCCTCTTCAACGGCTTCACGCAGCAGTACCAGAAACTCCTGCGCGCTCTCGATTGTGTCAAATGCTGTTGGTGACATCATAGCCATAGCCGCCATGGGGGAATTCCTCGGTAATATTAGAGAGCCACGATAGTTCAAATTTACAAGAATGGGAAGAGTATTTCTGTAGCGCCGGAGGACCGAGATAACTAATTCAAAAGCAAGCAGTTACGGACGGCCTGTAACCGATACCGTCGAGAACGAGCGTTAGTTTTGTATACGCAATGGCGTCTTTAACCCGCAGAGGGCAACAAGGCGACGTGGATCGCGACTGATGGATCGAGCCGTTTCCCATCGTGATCTTGCCGTGTACATCAGAGCGCTGATTTATCTGTCACAGCGCTGTCTCTGTGTGTCGCAACGCTGCACTTCCGTGGCGAAACTTTGCAGCGACCCACGTGTTAGAGTTTGCAGAACCCGTTTAAATCTGCTTGGGAGCACACCAACACATGCTTCAGCCGTTCCCCAATGGCCGCATTTCGTCTGTGATAGGCGTTTGCGCGATTCTGGCGCTTGTGCTTTACCTCGCCGGTTGCGGAGGCAGTTCCCCCCACACCTCATTCGTTACACCACCGACGCCCAGACCTCCAGCACCAAGTGCCGAGCTTTTTGCCCAGCATATTCAGGCTCTTGCCACGCCGTGGCCGTCGATCGCCTTCAAGGAAGTGCGTATTTGGTCCAACGTTGATGCCGCCCGCTGGGCCAACATCAACACCGGACCGGGCACCTACGATTTCACCGTCGTTGATGGGTTCCTATATGAGTTCTATCTGAATAGCATTAGCGACGTCCTCTATACCATAGGCCAAGTACCCGGATGGGCCTCTACCAACTCTGCGGACCTCAAATGCGATTTTGCAACCCAATCTAATACCACCGGCGGAGGTTGCGACCTGCCGGCCGACATTAATCCTGACGGGTCGGGCACGGATGCCACATACATCAACTTCGTCGTAGCCATCGCCAAACACGTGAATGATCCGACGTACTTGCAGAGCCATGCCCACGTCACGTACTGGGAGCCGTGGAACGAGTGGTACAGAAATCCCGTGGTCTATCCAGGCACGCTCCAGGACCATACGTCCATCAACGCGACCTACGCTCAGATGGTACGCATGACTGCAGACTTAAGGTGCGTCATCGTCGGAACTGGATGTGTCACTGGCGTTAGCTACCCAGCGAAAGGCATCGATCCAACCGCGAAGATCGTTTCTCCCTCCGATGGTGAGGACACCGGCCCCAGTCTCTCAGTGTTCCAGAATTTTCTTTATTGCAATGCCAGTCCCATCCCGGGCAGCCAGTGCAACTCTAGTAACGCGGGTTCGGCATTGGTGGACGTTATCAATACGCACTGGTATGAGCCACCTTCGATGGGGTTACAGCCCGAGACTCTGATCACGGACGTCACGGCGTATAACAGCGTCCTCAGTGCAACGGACAAAGCCAAGCCGTTATGGTCTGGGGAGGGAAGTTGGGGTGAAGACGACAAGTATCCCGACCCCGATCTACAAGCAGCCTGGGTAGCTCGATATTATCTGGCTGGATGGAGCGCCGGCTTGGCACGAATGTATTGGTACGCCTACGACAGCCCCCATTATGGTCAGCTTTGGAGCGGCAGCCTGAACCCGGCGGGCCAAGCTTATAACATACTCAACAAATGGATTCTCGGCGCCAAGCTGACTTCGGCCTGTTCGGCAAGCGGCAGCGTCTGGTCCTGTAGTTTGACACTCGCAAATGGAAGTGCGGCCGAGATCATCTGGGACACTTCACAGTCCTGCTCAAACGGTGTGTGTACCACTAGTCCGCAAAACGTGTCTTCTACCTTTGCAAACTTTCAGGATCTTACTGGAACGAACAGCAATCCTCCTGCTGCCGGAACCGTACAGGTTGGAATCAAGCCGGTCCTTCTAACAGCCACCGCTTCAGACGCACCGTAGATTCACGACCTGAACTATTGCCATAGAAAAGAGAAACCGCCATGAAGGCGGTTTCTTTTTCTACGTTCTGCTGTTTTTCGGCTGAGTTAGTCGTCATCCCCGTCATCTGTCAGCTCTTTGCTTTCATCGATGGTACTGACAGCTGGAGACAGGCCGGATTGAGGACCTGCCGGGGCACCTGTACCGACGAGGCGCACCTGATGTGGGCTGCCAGGATCCGTATCAGTCAGGTTTACTTGTCCCCACCTTGATCCAATGACCGTGGGCGCAAACTGAACTTGGATCGAACAGCTGGCACCAGGAGCCAACGTAGTTACACAGGTCGTGCTGGTAATAGTGAAGTCTTTTGCGCTCGCCGCAAGGGGAGAAGCAACGGACGAAATGGTGATCGGTGTGGCGCCGATATTTTTCACCGGGAAAGTCAGCCAATATTTCTTGCCTATGACCACGCTCTTCCCGAAAAACGCCATGCTCTGAACCGCCAGATTAGAACCAATCCCGGTCACCTGTGTGACGTGAGGGCTTGTCGGTTCGCTGTCCTTGATTGTGATCGTCGCCGTTCGCAGTCCGGGCTGTTGCGGAACAAAGGTAACGTTAACGTTACATGGTGTGGCCGGTGCGACAGTTCCCCGCAGACAGCCGGAAGCCTTGAAGTCCGGATCACCCGTTGTAGTCACGCTATAGACTTTCAGGGCCGTCGTGGTGCTGGTATTAAAGATCTGCAGGGGTTGCGTCGCCGGATCAAAGGATGAGGTCGCGGTTGAGCCGACCGCGTGCTGCCCGAAGGTCATCTTGCTGTTCACCAGAGGACAGGTGCGGGGCGTGAGCACAAGAGGAGGATTTGGGTTCTGGGTGAAATCAAAGCTGTCCATCATATCGTTCGCGGTTACGTCACGATTGCCAAGGTTCGGAAGCCCAAATGTCTCTTCGATGAATCGCACGATGCTGGAATGCTCATAGATAGTGTGCGAAATGTAACCCGGTTTTTTCGGGTATGGAGAAATGATCATGAAAGGAACACGCGGCCCATACCCAAATTGGTCTACGGAGGGCGGTACAACGTGATCATACTGGCCGCCGAAGTCGTCCCACTCGAGGAAGATTGCGGTGGTTGGCCAGTCCGGTCCCTGCATGATTGAGTTGATCTTGCTGACGGTCCAGTTTTCCCCAAAGCAAGAAGGGTTCGGCGGATGCTCGTTCGCGTACCCCGTCACAACCCAGCTGACGGCCGGCAGATTTCCCGTGAGGGCGTCGTTCTCGAAGGAGGGGTCGGGGACAACATCGTTCGTCCAATCACTGCCGTATCGAATGTGACGGATGTTGTTGTAGACCGAGAAAGAATAGCCGCGCTGCCCTTCGGATGGCGCGTAGTACTTCCACGACACGCCCGCGTTATCCATTACGTCGGCGAGGGTCGTGTAGTCGAAGCAAGGAAACACATTCATGATTTGGCCGTTCGAATTCATCTGCTGCACGGTCATATTGGGATTGGTGGTGTCGCAACCCCAGGAGTTATTGGAGCTCGAGACATCAGGTGTGCTGATGACTCCCCAGGAAGTAGCAGCGATGGTGTAGAAGTGGTTGGGCAAGCTGGGGCCGTGCAATGACGAGAAGAAAGCGTCGCCGAGTACAAAGTTTTTGGCGTAGGTCCAGTAGTTTGGAATGTCGCTTTGCTGCAACTGGCTGTAAGAGAGGTAGTCGCCGTCTACGTTGGCCTGGAAAATGAGGTCGAAGCCATCCATTTTCCCGCCATCAATCGCATCATTGGCCGAAATCCAATCGTGCGCCATATCGTGATAGGGCGCATCTTGCATGTGCCAGAGCGGTACCACCTGCCCGTTCGACAAAGTTCCTTGGCTGGCCCCGTTTGCGCCAGGAAAGAGGCCGAAATAGTTATCGAAGCTTCGATTTTCTTTCACGATAAACACGACATGCTGAATGGGGTTCTGGGCCAAGCAGCTGGACACTCCGAGAATCGCTACCACGATCGAACAGAAGAGAATTCGGCTATTCCTCACGGCTTTCCACCTCGACTGAGTAAATGTTCAAGCACGATACCTGACGTTTGGAAAAAGTACTACGGTTTCTACTTCGCTAACAGACGTAAAACCTGGCTGTCGGCGGTTCCGAAGGGTGGCCCCGCACAACCATTTCGGGATTTTTTGTGAATGGAGCCTCACCTGGCCAAAACTCGAAACCCGCCGTTAGTGGCGGACTGACCCCGTTGGGCCAAGTCCCAGTACCCGCGAAGGCTTAGAACCTGCTCCTCACTACAAGATGGCCTTCCGTGACCTAGCCTTCAGCGGAGGAACTAGGCGATACTCGCAGAATCCCAGGTGATGAGTAGAGGCGGCTTCCAGCCGTTGTTCGAATTATTCGTCGTCTACAACTTTCGGCTAATTGCAAGCGAGGAGATCCCCCAATGCGCAAGCTCCTTACTTTTGCCGCACTCTGTTCGGCATTGATATTCACTTCAACCTTCCGCTCTTTTGCGGAGGAAAACCAGTCGTTAACCCCGACAAGCAGCAGGCCCATTTCTCCCGCAAATTGGAGCTTCCAGTGTGAATACGGGCACGTGTGCGGCACAACGGGCCAGTGGATCACGACCACATCGCAGCCCGGCTCCGTCCGGCTTTGGGACTCGGGGACGAGTTGGAGCATTCTCCACCCGTCTTCCACGACCTACGACTGGACCAACCTGGACACGTGGCTCGATCTGCTTGCGGAACACCAGCCAACTCTAGCCTTGTACACTTTCGGGCACGTTCCGTGCTGGGCCACGAGCGGCCGACAGTGCTCCAACCAGGGCTGGGACAATTGGTCCCCCAACCCGCCGTCTGATCTGACCTCAGCCGGCAGTCCTTCGTTCAACGCATTCATCACCGAACTGGTGCGTCACTGCTCCTCTGCCGGACATTGCGTTAAGGACTATGTCAAGTACTGGGAAGGGTGGAACGAAGCCAATCTACTGAATTACTGGACCGGCTCTCAATTGCAGCTGTACCAATTGACCAAGCCGGCAATCGCCATCATCCGCAACGCCATTCCGGGCGCCATTGTTTCTACTCCGCCAGTATGCGGAGGAAACGGGCCATGGATGGCTAGCTGGCTTCAAATCGAAAACAGCAAAGGGCGGTTGTCCGACTACTACGGCTTCCACGTCTACCTGAGGGATTCGACGCCTGAGACGCGCATCAACATGGTTGCGCAGATGGTGAATGTCAAGAACCAGAATGGATGGAGCACCGCGCCCTGGATGAACACCGAGACGAACTTTGTCAATACGACGTATGCGTGCTCGCCTCAGTACACTGCAGAAGACTGTCGCGGTCAGCTGGTAAGGTGGCACGTGCTCCAATTTGCATATCAGGGAGGACCCGGTGGAGCCTTCCTCATAGGTTGGTATAACTGGCCGAGTATCGATTCCCCGATCAACTATGACCCCTACTATTACACGATGATGCAGTGGCTGGTCGGCGGAACGTTCAAAACATCGTGCAGCACGACGCAGAAGAACGGTACGCTGTACACATGTCCGATGACTGAAGCGAACGGCACTTCGGCGCTGATCGTTTGGAATACCTCGGGCAACGTACAGTACACGCCGGCAAGTGAGTACGTCGACTACAAGGAAATGAATGGCACCTACGGTGGCACCAAGGTGAACATTTCACCCGGGGAAAAGACCACCGTTGGCGTAATCCCGGTTATGTTCGAGAATTAACGTAGTGCTACGTTGAAAACGGCCCGCCTTCCGAGGCGGGCCGTTATCTTTCAGAACTGGCCGTACTGACCGCGGAATATTCGAGTCTGCCAGGTGTAGCAGTTGCTGGATGGGACCCCGCAATTGCCGGTACCAGTCTCACTTTTGTTGTAGTATTCCCCGACTCCATAGAACGTCAGACCATCGGTCGAGTCAACCACGGTCGCGGCGTATTCTCCAAAGCGGTCTGTGTTCTCCTGATCTCCTGCTCCTTGCACAATCAATGTGGGCGAGTCAAAGCTGGAACTCATCCACGGGAGCACGATGAAGTTGATGGCGGGATCGTTTTGAGTTTGACATGACGAGCAGTATGGCCCCGAGGTGGTGAAACTAATTCCCAGGTTTCCGTTTTGGTCGAGTGCGGCGCTGGGCATCAGGAAATACAGAACTGCATTTGGATCCTGCAAGTCCGGCGGTCCGGAGGGTGTACCGCTGTTCACCACGACCGACGCTTTTCCGTTCGAGACCTTCAGAATATAGTATCTGATGCCGGTCCTCTGATTGGTCGCATCCTCCATCACAACGTGAGACGCCGTCAGGTACTGGCCGTTGGGTCCCCCCGCCGTTGAGGAGAGATTATTGAAGGTCAGTCGGTTGGCCATCCGGTCGCCCAATGAATCCAGGCAAGGAGTGTTGTAGTTCCCACACGACAGATGGCCGTAAGCCCCGATGGAGTTCAAATTCGTGCTGGGTTCGGGGACACAATATGTATTCGCTTCCTGACCTTTCACCGTGTTATAGCAACCAGGAGTGTAGGGACTCACGAAAAGGCCTGTTCCCGTCAACCCGCTGTTACCCCAGGTGAACAGAGCGAGTAAATTCGAAGTGCATGGCGTGGTTTGGCTGGTACACAGGTTTTTGCCGCTAAGGCCCTGCTGCGCATTGCTTGGATTGATGATGCCTACGAAGTACTCCGGTTCGCCGCTGTTGGGTCCAGTTGCGCTATCGATATCGGCTACATCCACGGAGTGAACCAGACTGGGCCGCTGAGCTACTGGAACGGTATACGCATAGCAGGTCATGGGGTTGGCAACCCTGCCCTGCACCATATCGGCGCGGTCAAGCTTACAAGCCTCGAAACCTCCCTCGATGTAGTTCGCCGTTGGATCCTGCAAATCAAATGTGATGTAAAAGCCGTTTGACCAAGTTCCGATTCTCGGCCAATCGGGGAAATAGTAGTGGAACGAACCCGTCGAACAATTACTGGAACTTGGCAGGCACGGAATGACTGAACCCATCTTGTATTCGTACGCGTACCACTGAGTACCTGGGTTCGAGAGGTCACTTCCCGAGCTTGCGGCGATACACCAGGCATATTGGTGAACCCCGGCCGCCACGTAGGAAACTCTTCGGCTGATCACAAACGCGCCATCAAGACGATCAAAGATTACTTGCACATTGCCGGAAGGATAGCCGTTACATTCCGGCTGGCTCGCGCTGGACCACAGTCTCTCCACCGTGGCGGGTATCGCCGTCGTCCCGCCAGAAGTGGTAAAGATCGGCTGGCCCGTAACTTTATCGAAGGCCTGGAGGTACTGTGCATTGACCCACTCCAGCACCTGTGCATTTTGGCCGCTGATACTCGGACCCACGGCGATGTTGTGATCAATATCGGGGCCCATATTGTCGTAGAACTGATACTTCGTGCCAAGATTCTGCTGGGCATCGATTCCTTCTATCTGGTCTCCCGTCCACAGTCCTTGAGTGCATAGAGTCGATTGACAAATCGGGAAGACGTTGGCCGACGTAAACTCCGCCAGTTGAGGTGCAACGAAGGGTCCGGTGATTACTCCCTGCTGGCAATCGCCAACTGTGCAAGTCGTCGCAAAGGTTGGAGTAGCCAATAGAAGACAACTCAAAGCCCAATATCTGATTTGCATGATTCCAGTCCTTTTCATCGCCTGGGGGTTGGGCAGGGTTCCACGCTCGGGTATGCACGGATAAAAAGCAATCCAGCGACCAAGGCGATGATCGGTTTTCCCGTTTAATTACAACCGCTTACGGGCATCTAGCTAGAAAGAGCTGCAATATCTTGCGCAAAAGCGGTATTGCCGGCAGCGACTGGGCTCAAATATATGCTCCGCGCAATGATCGGGAGGAAACGTTTCCGTTTCCTCCCTGACGATCACAACGATCAAGTGGAACTAGGGGTTCACTACCTGGCTGATGGTGTTCGACCGGCTCTTCACGAAGTTCAGATCGCCTTGAAACACCGCCGTAACCTTAGTTGTGCCGACGTTGAGCGCGGAATAACTGTAAGTCGCTACGCCGTTGACGGTTGGAGCCTGTCCGATGGGCTCGAACACGACGATATCTCCATCAGCAGGTGTGCCACCGGTGGATGTCACCGTCGCAGTGAAGGTTACCGTTTGCCCGAAGGTGGATGGGTTTGGCGTCGAGGTGAGCGTCGTGGTACTCAAAGAAGGGTGCGGGTTCACTTCAAATACTGTACCGTTACCGGTTGTTCCACCGATGACGGTCGTGCCGTAAAGGTACCCTGCACTGTCAACGATTAAGCTCGCCAGCGGCTCTCCGCCGTCCTCGCCATTGAAGGGAAAGACGATCCTTGGCGAATAAGTCTTGCCGGATTTCGTCAATTCGTAGATAGTGCCGCCGCCATAGAACCCGCCATACGAGGTGGTGCCGAAAATGTTACCCGTTTTATCAAACACTACGCCTGCATAAGGATTCTCTCCGGTGTGAGCACTGAAACTTCCCAGTACGCTTTGCGACCAACCCGTGGTTCCCTTGACGAGCTTGTAGAGCACGCCGTAACCATTGGTCCCCCCCGCCAGAGTTGTGCCCCATAGGTTACCGGAGCCGTCGAACGCAAGAGTTCCCATTGGATTTGACCCTTGGGTCTTTGCGTTAGCGGGATTGAACGAGAAGATCGTGGCAAAATTGAAACCGCCTTTGCCATTCGAGATCAATTCGTAGGCCGAAGAGAACGTCGTGCCGTAGATATTTCCAGTGGAATCCATCGTCAATCCGGATCCGTTGCTGTTGATGGAGAAAAGCGGCTGCTCGGTCCATATGCCATTTGACTGGCTCATCTCGAATACGGTCCCGTTTCCTCCGGCCGCACCGCCGGCGTAGGTTGTGCCATAGAGGTTGCCCGCGGTGTCCATGATGAGGCCGTTTATGGGATTGGCGCCGTCGGGACTATTCGCAAAACTGTAGAGAACAGTTTCCGTCCAGGTGTTGCCGGATGGGCTGAGTTCAAATACGACACCATTTCCGGTGCTGCCGCCCGCGTAGGCTGTTCCGTACATATTTCCGGCGCTGTCAAAAGTCAGATAGGAGTAGGTCGGATTTTGTCCATCTGTGCAGGAAGGGGCAGCCGGGCAGAAGCTGTAAAGCAGTGTCTCGGTCCACTTTCCATTGCCACTCGGCGAAAGCTCGAATACGCTTCCATTACCATAGGCGCCACCCGTCTTTGTCGTGCCGTAAAGGTTTCCGTTACGGAGAGTCAGCCGCGAAGTGGGGCTTGCGCCGTCGGGCGTACCGGTGAAACTGGTGAGTACGCTCTCGGTCTGAGCTAGTGCCGGGTGAGCCACGAGCAGTAGCAAAGCGCAAAGCGCTGCCAAAACTGCGGGGCAGACCGAGCCGGTCGCCAGTCTGGTTCGGATGACTCGTTCCCCGTCCCGAGTGAATACTGAAAGATCTTTTTTTGCACCTTTGCTTACTGCTGAGTACATATGTTTCTCCTTTGGTCTTTGTTTCAGGATTACAAGAAGGTCTTGGGTATGGCTTTCACGAAGTCTGATGAACGACGGATCCGTTCGAGAGAACATAGAGGGCAGCTGCGTCGATCAATTGAAATAAGCTGGCGCCTGCTGTTTTCTGAAGTGCGGGATGCGTCTGAGAGTGGGAGATCAGAAGCCTGCGGCTAGCGTCGTCGGGAAATCCAGATCTTCTAGCCGCTAACTCTTGGGACGTGGTGTTCGAGTTCTTGGTTTGCCGTAGCGTGTTTCTCGTGCCATCGTCGGTAGAGGAAGCCGTTCGTTACCGGCGTGAGGCGGTAATCAGCGATGGCTTTAAAGACGGATTCAAGTTCCCCCCACTCATTATTTTCCCCGATTTCCCAACTATGGAAATACAGATGAGCAATGCCAGCATTTTGGGAGACGTCCTCGAGGGCGCGCTTGAACTGCGATACCCATGGAACCTCAGCTCGAAATGTCGTCAGATATTTGTAAGCTCCACCGAAGTTATATTCGAGAAGACAGTGCCGGAGTTGTACATACGATGGATAACTATTGGCGTAGGTACTGATGTCCCAAAAGAACGGATCATTCGGAAAATTGTTTTGAAAATACCGGCAGGTCCGGGCGCCAAGGAAACCCGCGTCTGCCACCTGCCTCGCGACTTGCCGAGTGAACTTTCCGCCGGGATAGCAAAATGAAACTACTTCGTGCCCGACCGCATCTTCGGAGAACTTTTTGCCATCCACGATTTCCTGCCACGCCTGTTGCGGCGGGAGGTTATGCAAACGCACGTGATGCAGAGTGTGGCTGCCTATTTCGAACTGTTGGTCGATTTCTCGAATCTGTCGGGCATTCATGACCTGCCGTTCTTCATTCGAGCCGGGAATGTAGAAGGTCGCCTGCAACCCGTATTTGTGGAGCAAATCGACGGTACGGAGATCACTGTCATCTCCATCGTCGATGCTTATCGTTACAAATTTCTCGTGGGCGCTTGCCGCGACGGTCGTTAGATCTTGTTCTGCAGGATACGTTTTCATTGAATTTGCCGATCAGGCCGTCCTACGCCTCTTATTGCATCGCGAGCAAGAGCGGACTCGCGCCAATCCCTACCACATGATTCGCCGGAACCGCTGCTGTATTCCCCGTTAAATCAGTTGCAGTCCGAAACTGCGATTTTGCCGTGTATGACGTTGGGGTTCCACACCCGGCTCCCTTACAGTCACTGCTGAAATTCCAGACAATCAATGCGTCCTGCCCATTCGCCTGAACCACCGGGCACTCAACAGTGCCTCCCTCATGGGTACATGCGTGTGGAAAGTGCGCTCCGACGAGCCATTGCATGAGATGACTGTAAATCGCATCCTGCGGGCCTATGGAGCTGAACCAATACCAGTCAATGTTCTGGGCACCCAAGGCAAACTGCGCGATCAACCAACGCGCCATGAAAGCCCCACACATGGCATGGGTTGCACCCTTATCCAAAGGACAGTCGTAGGGACCAGAGCCCAGAAAACCTGTTTCGGTGTTCATCCACGGCGTAGTTGTCCAACCGGCATTGTTTTTCTTGTTGACCATCTCCATGATGTTTTCGACAAATCTGCGCTCGGGAGCGTTGTTGTCGTTAAACCATGTGTCGCCCGGGCCAATATACGCGTGAAATCCGTAAATATCCGAAATCCTTCCTCTTTTATTCTCGAGCGCAAGCCACTCATCCATCCATGACGGATTGACAGCCATGAACGGTGCCGGTGTTGAAATCAGAACCCCCGGTACATTGGCACGAATAATAGCAGCGGCGGGCTTTACCATTTCGTACAGCTCTTCCACCGTGCCGTTCCAGTAGCGCGGAGTATTCGGCTCATTCCACATTTCGAAATACTTGATGTAGTCCTTAACGCAGTGGTGGGCGGGTGAACAATGCTTCGTAACAGCGTCCACAAAAGCGTTAAAAGAAGGGCTGCCGTCTGCGGTTAAATCCCTGGGAGGATCGGGTGAGCCGGGTGATCCTCTTGACATGCATTCCGATCTCGACTCACGGACATTCCAACAGGCCACCCGATTGAAGGTGAACAATACGGCGAGCGGCTGGTGTACAGCAATCGCGTCGAGCCACAGATCAAGGTTGGTCCACCTGTAGGAATTCGGGCCAGAAGTCAGTCGTTGCCACGTCGTCCCAGTGTCGTGCATTCGCAGGGTGCCCGGCTGCGACACCGTCGTGATCCACTTTGCTCGCTCACAGGCATCTGGCCGGTCGAAATTGCACGAAAAGCCAAAACTTGTCGGCTGTATCGGGTTGGCTGACATCGGCACAGCTTTGCTCTGTGGAAACGCACTTAAGGTCCCAACCAACAAGAGAGCTGCACACACCGCGGTCGACATCAACGATCGTTGCATACTTTGTTTTGTGACTTTGCCTTTGTCCTGCAATGAAACAACGGGACCCGGAGGATTGTTATTGCTCTGAGAGACGTGCAGATTGTCCGGGTATGCCAGTAAGCTCAACTTCACGGCTAAAGTAGCGCAAAGCAAAATAAGGCATTTTAAACATCTTCGCAGTTCGTGCAAGCCTCCCCGGCTCGGTCACCGCACGGTAGAGCCATTCCACCCCCACGGTCTGAGTCCATTTCGGTGCGCGCTTTTTACGACCCGAAACAAAGTCGAGAGTTCCTCCGAGGCCATACGCACAACGAACTCCGAGGCGAAAGAGCAAGTTCGCGTTTTGCGAGATCCACATTTCCTGCTTAGACGGGCCAAAGCAGACGACGAGATGAACAGGGTGGAATTCCGAGATTCTGCCGAGGATGTCCTCGTTCCACTTCTGATCCCCTATGTTCGAGGCGAAGTCTGGGGAGAATCCCTCTACTTTAAGCTCAGGATATCGACCTCGTAGCACTGCGAGCGCGCCTCGGTTTGCTTCTGGATCTGCGCCCAGCAGGAAAACCCGCTCTCCACGTTTGGAAGCATGATCGGCCAGGTTGTATATGAAGTCCGAACCAGATTGCTTACGCAACCCGCGCCCCGGATACAGCAGCGAGCACATTTGATGAATCACTCGACCATCGATTGTGTTCACCGTGTGCTGCAGAACTGCCCCGAGAGCCGGGTTCTCGTGCGCGTAGGTGAAGATCTCAGCATTAACGGTAACGATGTGCTTGAGTTGGTCATTGTCCGTACACAAGAGGTCGTCCGTAGGCATCGACTGTAGGGTTATTTTTCCGAACCGAACTGCGCACGAGGCTTGGGAGTGTTTAGAGTTTTTTTTTGTGTTGGACTTAATCGGGAACTTCGATTCTTTGGTCGTGATTTGGCGATGCACCCAGTCCGCATCTTTATATTTCAACTTTCGGTATGTCTGCCATGCCGAGAGCGGCAGAATCGAAAAACAGATTCGCGGAACGATGTCCCATGCGCGCAATGCGACCAAGAAAAACTGGTCCCTGCTCCGCTCCAAGAGTGTGGGCTGCCTGGAGTCAGTTTTTGCGAAGCGTGCCGATAGCATCCAGCGATCGCCCTCCTTGGCTCTCCAACGGGCCTTGTAGCGCCCGATTTTCTGGGCCAGTGCAGGCGGAAGCGCCTCTTTACGTTCTTTCCTGGCGACGATCTTGTCGCCCATTGCTAATTTGTGGTGACCCCCTTCGAACACCGCCGTACGATCGGCTTTGCTTAACTCCGTCATTGCCGGATTGAAGGGCAACTGCAGGAACTCACAGATTGCGCGCATGGTCGGATCGGTCTTTTCGATCAGATCGCGGAAGTGAAGCTGATGAACCAGCGCCCCCATCGAAATAATTTTGTCGACTTGCGTTTTGAGGATCTGGGGTGCCAAAAGAGCTTTGCGATTCATCCCTGGCCGAGTAAACCAAAGCGCGGTAGCTTTCGCTTTGATTACGCTGAGACCTACTTCTTCCGGGTCACGCCAGATGATGACGAATCGCGCATCGGGGAATTCGCGAGCCAAAAAGTCGAGCCGATCATAGTAAGAGGGTGATTTGCATCCCCAGTGTTTCTTCCCCTTCTGGGCTGCATATTCTCTGCCAGCCTTTTCCATCGCCTCAGCCAGAGAACGCACGGGACCCTGGAGTCGTTCGGGATCGAGATCATGCCGACTCAGGCTTGCATTCCAATACTCCCATTTCTCTAGCCAGCCCTTACCGGTCCACGGAAACCGAAACATTGGCCACAGCACAGGCAAATCCGACTCAAAGAACAGGCGCAAGTCTGGATGCTGATTCAAAAGCGAATACAGCAACGTGGTGCCAGAGCGCCAAACGCCTACCACGAAGACCGGCGCAACATGGCCGGAATGTTGATCGACAGCAGCGCCCTTTTGCTCTTGCGGGAGCTCTTGTAAGGTTTCTTGTAGTGTCACCATATTCTGTTGGTCATCCATTTGATTCTCTCCGCTGGTCCTGCTCGGAGTGGCGCACGAAGTAATTGCATCAGAAGAACGACTACTAGAAATACTCAGAAGTTCGTTTCGCTAGTTCATGTGCGAGCGTTCAATCACCTTTTCGAAAATTGTTTTTAGAGCCTCATAGCGAAACTTCGCGTCATACTTTTGTTCCACGACTGCTCTTGCCTGCCGGCCCATTCTTTCAACATCCGAAGGCCTGTCGTACAGCCAGCGGACCTTCGCAGCCAGGTCGTCGCTATTTTGTGGCTCGAATAGCAACCCCGTTTTTCGGGGCTCGATGATGTACGGCAACGCTCCAATTCCTGAAGCCACAACAGGTTTCCCGCTGGAAAATGCCTCTAGCACGACGATGGGGAAGTTCTCATAACAGTGTGAGGCGACGATCGTGAATGCACTGTTCCGCAGGGAGTCGAATTTTTCCTGTCCACTTTGAAATCCGACCATTTCCACATTCGACAGTTTGTTTTCTCGAATGTAGTCCCGTATCTCTTGCTCGGCGTCCCCAGTCCCGACAAGTCTCAACGGAATGTTTGGAAGCTGCGCGAATGCCTTAACTATGGTTAAGACTCCCTTATCGCGGTATAAACCCCCCACGTAGAGAACGTACTTGCCGCCTCCGAACTGGGGAGTGATGCCAGAGGTATCAATGTGGTTCGGACAAACGTAAATCTTTTCTTCAGGCACCTCGGCTTGCATCAGAAGGTTCTTGGCAAACTCGGTCAGGCATATAAACCCGCCAATCCGATCCAGGAGTCCAGCCTTTCGGTTGGCATAGAGGGACGCAGCATATAGCGCGCTATAGGCCGCATCTTGCTGCACGCATCGCTTCTGAATCGCGCTCCAGTAGTTCCCAAGTTTGCACGACTCACATACCTGCCCGTTAATGTAGAACCGCGAATTCGCGCACCAAAGTCGGAAATCGTGAAGGATGTGGACCGACGGAACCCGGAGTTTATGAAGTACGTGATACAGGGAGGGCGAAATCAACGGAAAAACATTGTGGACGTACGCAACATCAGGACGGAACTGTCCGACGAGTGCAGTGATCTCAGCCGCGGTCCGCCTGGAATAAAGTATGTCAATGCCGAGACCCAGTTTTTCGATCTTCGAAAAAGATTTTGCTTCATTGCTGTTGCGAGTGTAACCGGTCACATCGCCGTACTGTTTGAATAACTGTTCATCCGCAGCAGCAACCGCGTCCGAACCTGAAAACTTCCGAAACTGGTTGTGTACTGAAAGAATGCGCATGCCGTGCTGTTCAACTCCCTGCGAGCTGGGACTCCATCGAATCCTCAGTTCCTTGCAGCAATTTGCCGCTCACAAAAACCATGGCCATGAGAAGGGCAAAGGGAGCGCGAACACGACCGCCGAAAGTAGCATTGAATAATCCGTTCATCAGAAGGACGGCATAAAGAGCGATGGACCCCGCTGCAATCCGGTATAAGGAAGCGGAAGGAGCGGTTCGGCGGAGCACGCGGAAGAGGTCTTTCGGGATCAGCAGGATAACGATGAGAAGCAGAATAAACCCGCTCCCACCGGTGTTATACAGCGTCTCCAAGAAGCCATTGTGTAATTGAGGCGCAGCCCAACCAACGGCATTTAGTTCCATGTATACGAAGGTCGAGGCAACATAACCGTGACCCAAGATTGGGTTCTGCAAAATAGCGGGTATAACCGCGCTCCACAGCAGCGTGCGGCCCGATAGGGTTGCCGCGTTCCCGCCGGAGTGATACTGGCTGAAGTAGTCCCCGAGAGGTGTAAATGAGATGAGCAGCAGGGCCGCGCCTGCGGCGCCAATCATATATCCCAAGGTTGGCCCGATGCCTCTTCGGATCAAGAAGTAGAGAGCTCCTCCTGCAAGCCCGCTGATGATGCCCGCTTTACCGCCGGCGAGAATCATAACGGCAAATCCAGAGACTCCGAAGACGACTGCTGACATACGCAGTCCTTCATTCTTCACACGAGAGAACAGAGTCAATGCCAAGATGAAGACCGTGGCCGCATCGGCTGAGAGAGCATCGGGGTTGACGATGATACTCATTCGCCCTTCCTCGTCGAACATCTCCCCGCGCATAGCCGATACGATCACAGGCTGAAATGCGACGAGCGCATAACCAAAAAACGTGAACTTCAGGAACGTCAGAGTGTCCTGCAAGCCATCCATCTGATACCAGCAGACTTGCAGAAGCAAAGCTATCAAAACCATTTTGAAGGCCCATACGGCAGAGAAACTTGGCCGCGGCGAATAGATGCAAGACGCCGCACATACAAATGAAAACAGCGTGATCCACTTGCCTGGTCCCTTCAGAATGTGCTTGGAAAACCCTGGAATCCGCGTAGTGCACAACAGAATGGCAAGGAAACATATGACCCATGAAATGGCTTCGCCGTATACGGCCGTCGGGAAGCTTCCCTGGTAGGCGTTCGCACTGGCGCTCAAATCTCCTTCATGAAAGAAAATGCAGTCCGACGTCAACATCAGAAACCAAATGACGAAAGACGGCTTGGGTCGTCCCAACGGGAAATAGAATGAGGCCAATATGACCACGCCGATTCCCATCACCCGGAGGCCTTCCCACATGAACTCGTCGGGCACCAAGTGGAGATACAGGAACGCCAGCAGCGTTATCGCCCCACCGATCAACAAGGTCCGGACGAGACTAGCCCTGGATGACGTCGGCCCGGCAATGGACCCTGTTCCAGAAGCAGTGGCCATCCCTGCCGTGTTCAACCAAGTTTTTCCTGTATCTGCCATAAGTTTGTTAAGACCGCAACGTATACGTCATCTCACCGCAATACTAGCAGTGCCGTTTTAGGCATGAACGGTGGTTTCGCCGAGAGGAGCCTCTTCTGTCACTAACTGTGTCGAGAGCGGGTACCCCAGCCGCAGCAGAGTGTCGCCGGCGTACTGTTCGATCAGTCTTACCTGCTCAGAAGAAAGCTTCCCCAGCCATCCACGTACTGCGCCGTCGCGAACAAAACGGCCTCCAATTGACGCTCTAACCGGTTCCTTGTCTTCCTTAGCGCGCATCTTTTGAATCGAATTATTCGCTACCGCCTCCCTGATTTTTTCTTCGGATACCTTCGCACCGAGGAAGTCTGCCATCTGTGCGAAGATCGGAGCAGGATCCTTCCGCAAGTCTTCGTATCGAACCACCATCATGTTTCCGTTCTTGGCGATCGGAGAGTCCAGCCACGAGGTAACGTTCTTTTGCCACGGTCCATAGGCACTAACCCGCGTAAACAGGAAGGTCTTAACGAAGTGATCCAGATCTTTCGTGTAGTATTCCAGCGCGCTCAAGAATGCGAATTCCGATAACAAGACGTCCCGAGCATCACGCACCATGTAAATCGCGCGGTGATAATCGTTACGATAATATTCATGCGTCGCGAGCAAGCGACCATTGTTCGGCAGGAGTCGCAAGGCATTGAAGTGCAATCCCACTCCCGGCATCTGTTGATTTGTGGCCCTGAAACCAGACGGCCTGCCGGAGAGCATTTCAAACAAAACGAAGCGCGCCCAAGTCGTACCCGATTTCGGATACGCCGCAAAAAACATGTCCGAGGAATTCAAACCGCGGTGGCGCAACCAAACCAGGGGTGCCCGTAAAACAGTTCCTGCAAATTTCCGCCGAAACTTGCGATAAGCGGACGTGGGCTTCTTCCGCTTGGCGCCGTCATTCTTTGCACTATTATTGCCGTTATTACTATTGTCGCTGCTTTGCTCGGTCATTACGTCTCCTTGGTCCCAATTACAAAACGGGTCTAACTTCACTTCCGCCAACTCAATTTGAGTTGGCGCTAGATTTCTTCCGAAACTTCAACTGGAATTGTCGAGCGCACAGTGTTGCGCGTTCCAAACCACTTGGATTGAGCGACCGCTTCTTCTGGGCCGGCAGTCGCCAGCTTGCGTTGCAAGGCCCACCATAGGGCCACGAACGAGAAGACGTCGGCGGCGTTGCTTCCCCAGATGGCGCCTTTTAGTCCAAGGAACCAGGTTGCTGGCACTCCAATCAGCAGAGAACCCACTGTCGCAATCGCCAGCGCCGCGAAAACCGAGGCAGGGGATTCCATCGCACGCAGCGCTAACGAGGGTCCGAACGTTGCACTCCAGAAGATTTGCCCGAGGGCCAGAGCCGGCAACAGATAGGCGACGTCGGCATAACGATCGGAGTAAAGCAGATGAAAAACGGGCTTATGTAGCGGAATAATGAAAGCCCAATACATCACGGCGCCAATGATCGATGCCCAGGTAAGCCTTGTTCCCAGGACACGCGCCCCGGCTTTTCCGTCTTCTCCGGCCACTCGCGCTGCGTATGGCAGCACGAGCATGACTAACGCGCCCTTCATCTGCTCGAATGGGAGCGTCAGATTCATCAGAGCCTTCAGTTGCCCAGACTCTGCCATTCCCGTGAAGCTGCTGAGAAGGGGAAAGTAGATGTAGGAAGGAAGCCATCCAGCAATACAACCGGCCAGAGCCCACCGACCGTAGCGCCAATGGCGGTGCCAGGTATCAGCGAGTGAAGGAGATGGGCCAGTTCCGCTCATCTTGGCTCGCGCACCAAATATCAGGACTGTGGCCGTGATCAACGCACCCGAACCGAGCAGCAGAAACGCAGTGAAGGGCGAGAGCAGTGCGCGATGATTAACCAGATACAACCCTGATAGAACGACAGTCGAGTAGATGAATGCAGCTGCCGCAGCCGGGGCGGGCGAGAGTTCAACATAGAAGCAGCGGCGAGCCAGCGAGAACGCCAAGAGGCATGGAGAGGCGAAGGCGATTCCGGCCAGCGCACCTGTCACTGCGCTTCCGGAATTCACGTGGTGCGAGACCGCCCACGAAATAACGAGCGCCGAAAAAACACATATGGAAAGAATGATGTGAAGCGAAACCAGCGTCCGGACGTAGCCGCGAAGATTGTGCCGAAAAGCGGAGCCACCGAAAACTCCCATTGGCTCCAGAATCAGAGACTGATACACCAGCACGAGCATCATGTAGATGCCAAACGCAACGGCATAGGCCCCGTACTGATCTGGCATGAGCCAGCGTGCCAGCAGGATACTGACCATGAAATTGGATCCCGAGATCAGTCCCTGGTCCAAAATCGCTAACCCGCCCTTACTCACCCAGCGAACGAGCCGGTTCATGAAAGAACCAGTATCCATGCTCTCCTGCTGTGTTATCCCTTTACTCATCATTCACCCGTGGTACGGTTCGTCCCGCTGGTTTCAGGGCTGCAGATCAGGCATTCGTGGCCAGAAGCTCTGGTTTATCCGATAACTCACTGGCTCCATGAATGCAGTTCTTCAGGCGTTCTGCCAGAGTACTGACGTTTGGTTCACGCAAGATTTCCATGTGGGTACCGCGAATCTGGATCGTCTCCAGTTCCGCCACATACCGCGTCCACGCGGCGTAGGGATCATCAGCCACGCGCCAAGTATCGCCAGCACGCAGCAGGATTGTTTTCCCCTGATAAGGACGTAAAACGTAGTGATCCGCAGCCCGCGCATTGGTGCGCATTACCTTCTTCAGATACTCCGGCAAACGCACGCCCTTCCATGTGCGACGAACCTTTTTGCGCAACTCCGAAGGCAGCCGCTTCACATGACTCCACGTCGGATGAAACAGCAAATCTTTCAGCGATTCACTCACCGACTTCGGGTTGGTCGCATAGGTATCGAACAGCACGACCAAGCCGACTTCTTCTCCGGCGGCCACGAGTTGCTGTGCCATTTCGTAGGCGACGAGTCCGCCCATGGAGAAACCACCTACGTGATATGGACCGCTCGGTTGCACCCCGCGAATCTCTTTCAGGTAATGCGCCGCCATGCTTTCGATCGTTGTGAGAAGATCGCTCTTTCCGTCCAGCCCTTGCGACTGCAATCCATAGAAAGGAAAGTCGGGCTTCATGCGTTTTGCTAATTCGTGAAAGCCGACGACATTTCCGCCGACTCCATGCACGCAGAAGAACGGGGGCTTCGAACCCTCGGGCTGAATCGTTACCAGTGACGACCAGTACTCTGCAAAGTCGCCACGAATTGCCGACGCAAGCTTCTCAATCGTAGTCGCCTGAAGGAGTATTGCGAGTGGGAGAGACTTGCCGTGAATTTGCTTGATGCGGTGCATCAAGCGCGCAGCCAGCAGAGAGTGTCCACCCAGTTCAAAGAAATTGTCGCGGACGCCGATCGGCTTGCGCCCCAACAATTCTTCCCAGATCGCGATTAATTGCAACTGCAGAGGATCGCTAACCGGCGTCGCTTCCGCAGCGAGCGAGTCGGATTTCAATGCAGCCAGGGCGCGACGATCGACCTTTCCATTCGGGGTCAACGGCATCGAGTCAAGGAACACAAACTCCGATGGGACCATATATTCCGGAAGATGAGCTTTGACATGCCGCCGAAGTTCGCCCTCAGCTAGAGTTCGATTACTGCGGACGATATAAGCGACTAGCCGTTTATTCCCCGTGCGGTCTTGCCGAAGGACGATGGCGCTTTCCTGCACTTCTGGGTGCTTTGAGAGGAGAGATTCGATCTCCCCAGGCTCGATTCGAAAACCACGGATTTTGACTTGATTGTCGCTACGGCCAACAAATTCAATTTCACCATTCGGCAGATACTTGGCCAGATCTCCAGTCTTATACATCCGAGCAGAAGGATCATCGCTGAAGATGTCTCGAATGAATTTCTCTTGAGTCAGGTGGGGCAGGTTCAAATATCCCTTGGCCACACCGACGCCGCCGATGTGGATCTCGCCTGGAACACCGACGGGGACCGGATTCAGGTCTGGATCCAGCAGATATACCGTGGTGTTGGCCACCGGTCTTCCGATGGGAAGCTGCGCTGGAGACTCTTGACCAGGTTCCGGCTTCGGTTCGTAAGCGGTCGCAACGACGCTCGCTTCGGCTGGACCGTACGTATTCACCCAACGAACTCGGTTCCCCACAATTTTATGCCAGGTGGAGTACGCTTCAGGAGAGGCCTTCTCGCCGCCGACAATCACCAGCCGCAGTGTCGGAGGAGCCTTCTGCGAGAGTTCCGGCAACGCATAGACCCACTCATGCCAAAAAGCGGTTGGAAGGTCCACGACCGTAACCTGCTGCTCAGAAACCCACCGAAGAAACTCGCTCGGTTCGAGTGACACATCATCTTGGCGGAAGACCAGCGTGGCGCCGGCCGCCCAGGTGGAATAGATTTCCTCGAGTGCCGCGTCGAAGCTGATCGAGCAGAACTGCAGTATACGATCACCGGGGCAAAGCTCAAACCGTTCTGCCGCGGCGAGCGTGTAATTCACCAAACCGGCATGCGGGAGCAGAACGCCGCGAGGCCGTCCAGTCGAGCCGGAGGTGTAGATCACGTAAGCGATGTCGCTTGGGCTGGAGGCTCGAGATGGATTGCTGCGAACTTCTGAGAAAATGTGCAGACGTTCTTCCGAGACGAAGACAATCTGAGTATCGCCCGGAACCGCAGCTTTCAGTAATCCACGCTTCGTCAGCACTATGGAAGCTGCCGAGTCTTCCATCATGTACGCGAGCCGTTCGTTCGGATACTTCGGATCGAGAGGAACGCAAGTGCCGCCGGCTTTAAGTACTCCAATTAAAGAGATTGCGAAATCCAGAGATCTCTCGAGGCAAATTCCGACGCGCGAATTGCGGGTGATGCCGCGCTTACGAAGATAGTGCGCTAACTGATTAGCACGGGCGTTGAGCTCTCCGTAGCTGAGCTGCTCGTGAGCGTGAATGACGGCAATCTGTGCGGGAGTCTGTGCCGCGATCTTCTCGACGTGTTCGTGGAGACATCCAGTTGCAAAATCACGCGTAGTCTGGTTTCGCTCGACCACCAACTCGTAAAGTTCTTGCTGAGTCAGCATCGGCATTTCAGCGGCTGAGCGATCTGCGGTTTCGATCACACCCGCGAGTAAGGTCTGGAGATGCCCCAGCATGCGCGTTGCAGTTTCGCGCTCAAACAGATCCCGGTTGTAATAGATGTGGAAGCTCGCGGGGTGGGAGTCAGTTAGTTCGAAGGCGAGGTCAAGGCCCGGAGGTTGGGCCAACAGCGAAGAAGACCCGTCGGCTGAAACGCCGACCTGATAAATCGGGTGGCGGCTCGGGTCGGACACAAGTCTCAACTTGGCAGACAAATCAGCAGGAACGCCTCCCATCGCGGAACCCGTACTGATCGCCGCTTCCAATCGCTGCAACAGATTCCGGAAGGATGGCCGGCCGGAGAAATCAACCGTGATCGGCAGCACGTGAGAACCGAAAACTACGCCCACCACGAATTTCTCTTGCGCAGTGTAACGATGGAGCATCACTGCGAATACACCCAATGTCACAGTCGAGACTTCAACACCAGCATCTGCGCTGACTTGTTGCAGTCCGGAGCACAGATTGTCAGGAAGGCAGGACGACTCCAGCTCCATCCGCTGCCCGAGAATCGCGGGTCGTTGCCGGTCCGTAGGCAGTTCTAGCACAGGGGCATCGGCCAGCCGACCCTGCCAATAATCAGATCCGCTCGCGTCAGGAGTTATCCCAACCTCGATGCTGGATATTGGCAAGCAGGTTCCCTCGCTCAAGATGTTCTCGTTCTGATTCATCGGATAATCAGGGCAAGAAGAAACTTATGCCGCGCCAGATCCCCTCAAGACGGCTGGAATGGTTTTCGCCAGGATCTGCATATCAAGCCATAAAGACCATTTGCGGACATACTGCTGGTCCAACTCCATCCATTGCTCGAAAGGAATCGAGCTCCTGCCATTCACTTGCCAGAGGCAGGTGATACCCGGCCGCACGCTGAATCGGCAACGCTGCCAGTCCGGTCCGCCTTCGGTAAACAGTTCGTAATCGCGCAACTGCAACGGCCTCGGTCCTACGAGGCTCATGTCACCTTTCAGAACGTTGAAGAGCTGTGGCAGTTCATCAATGCTGGTCTTACGAAGAAACTTTCCGACCGCAGTGATGCGCGGATCACTTTTAATCTTGAACACTGGTCCGGAAACTTCGTTCAGATGTTCGAGTTGTGCCAGTTTCTTCTCGGCATCCAAAACCATCGTGCGGAATTTGTAGATGCTGAAGACGCGTTTGTTCAGCCCGACTCGCTTCTGGACAAAGAGAATAGGGCCGCGGGATGTCAACTTGATCGCGATCGCCGTCAAGATCATGGCCGGAGCCAGGATGATCAACATGATCCCAGAGATCAGGATGTCCAACCCTCGTTTGATGAGTACTGGCCAGCCCTGTAGAGGCCCAGCGTAGTGTGTAATGACAGGCGCCTCATCGAAGCCTTCGGGACGCGGAGTTTTCAAGTCGAAGAGATCGGAAAGCACTCGCACAATGATGCCCTGCTCCTCGCACATTTCCACAATCTTGCTGGAATGTTCATGGAACGAGCGAACCGGCAGCGCAATCACGACCTCATCAATGACAGCGCGTCTCAGATAGGAAGGCAGAGCTGCGAAGTCGCAGACGCGCCTAAAGCCTGCGCTCTGCATCGCGTCACCTCTTGCCCATTCATCATCGGCGAAGCCCACGATGCGACATCCCCACTCCGGACGGTGCGGAACAGTCTTAGCAAATTCAATCGCCCGCAAGTTGCTGCCGACGATCAGCATATTTCGATGGTTCTGACCCTTGGCTCGGATATGACGGAGCCAGGTTCGAGCCGTTAGTCGCGTACTTGCGATGAGGAACGTGCTGGTGACCCAGAAAATCTCGATAAATCTTGCATCCACCATTCTGAATCGCAACACCAACGAAAAAGAGATCAAGATGATGGTGCAAATTGACGTGGCCTTAAGCACATCGATGGCTTCGGCCCGCCGACTGGAGTGACGTTTGGAACCGTACAGACCAACGACAGCAAAAACCAGCCGCCAGAGCCAGACCAAAACAACAAAGGCGACAAAATTCTGGAGCTTGATCTTCAGGGCAAGGAATGCCGCAAACGATTCCAACCCCTCCGTGAACAGGACCGGTAAAGTGGCTGCTGAGAATGCGACGACCAGCAGTATGAGATCCACCAACTGCAAGGAATAGACGAATATTTCACGTCGGAACTTGCTCATCTGAGAACCTCTTCAGCCAGGAATAAAAAGGGGAGGATGACTTGCCGGCAGATCCGCGAGGCGACTCACGGTTTGGAGGCTGGTGTGAATGAATCCACATCAGCCAGCACGATCTGGATAACAGGGGAACTACAACTGCAAAGAGCGGAGCACGCAACGCAACTACAGCTTGTTATAAAGCGCTTCCGGGATCGGGAAGGTCCGTTGGTTTAGCACAGCACCGAGAACGCGCACATTTGCGGTTTGCAACTCATTAAGAATGTTCCGTGCGGTCTCACGGCGCGAGGAGTTCGCTTTCAACGTCAATACCACTCCATCCGCCAGACCTCCAAGAACAATGGCATCGTTGCACGAACTGAGGGGTGCGGCGTCGATCAAGACGTAATCGAAGGTCGCACGAAGTTCAGCCAAGCGGGTACGCATTCTCTCCGAACCGAGCATGGTGAGCCCAGACTCGGGCGAAGCACCACAACTCACAAGCCAGAGATTGCGCGACCAGCGATGAACGTAATCCCTTACCGGTCCAGGTCCGACCAATGCATCCGAGAGTCCATGGTGATTCTCGGTCCCGAACTGATAGTGCAAGCCGGGTGAGCGCAAATTGCAATCGACAACGCAAACAGTTCCTCGTCCTTGGGAAGCCAACTCTTCAGCGACCCGGGCGCACATCCAACTGCATCCGCATCCAGATTCGGCGCCTGCGAAAACCACGCGCCGCGGACCTTGCTGGGACAGAAACAGCTTCTGGACGAGTTTGACGATCTCTTGCTTGATCGCGCCAGTGGTCTCCAGAGAAAGCGCGGCCGGAAAATCGTCTTCAACCGGCTGAGGCGCAGAAAAGCCATTATCCAGGCCTTGGGACACGCCAAAACCGTCTTCTGACGCGCGCGGCGCTACTTGGGATGGGTCGACTTGAGACTGCACCAATTCGTGCAATCTTCCTGCCTCAGATAATAGTTCGAAATTTCTGCTCAAAGCGGCCTCCAGGGAATGCTTTCTTGACCTATCCTGCCAACTGCTCGCAGGTTAATTCGCCAAAAACTGATCCTTCTTGAATCGACGGATGAACTCCTGGATGTAAGCCAGAGCATCTTCGGAGTTCAACAGCTCACCTTGCCGCGTCTTAGCAGCTGGTGGGTTGGTTTTGGTGAGAAGTGACTGGGCTTCGGATATGGCGCTGGGCAACGTGTCAAAGTCGCCACCCGGATCCGAGACCATACCAGCGAGATCGAAGTCGGCTGCAACCTGCCGCAGGACATCGACGTCGATAGTCTGCTGCCGCAGAGCACAGCCTAGGGACAGGGCGTTGAAGCAAATGTTATTGATGTTGCGTGGAATTCCTTCGCTCATCTCCGCAATCATCTTCAGAGCCTGTGCTGTAAAGAGCGCATTGTCCGGGCGCCCGGCCGCGCGAAGGCGGTGCTCGATGTATTTCCCTACCTCGTCCGGCGGCAATGGCTTCAACGTGCTTAACAGCGAAACACGTTGCCGCAGTTGTCGAAGAGATGGACGTGAGAGCTTATCTGCGAGTTGCGGTTGACCCGAAAGCACGATCTGCAGCAGCTTCGCCTGCGGGGTTTCGAAATCCGAAAGCAGCCGGATGGTTTCGAGCACCGAGGGATCGAGATTCTGGGCCTCATCGACGACTACGATGAAGCGGCGGCCGGCATGCGCTTCCTGCAAAAGGCAGCGATTGAACAGTTCGTGCATGGAAACGAGGTCCATGTCCGCGCTGATTTCGCAACCCAGTTCGAGCAACAGAAACCGCATGAACTCGCGGGAGGTGCACTGCGTCTGGAATACGAATGCGGTGCGTGCTCTGGACCGAAACTGCTGCAGTAATTGGAACAGCAGATTCGTCTTGCCCATACCCGGCTTGGCGATCAGAGCGAGAAACCCTCGTTCCGCGTCAATGCCGTAGTAGAGCGAAGCCAGTGCTTCTCTGTGAGTCGGGCTGAGATATAGGAACCGCGGATCGGGAGTCACCCCGAAAGGCTGTTCCTTAAGTCCGTAGAACTGTAAGTACATGTCAGTGATCCCTTGTTCAGTTGCTGTTCACTTCGCTGCTGATGAAAACAGGAGCGTCGTGGGTTTCGGTCCCGTTCCCATTCCCATTGCCGTTTCCGTTCAGATTCCCGTGACCATTCCCGTTTCCGTTGCTCGAGAATGCATATGAGTGATGTGGAACGGCAGCGAGCACTGGGATATTCAGTTCGCTAAAAACTTCGGACGGAGTACGGAAAGATGAATCGGTGTACTCAAGGACGAAGGCCAAACCGATTGGTGCTATGAGGGCCAGCAGCAGTCCGGCGAATAGCACCATCCATCGAGTGTTGGTCTGTATCGATGGCACAACCGGCTCCTCTGCGATCGCAACGTTCAGAATTCGCTTTTGGTCCAGAGCATCAGTCGTCCGAGCTTCTTCGCGCTTGTGCTCATACAGCAGATAATTGTCTTCGTCGGTCTTCACCTGGCGAAGCAGGTCCTGCTGCTCGATTCCCTTCTGCTCCAGGTCATGAGCTGTCGTCTGATATTTAGCGACAATCGCTTGGATCGACGCGGCTTTAGCTTGCAGAGCAGCCTGGTCCGCCTTTGCTTTTGCCAGTTCTTCCGAGATCCAGGCGTAGGTCGGATTGCGGTCAGTGGTCTCGGCACGCAGAGGCTTGCTTTCCTCAGTCGCGATTGACGCCTTGGTGTCGGAAATCTCCTTATCCACTTCCTGCACGAGCGGATAGCTGGGCTGATACTTTGTCAGCAACCCGGTACGCTTGAGCTCAAGGGACATCAACGTGTTCTTCATTCCTTGCAGAACCTGCGCGTCGTCACTGGCACTGGATTGGGTCGTCAGCCGCTGTGGCGTCGTGCCCTCCTGCTTTTCAAGATCGGCAATCCGCTTTTCCGTCGAAGCGATGTCGGCATAGGTTTGCTGCAGGTTAGCCGCAAAATCGCTCAACTTTTGCAGAGTAATATCACGTGCAAGCTGTGGCGAAACACCACCTTGCTGCTTGGAAAACTCGGTGAGCTGGGCCTCAGCTTCCGCCAGGCTCTTCTGGTAGTTCTGGGCTTCCCTTTCAAAGAACTGAAACTCTCCTGGCGGGTGATGCACTGCCATGTTCTTTTGCAAATATGCGTCATCCAGCGCCTGCAACACTTTGGCAACCTGCTTCGGATCGGAAGAGGAGTACGTGACCGTGATCAGGGTGCTCTTCTTGACCAACGTGATCTGCAGATTCTTGCTCAGGCGCATTGCAGCGTTGGCAATCTTCTGCTCTTCCGTCTGCTTCATTCCCAAGTGGCTGAGAAGGGAGTCTGGAACCAGAAATCCCAGCATGGATTTGTGTTGATCCAGTCCCGTCGCGACGACGACATGTCGCATCACGTCGTCACTCTTGAGCAGTTCCACTTCCGAGTTCAGTTCTTCCTCGGTAACCTCTGACTTGACCATTCCACCTTCATGGCCGGGACTCACGACTGGGTCCATACGTGCGCGTTCAATCAGAAACTCGGTTGAACCCTGGTAGTCCGCGGGCATGAGGATTGTTGCCACAACCGCGCCCAGCAGCAGGCTACAAAACGTGATAACAACTGCACGTTTCTGACGGAATCCAATGGCGACCAGATCCCGCATGGAGAACGAATAAGAGCCTTGTATCTCTCTGGTGTTTAAGTTTTGAGTCGTCATAGTTATTTTCCTCGCGCTCCTTACGGTATCGCCAAAGGCACGAAAGCCCCGAAGCTGGATCCTGGTATAAACGCCTTGTACTTGGAGAAGGTATTTTTTGGAACAAAAAACATGTCGCCTGCGTGCAGTACTGGATCTTCCTTCAGGCTCCCGCTCTTTTCCATCTTCTTTACGTCAAAGGTTTCGGCAGGATACCACCCCTGCGAAGCCCTCCGGAAAAGCAGCACTTTGGAGTGTTTTGCCG
>Ga0070735_10000778_pt1 | contig 32503 bp, 24 predicted proteins | sample Coa_R1_FD_66443 | JGI IMG/M metagenome (GOLD analysis project Ga0070735, IMG submission 66443) | Surface soil microbial communities from Centralia Pennsylvania, which are recovering from an underground coalmine fire - Coalmine... | ecosystem: Environmental > Terrestrial > Soil > Unclassified ...
GGGCTATTCATCGAAACCCGATCACGCGACTACCAGAGGTTGATTCATGACGTGAAGAAGTTCCTTGCTCTGTCTCCATCCCGCCGACCCGCTGGAAACCTAAAGCGGATTCGGCGTCGATTCCAAGAGCTTCGGGAGATTGACTTCTTCGAAAACCCGCTGCGGGCGAGGGTTGAGACCATGTTGGCTCGTGCTGATGAATCCGAGGTCACCAAATCCAAAGCGAAACCGAAATCCGGCGAATACATCGGTCGGTTATGGATGACCCGCCCTCGTCCGGGGATCGACCGCGTCTCATCAGCCTGGTTGATTCGTCGCTTCATTGACCCCAAGGCGCGGTTCGTCTTCGGTACCGAACCAAGCACGCACCCGGACGCTATCCCCTTTGACATGTTCTGCGCGGAGGGGTTTGGTCATCGCGGCGAGAACTGTACCTTCGAGACCCTGTCCAAACAGTTCGCAATTCGCGATAGCAGAGTAAAACGGATCGCCCAGATCGTTCATGATGCCGATCTCGGCGACGACAAATTCGGTCGAGCCGAAGGTCAAGGACTGGACAGGGTTCTGACTGGCTGGGCAAAGCAAGATTTGCCTGACGATGACCTCCTGAAACGAGGGATGGACTTAATCGAGGGGCTGTTCGAGGTGCTGGCTTGAGGCTTTTGGAGGCATTGTGACCGGGATCGACAGCATCAGACGCTTGTTACTCATCAGCAATTCGACGCTGTATGGGCGTGGCTATCTGGATCATGTGGAGAGTGAAATCAAGGCTTTCTTGGGAACAGTCTCCAGAACTGTCTTTATCCCATTTGCTGTTCACGACCGTCGAGCTTACGCAGAGAAGGCACAGGAACGTTTTCGAAGCATGGGTTTTGAACTGAAATCAATTCACGATGTCTCCAACATGGGGAGGGCGATCGAAGAAGCCCAGGCGATATTCGTCGTCGGCGGTAACACATTTCGGCTTCTCAAGGGTCTTTATGACTGCGACCTGATCACTCCGATCCGCGAGAGAGTGGCAGCGGGCATGCCCTACATCGGATCGAGTGCTGGTTCCATCGTGGCATGCCCCTCTCTAAAGACAACTAAGGACATGCCTGTCGTGCAACCTCCATCCTTCGACGCACTCCGCTTGGTTTCTTTCCAGATCAGTCCGCATTACCTTGACCCCGACCCGTCATCTACCCACATGGGAGAAACACAGGAAGAACGGATTACGGATTTCCTGGAAGAAAACACGGAGACGGTAGTTGGTTTGCGCGAGGGCAGTCTACTTCGGGTACAGGACGGTGTCGCGACTCTGAAAGGGCAGAACACCGCACGAATCTTCAGACGTGATGAAGCACCCATCGAAGTTGCAGCGGGTTCTGGCATCACAGAACTGCTGGTGGACGGCACGGGAGCCAGCGCATCATGACACCACCTGAGACTCTGTTCCTCTCGCCCCGGGAGGTTCGGGACTTGCTGACGATGGACGAATGTATCGCGGCAGTGGAAAGTGCTTTTCGCTTGTACGGCGAGGGCAAGGCCGTTCGGCCTGGAGTGCTCAGTATGCACACGGCAGATGGCGGCTTTCACATGAAAGCTGGTTTGCTCGACTTAGGCAGGATGTACTTCGCCGCGAAGGTTAACGGCAATTTTCCCGACAACCCTGCTCTCTTTGGGCTGCCGACTATCCAGGGCGTGATTGTCCTCTGCGATGCCGAAAGAGGCTGCCCGTTGGCAATCATGGACTCACGCGACATCACTTCCCTTCGGACTGGGGCGGCGACGGCGGTAGCGGCAAAACATTTGGCGCGACAGGATTCCCGAACCGTCACAATCTGCGGCTGCGGCAGTCAGGGTCGGGTTCAGATCAAGGCATTATCCCGCGTATTGCGACTTGAGACTGTCTTTGCCTACGACAAGAACCATGAGCAGATGTTGCGGTTCGCACGCGACGTGTCCGAAGAACTCGGCTTTCCTGCGCATTCGGTTACCAATCTTCACGATGCCGTCAGTCAAAGTGACATCTGCGTGACCTGCACACCATCGCGTCAGGCTTACCTCAGCGCAAACGAAGTATCCCCGGGCACGTTTATTGCAGCCGTGGGCGCAGACAATCCCGACAAGCAAGAGCTTCACCCTTCCCTCATGGCAAACAGCAAGATCGTGACTGACGTCCTCGAACAATGTTCAGTCATGGGTGATTTGCATCACGCGCTGAATGCCGGGTTGATGGTCAAAGAAGATGTCCACGCGGAACTCGGAGAGGTAGTGGCAGGGAAGAAGCCGGGGCGTGAATCGGACGCGGAGATCATCGTCTTCGACAGTACGGGAATGGCATTACAGGACGTCGCTGCCGCAGTCTGCGTATACGAGAAAGCGCAAGCACAGGGATCGGGAGTGCGTCTGAGTTTTGCAGCGTAAGTTCTGGTTATGAATTAGGAGAACTCGATCATGAGTAAACGAAACGAAAGAAGAATTGAACTGCTGCAGGTGATGAAAACGGCAATCGTCACTATGTGCGTGTCGTTCCTGTTGTTCGTAACGTCAGCGAGTTGTCAAACGGCTGCCGCGAGCGACTGGAAGCAAGTCGAAGATGCGATGGGTCGCCCCGGACAGGCGCAACCCGGGGATGTCATTAGGTTTGCGATGCCGAGGAAGGACTTACATGTCGCATTGAATGGTGTCGAGATCAAGCCTGGGCTGGCGCTGGGGTCGTGGGCAGCATTCAAACGTCACGGCGCTGAAGCAATGGTAATGGGTGACTTGGTTCTCACCGAAGATGAAGTCGAGCCTGTGATGATGAAGCTGCAAGAGGGCGGTATTCAGGAATCAGCCCTGCACAACCATCTCTTGGGAGAGTCTCCGCATGTGATGTACATACACATTGCGAGTCAAGGCGATCCAGTGCAGATGGCAAAAGCAATACACGAAGCGTTGACACTAACCAAGACACCCGCGCCGGATGCAAGTCCCGCAGCCCCGACGCCCGCCGAACTCGGCTTCGACCAGCAACAGGTCGAGCAGATCGTTGGGCACACCGGGAAAGTCAATGGTGGAATCCTTCAGATAGGAGTGCCAAGGGCAGAAACAATCACCGACTCAGGAATGGCGGTTCCTCCCTCAATGGGCGTGGCTACTGCGCTGAATTTCCAGCCTACAGGCGGTGGCAAGGCTGCCATCACCGGGGATTTCGTGTTGCTCGGAGGCGAAGTCAACCCTGTCATCAAGGCTCTGCGGCAGAACGGAATCGCAGTGACGGCAATTCATAGCCACATGCTCATGGAGGAGCCTCGTCTATTTTTTATGCACTTTTGGGCAAATGAAGATGCGGTGAAACTTGCAAAGGGATTGCGTGCTGCGCTCGATCAGACCAACTCAGCAAAGTGAATACGAAACTCAACCCGGCTTCGCAGCGCCCGACGAGCGTTTCCCTGCCTCGATTCGTCGGATACTTCCTGTGGCTCGGAACGGTGGGCTTCGGCGGTCCCATCGCTCTCACGGGTTACATGCAGCAAGACCTTGTGGACGAGCGCGGTTGGATTGCCAAGGAAGACTACGTTGAAGGTCTTGCTCTGGCACAACTCGCGCCGGGACCGCTTGCGGCTCAGCTTGCGATCTACCTCGGCTACGTTCGTGCCGGGACACTGGGCGCAACCGCCGTGGGAATTGCCTTCATCCTCCCTTCGTTCCTGATGGTGTTGCTGCTCTCGGCTGCCTACGTCCGATTTGGTGGCTTAGCATGGATGCAGGCGATGTTCTATGGCATCGGAGCAGCCGTGATCGGCATCATCGCACGCAGTGCATTCAAGCTCACGAAGCTCACGCTCGGAAAGGATAAGTTGTTGTGGGGGATTTTCACTGTTCTGGCTGCTTCAACAGCGTGGACATCGCGTGAGATCGTTTGGCTGTTTCTTCTTGGCGGCTTTGTTGCCCTGTTTGCGAAGACATTTCCCTCTCGTAGTCAGCTAAAAAGTACAGCTTCTTTGGTCTTTGCCCCAGTCACATTTGGAATGAACGGAACTCTCTGGCAGATTTTTGTTTATTTCGCGAAGGCCGGAATGTTTGTTTTTGGAAGCGGACTTGCCGTTGTGCCCTTTCTATACGGCGGCGTAGTCGAGGGGCATCACTGGCTGAACGAGCATCAATTTGTCGATGCAGTAGCAGTCGCAATGATTACTCCGGGTCCGGTGGTGATTACCGTTGCCTTCATCGGGTATCTGGTGGCTGGCTTTTGGGGTGCAACCGCAGCAGCGTTGGGCATTTTCCTGCCCGTATATCTCGTCGTCGTCGTACTGGCGCCGTCCTACAAACGCTGGGCCAAGAATCCCCAACTAAATGCCTTCGTTAAGGGTGTCACAGCAGCGGCAACGGGAGCCATTGCAGGCGCCGTGATCGTCCTTGCACGACGCTCCGTCTACGACGTGCCAACCGCTCTCATTTGCGTTCTTAGCGTAGCAGTGCTCTTCCGATGGAAGATTCCTGAACCGATCCTCATCGCCTGCGCAGCCGTCGCGGGGTTGATGCTGCACAAAGTCTAGGGTCAGGCACTAATTGTCACGCACTCAAGCCCCCTGTCAGGTAGAAGCTTTTTTGAGGAGGGGCGATTCGCGAATCACCCACCTGCCTCACGTGACGACCATGACCTTCACCCATTTAGAAAAAAAAGGGGAAGCCGAGCGGGCTCCCCCGAATTGTCTATTTGGTTACGGTGTATCCGTGAATCACGCCGCTCGAGTCGGTGTAACGTCCGACGGCAGTACTTGCATTCAGACCGCGCGTCCGCGTCTCCGTCGATCCCGGGTACATAATCGTCGTGAAGGTCTTGCCCGAGAGCACATAGCCGCTGAATGGACCACTGGTGCTCGATCCGAACAGGCCAACAATCAGGTTCTGGTTATTGATCCTGTCCGACGCCGTCACCGTGGCGTTTGGCACATCGATCTGTGTAAACGTCCCATTGATCAGCGAGAACCCATGCTCGGTACCGGCAGAGTCGTCAAAGATTCCGACCTGCGCGCCCGCGTCATTGATTCCGGTGAACTCCGTAAGAATCGCGCCGTTGGGAGCACTGAAGGTTGTGTAGGTCCCATTGGAAAGCGTAAAGCCGTGGTATACGCCGCTGGAGTCTACATACGCGCCGTCAATGACGCCGGTTTTGTTGATGCTCCACGCGTTGGTGAGAGTTGAGCCCGGTGGGTCGATGCTGGTGAACTTGCCCGCGTTATAAACCCAGCCGTGCTGAATGCCGTTGGTGTCGTTATACCAGCCAACAGCCTGGTTGTTGTCGTTAATCCCGTATCCGAACGTTCCTGTGGCTCCGGGGAAATCGAATGTCTTGATAGTCGTGCCAATCACAGCGAAACCGTGATCGATACCACTGCTGTCGACGTATGTCCCGATGATGATGCCGGCGGAGTTGATGTCATTACAATCGGTCTCCGTGGCGCCGGGAACATTGACAGCAGTGAACTTTTGAGCTGCAGCTTGAGGGGCAGTTAGGGTGAGGCAGAGGGCAATGGCTAAGGATGCGAGAAGTGATCCAGCAATCCTGCGGATTTGCATAACATTCCTCCTGGGTTAAGTAGGGCGACCATCGTATGCACGTGCGCTCATACTGTCAATACGGAAAGTGCCCGATTTGCGCTCTGCGCAAGGGCTTGGCCGCATTGTCCCCCCCCGAGGGTGCATATTTTTGCATACTAGACGGTTGCGCCTCAGCGTCCCGCATTCCACCCTTTAGAGGGTTCGGTATCTGAAAACAGGGAGCGTCGGGTGGCCCACTCAAGCCGGTGTTGCTTGAGTGGGGAATTGTGATCCGATTCGGCCTTATACCTTTCACTCACTCGCCGTCCGCGGAGTTGCCCCCGCGAGTGCCCCACATCTCTAGAAGTTATCAACAAGTTTAAATGCGGGTGCCCCATTTCTCGCGCCCTTTGCGAGAAGTGGGAGCGTCGGGTGGCCCACTCAAGCCGGTGTTGCTGGAGTGGGGAATTGTGATCCGACTCGGTCTTATCCCTTCCACTCACTCGCCGTCCGCGGAGTTGCCCCCCGCCCGTTGTTGCGCGCCAAGGAGTGTAATGGCGATGTTACAACAGCTCGTAACGGAAACCGCTCTATTCCCATTCGCTTGGCCCGTGTTCTATCATTAGGCTCACCGTGCAGCGCTGGAGGTTGAATCGCGAAGCGCTCCTATCCCTCATCCGTCAGACTGCTAGCCGTGATACTGCTCAGTCAGTTGGCTGTGCAAGCAGCCGCGCAGTCAAACTGCAACAAGGTGAGCTTCGCGGCCGCAGTGTCACTAAGTGGTGTCGGTGCTTACGCAACTGGCATTGCTGCTGGCGATTTCAATAATGACGGCATTCCGGATTTGGCGGTAGTTGCACGAACGAACGGGATCATCGAGGTCGCACTCGGCAAGGGGAATGGTACCTTTCAACCGTGGATCTATTCGTCGGCCACATACTCGCCCACGCAAGTTGCAGTCGGTAGGTTCGACGGACAAAATTTAGACACAGTCGTAAACGATGCCGCCTTCCTTGACGCGTCAGTCTTACTTGGGAACGGCACTGGTTATTTCCCCAGTTCAACTTTTATAAGCGTTGGAGAGAACTTCACGCGAGGTTTTGCAGTAGGAGACTTCAACGGGGACAAAAAGGACGATCTGGCTGTCACCGACAGCATCGGCAACGTTTACATTTACGTGAGCAACGGGGATGGAACTTTTCAGGGGCCGCAAATTTTCCCTACTGGAGGGATAGATCCGGAACCCATTGTGGCCGGTGACTTTAACGGCGACGGGATACTGGATCTGGCAATTCTAAATCTAGACGACCCGGATGGCGGCGCGAACGGAAGCCTAGCTCTGCTGCTGGGAAAAGGGAACGGCACGTTTGGAGCGCCACTCCTACTCCATTTTCCAAAGTTTTTCACGAACGTTGGCTCGGCCATAGCTGCCGGAGATTTCGATGGCGATCATAAGTTGGACGTTGCGGTTACTGGCACTAGCTATTCCGGGGTGATTTACCTTGTAATACTTCTCGGGAACGGAAATGGAACCTTTCATAAGGGCGCTGTGATTTCAGCTGGATCGCAAGCCACGGCAATACAGGCAGCTGACTTTAATTCGGACGGTAAGTTGGATCTGGCGATTGCGAACGACACGCCAAGGAATGTTGGCTATGTCTCCATTCTAGTCGGCAACGGCGACGGTAGCTTTCAGCCGCCATCATATTTCGGTTTGGATGGGAAGGCGCCACAGGAGATTGCTATCGCCGACTTTAACCTTGACGGCAAACCCGACGTGGCGACAGTTGATGGCCTCAGCTCTAGCATAAGCATCCTGCTCAACACCACGCCTCCCTGCACAGTGAATCAGCCTTAGAAGTTATCAACAGCTTTAAATGCGGGTGCCCCATTTTCTCGCGGCCCTTTGCGAGAAGTGGGAGCGTCGGGTGGCCCACTCAAGCCGGTGTTGCTTGAGTGGGGAATTGTGATCCGATTTTTGATCCGGTGGAAAGATGCTGACCCAGTAGTTAACAAGGGCCGCTGGGGCGGCTTGGGTTGCCGGACTCCTGCGTGGGTTGTTGCTGTGTGGTCGGGACCTTGAACGGAGTTTCTCCCGCCAGGTTGTTGATGCACTCCTGAATTTCCTGCGGATCGGCCTGCAGAGTTGACGGCAGGCTTGGAATGGAATAATCAGGGCTGTTGAAATTAAATGCCGTCGTTAAGTCCCCGACCGTCGCCCGCCTCCAGGCGCTTAAGTTCGGCACTTCAGCGCCGAATAGTGTTTCGAGAAATCGCAGCACTGACGTGTGATCGAAGAGAGCCGACGAGACAAATCCGCCGCGGCTGAAGGGGGAGATGATCAACATCGGGACTCGAAATCCCAAGCCGATCGGCCCGTTAATAGGAGGATTTCCAATGACTGTCGGATCGGGCACTGCAGGCGCGGTCACATATTCGCCCGGCGTTCCGGGCGGGGCGATGACCGGAGCAACGTGATCGAAAAATCCACCATTCTCGTCGAAGTTCACAAATAACACGGTCTTCGCCCAGATTAGAGGATTCGCGGCGAGCGCCAATACGATTAGCGAGAGTATGTTCTCGCCGAAGACAGAAGGCGCAGGCGGATGATCGGAAGTGACCACCGATCCAATCAGCCACGAGACCTGCGGCAGGTTACCGCTCGCCAGGTCAAAGAGAAAGTCGGTGGGGAACTGCGGGCCGAACGCATTTTGATGCAGTACCGAAGAAGGATCCTGAAAATTAGCGAAGTAGGAGAGGACATTGTCCGAAAGAATTCCGCCCAGGATATTCTCATCCGGAGACGAGTAGACCTTCCATGAAATTCCGCGCGCCTGAAGTTGCTCGGGCATGGTGGTGTAGGTCAAGCGTCCATACATCGACGAGCGATTGTTCACGATGGTTTGTAGAATCGGTCCGCCATTCTTGCCATCAGGGTCGAGCGAGGCAGCCATGGCGTAGAGCCGATTGGGATCGGTCGGACCCATGACCGAGCAAAAATAGTTGTCGCATATCGTGAAGGCATCGGCGAGCGCATAGTAGTAGGGAATATCTGCGCGCGTGTAATAGCCCATCGTAAGGACCGCATCGTTGGAGTCGATGGCGAGGCGGGAATTCACGAACCCATCCATCTTGCCGTTATCCCAGCTCTGATGCTGCGGCACCCAATCGTGACTGATGTCGTGAGTACAGGCCGCATTCACCCGCGAGGTGTCGAGATGAAATGGGAGGAGCGTCCTAAGTGGTGGGATGCTGGTATTTGCGGAATCAGGTTGTTCGAAAGCGGCGCTCTTATCAGAGAATCCACGCACCCCCCGATAGCTCCCGAAGTAATGATCGAAAGAGCGGTTCTCCTGCGTAAGGATGACTACATGTTCAATATCACTAATCTTTGCGCACCCAGACAAACTCCCGGGAATGACTGTGGAGAAACCGCATCCATGCAAACCTAACGACGCCAGTTCTGCGATGCCCGCGGCGCTTCCGATTTTCAGCAGTTCCCGGCGAGTAATTTTGTGCATAGGTGCCAGATTCTCTGATGCCACTGAGGTGGCAAAGGAGGGCTCGCAGCTTCGAACTGCATTCGAACCCTGGGAAGGTACGCCGAAAAGAAATTAGTCCCTCTTGGCCCGCCCAAACGGGCCCACGTCACTCTCATCTTGGACGACCCGAGCAACGAGCCGAGACCAGCGGGACAGGGGACATCCGCCGCAAAGAAATCTGTCAACGGATGCGAGAACTGCAGAAACCAAATGAACCGGGGCGTTCTGTCAACGTTCGGTGGCAGTAGGATTACCTCAAATTCTCGCTAGATTCCGCTATCGTGGGCTGGGAAATCTTGCTTCGCTATCCTTACTCGGCATACCAATCGTGTGCTCAGTAACGGTGGGATTCCATGATTGCCTCTCTTTTTTTAAAAAAGCCGCTTACTTCGTTGGCGGCGTACCGAAGGCGACTGGGATCGCTTTGAAGGTCGCATTGTGGCCGGTGTTATCGGTCCACGTGCCCACCAGGTCATCGTGGCTGTTAATACCTACTATTGCAGTGGTGTTGCCAGGCAAAACGTTGATCTTCGTCCACTCGCCCTCGTAGTACATGAAACCGTTCACATTAAAGTTCGCGTCCTGGTAGTAACCGACTACAAACCCGAGATCGTTAACACCCTGCCCCTCGCTCCAGTTAGCGCCGGGGAAATTGATGTCGGTGTAGGTTGCGTTCTCGTAGATGAACGCATGAACGATGGACAATCCCTGCTCGTAGGTACCTACGATCATGCCCGCGTTGTTAATCGCGAACGCAGTCGTCTCATCGGCACCCGGAAAGTCCAGCTGCGTAAAAACGCCATTGTCGTCCATAAAGGCGTGGCTGGAACCCAGAAAGAGATCGAGTGGACAACCCTCCCGACTCTTTACGCAGTAACCACCGACGACCACCCCGGCATCATTAATGCCGAAGGCAACCGTAGTTCCGGCTCCAGGATAGTCAATCGTGGTGGTGGCACCGCTCTGGGAGTTGTAGGTGTAGCCGTGCGCCGCAAAAAGATCTCCATCACAGCCTGTAGCGCCACTGCAGTACCCGCCCGCGGCGATGCCCACCGCATTTACAGAAAAAAGATACGAGTTATAACTTCCCTGGGGAGCTGCGGTAATGAAGTGGCTCCCTACTTGGATGTAACCCTGGCTCGACGTTACGGGTGGCCAGTAATAACCGACGATCTGGGTAAGGTTTGCTCCGTTCGGGAAGGTCAAGGCTGCACCGGGGTATTTGCCCGCACTGCTGAAAAAGTAGCGGGGAACATCGGCAGCCTCGCTCTGCGTCGGAAGCGAGGCTGCCAGAATTGCTACCAGAAAAAACCACTCGTGTTTCATATTCCAACCCCAGACTGCGGCGTCCTGGACGGCCTGAAGCCTACATCTGTGCGCGGGCGTAGGAGTTGATCTCGCAGTTCAAGCTAATTTCTTCAAATTGCGGTGTGGTCCATTCCATGATTGCCTCCTTGTTCTGCATCTTTAAGGTTGTGTCCGTGACATGGCCGCTTATTTCGCTCGAATCGAGGGCGCTTGATGCTGGGGAATACCAATGAATGGGGCAGTCCCACTACGAGTATTTATCGATCCGACTAGATACTGGTTGTCGTTGATGGCAGAGAGCGCTGTGCCCAGCCCAGCAGGATCGTCGATCTGCGTGAACCGGCCAGCTTCGTAAAGGTATCCGTGAATACCGCCGGACAGATCGTGAAAGACCCCTGCGACGACACCCGAGTTGTTTATTGCGCTCGCGAACCCGCCGTTCGTACCGGGATAGTCGATGTTGGTGTATCCGCCATTCTGGTATATGAAGGCATGGGGAGAGGTGCTGTTGATCTGATAGTCGCCGACGATTACGCCAGCATCGTTGATGGCGAAAGCCTCTGTGAGTTGCGACCCGGGAAAATCGAGCTGCACGAAAGTCCCGTTCGAGTACAGATAGCCGTGGTTAGCCAGCGTGAAAATATCCACCGGGCAGACAATGTAGGTGCAGAACCCACCGACAATCTCCCCCTTGTTGTTAATCCCATATGCTGTGGAGGAATTTGCACCTGGGTAGCTGATCTTCGTGATCCTACCGTTTTTAGAGCTGTAGATATAGCCTTGCTGCCCTACTTCAGGGTCGCAACCGGTAGAAAACGTGCAATATCCACCCACCGCAACTCCGTAGCGGTTGACAGCCGACAAATAGGAGTCTGTGCTACCTGGGGGCTCGGCGGTGACAAACTTCGATGGGCCCAACGGGAGAAATGCTGGTGCCATCTGAATGTAAGCGTGAATTCCATTTGGTCCCTGTGTGTCACCGACGATCTGCGTGTTGCTCGCACCGAGCGGAACTGTGGTAATGAACTGGCCTGGGAAGTTAGCGCCTGGGTAGAATGCATACTGCAAGCTCGCTCTCACCGAGATTGCTAACGCTCCGAGCAAAAACAAGGCGGCAGCAAATCTGAATTCGAACCTCATAAACCCTGGTTCATTTGGCACACGCGACGGAAAACTCGGGGGCCGGTTCAAACGGCGCCTCCAGTAAAAGATCAGAACTCGCTCGTCTGGTGCACACAAAATGAATACAGCTACACCCGAGTCGACACTGGAGGTTGCTTGTGCATCGTCCACCGCAGTTGGAACTACCCCCCGTGCCGGATAAGCTCACTAGTTGTGGGCTGCCGCCTCCGTCGTCGCTAACTGAAACATCGGCAGTCAGCGGTCCCGTTTTAGTCGGCTTGAAGGTCACCGTAATCGTGCAGGACTGTCCCGCCCCGACACCGCCGTCGCAAGTGTTTGTTTGGGAGAAGTCGACGGTATCTTGCGTGATCATGATGCTTGTTATATTTAGTTTCACACTCCCGATATTGGTCAGGGTCGTCGGAAGCGACTTACTCTGGCCGACGGTCACTGTGCCAAAGTCCAAGCTGTTCGGATTCAGTTCTACCACCGTGCCTGTACCTTTCAGACTGACCGTCTGCGGGCTATTCGGAGCATTGTCTGTGATCGAAAGGATCCCGCTTCGCGTTCCACGTTGCTTGGGCGTGAAGGTCACGTTGATGGTGCAGCTCGCTCCGGGGGCGAGCCTTGGATGGCAGTTATCGGTTTGACCGAAGTCACCGGTGATGCTGCCGCCCGCGATCTGGAGGGTTTGTGTGCCCCAATTGGTCAGAGTGATCGGCTGGGATGTGCTCGTGGTGCCCACCAACTGAGTGGCAAAAATAAGATTGCTAGGTGACAAGGTGGCGTTGGGCCCCGACAGGACTCCGATGCCACTCAAGCTGACTGTCTGGGGACCTTCTCCGTTGTTCGTGATGGTAACGGCTGCAGTTCGCGGGCCAACTTGAGTGGGAGCAAAAACGACACCGATCGTACAGGTCGCCCCGGCCGCGAGAGTTTTACCGCAGTTGTTCTGTTGCAAGAAGTCAGTCGAGTCGGTGCCGGTGATCGCAATACTGAGCACCAGGGCTAACCCGCCGGTATTAGTGAGTGTTACTTTCTGTGCAGGGCTTTGGGTTCCGACCACGTGGCCGCCAAAGTTCAAACTTGTGGTCGACAGAATGAAAGTTGTACCTTGCAACAGAACGGAAACCGAGCCGTCCGTAACGTTCACGACGCCAAGATCCAACTCGCCGTCATCGTTAAAATCGCCGGGCACCACTACGCTGGGAGAGTGTCCTGTCCCGTAGGGCGTCGCGGGCTGGAAGGTACCATCCCGGTTGCCGAAAAGGATGCCTACCGTGTTATTCGCCTGATTGACCACTGCCAAATCCAGGTTGTCGTCTCGGTTCAAGTCTGCTAGCGTCACCGAATCGGGATAACTCTGTCCCACTCCTGTGATGTAGTCCACATGTGTTTGGAAAGTGCCGTCGCCATTGCCCAGCAACACACTCACTGTGCCGCTGTTAACGTTTGCCACGGCCAGATCCAATTGACGGTCTCCATTGAAGTCGCCAATCGCCACGGATTGCGGTTGATTTCCTGTTGCATAGTCGACGTGCTCTTGGAAGGCGCCGTTGCCTTCCCCCAGTAGAATGGAGACCGTGCCTGACGAAAGGCACGACGGGTCGGTTCCACATTGACTCACCACAACGAGATCCAACTTGCCATCCCCATTGAAGTCGCCCACCCCCACCGAGTTGGGTTTTTCTCCTGTTCCGTACTCCACATGCGGCAAGAAAGAGCCGTCCCCTCTGCCTAGCAGCACGCTCACTGTGCCGCTGCCGTTCGGAGTGAAATTAGCCGTGACCAGATCCAACTTGCCATCCCCGTTGAAGTCGCCTACCGCCACGGAAGTGGGAAATGACCCCGCACCGAAGTTCGTGGCTGTCTGGAAGGTACCGTCCCCATTGCCGAGCAGGACGCTGACATTGTCGCTAAGCTGATTTGCGACCACTAGGTCCAACTTGCCGTCCCCATTGAAATCGCCAACCGCCACCGAGTAAGGATAATCTCCTGTCCCGTACGGTCCCAGCAGTTGGAAGGTGCCATCGCCGTTGCCCAGGAGGATGCTGACATCGTTGCTAGCAGTGTTTCCAATCGCCAAATCCAACTTCCCATCGCTGTTGAAGTCCGCGCTCGTAAGCGAGTGTGGAAGTGAACCCACCGAGTAGCCCGATTTGTTGAGTGAAATTACCGACGTAGGAGTTTTCACCTCGAGAAATGCTGCGTTCGAAGGTCCCCCGCCCGGACCGGGATTGACCACTGTGACAGAGGCGGTGTTGAAATTGGCGATATCCGAAGCAAGGATGCTCGCAGTCAACTCCGAGCCACTCACGAAGGTAGTCGTCCTGGCACTGCCGTTCCAGTTCACCGCCGAGCTGGCGACAAAGCCGGTTCCGTTTACCGTCAGCGTGAACCCCGCTCCTCCCGGCGCGACCACGTCGGGAACCAACGGCTGGTTTATCAGAGGTACAGGATTGGTTTGGCCGAAAGCGATGCTACTGGTGACAATCAGCAACAAATGTACTGCGTGGCGGGCCTTCATGGGTGACCTCCCAATATGGCGATTCGTAACGGCAGCTAAAAGGGGGCCCGGAGATCAAATTACTGAATTCGACAGGGGTGGTTTTTGTCCATCACCCCAAGGTGTCGCCAAGTATCCTCCTCGCCAGGCTCGCAGTCAAGCGGACCGAGGATAAGGACTCAGCCCGAAATATCGTCAGAACGCTGTCATTTGGCGAAAACAGTGGTTTCGTAAACCCAGAACGAGGGTGGTGCCGGGTGCCCCACATCTCTAGAAGTTATCAGCAAGTTTAGTTGGGGTTCCCCATTTCTCGCGCCCTTTGCGAGAAGTGGGAGAGGCGGATGGCCCACTCAAGCCGGTGTTGCTTGAGTGGGGAATTGTGGCCCGATTCGGTTTATACCTTCCACTCACCCGCCGTCCGCGGAGTTGCAACCCGCCGGATGCCCCCACATCTCTAGAAGTTATCAACAAGTTTAAATGGGGGTGCCCCATTTCTCGCGCTCTTTGCGAGAAGTGGGAGAGGCCCGCACATTACCCACTTAACGACCGCGGACCAGAGGCGTCGCCAGTTTATTTCTTCCCCAGAAACCGTATTCGCGCCGTGAGCGCCCGGTGATAGTAGCTGCTGAACCTCAGGAATTGCGGAGAGTTGACATCATTGTTGACCACGAGTGGATTCGAGCGGTCGGTGATGTTATCGAATCCTCCTCGCAGCGCCCAATAATAGCCAAACGCGTGGAAGCGCTTTTCCAGGTGCAGGTTGAGTGTGAAATAAGTCGGAAATCGATACGACCCGGGTGACCCAAAAAGCAGTTGCTGATCATTGAAGACATTGAAGGGGAATCCCGTCCGCAACTCCGCGGAGTAAGCAAGATCGACAGCGTGAATGATCGGAAGCCGGAAGAAGGGAACAAAGCCCCAGGAAAGAAATCGATTCGGCGCGTCCCAGGTAAACGGTCCCGGTGCCTGCGGGCTGATGAGAGTCGAAGTTCCAGGAATGACCCGGCCCAGGATCGGTGCATCGACGTTGAAATCGAGTACCTGATTTGAATGCGTTGTGGAACGGGTATACGACCCCATGACCATGTATCGCTTGTGGAAGCTGTGCCGAAGATTGATCTGAAACGCGTTGTAGTAGTCGTCGCGGGTGTTTTGCAGGATGAAATTTCCGCCGGGCTGGTTGTTGGGCGTGTTATAGACGAAGTCGCGCGTGCCGTGCCGCTGAATGAATTCGGCTTTCAGGAAAATCGCCGCCGGAAGCTTCTTCTCCAGCGCGACACTCCAGTTAAAAAAGCGCGGGACCTCCAGATTTCCGCGATTCGCTGAAAACGTGGATAGCACCGGAACTGGTGCCGGGATCGCCGTGCCGGTCAGATCCGTCGGCTGGCCCTTTGCATTAAAGAAATAGTCATCGCGCTCGCCCGCAAATGGACGCGCAATAAGAATGAGATCAGTCGCGTCATAAACCAGCCCAGCCCCCGCCGACAACTTCGTATTGGCTGAATTGTCGAAGACGTAGGTTCCGGCCAGCCGCGGCGCAATCGCAGGTTGCCGCACGATCTCATCCCAATCGACGCGCAGGCCCGGTTCCAGAAGCAGGCGATTGGTAATGAGCCAGCGGTCTTCTATATAGCCGCTGCTTTCGAAGTTGTACGTGGTCTTGAAATCGCCGCCCGAAAAAACCGAGTACCGGGTGCACGGTGAAGGTGCAATCGGAACGCCGCTTCCATCCGTCGGGCATCCGGCGCTGGGCGATGGTGGACTTGCGACCGGCAGAAACGAGACCGGCCGGCGCGCGAAGGCGGCGTCGTAGTCAATGCGATCGAGATCGACTCCCAGCTTCAGGTCATGCCGGCCGTGAGCATAGTGAGGCGGAAGGTTGAGGCTAACCAGCCCTTGCCACCGGCGGGCATGCGTCGCGTCATTGAGGTAATAATTGCCGCCCACAGAGTTCAGAGCAATAACGTACGGCTGCGATCCCAGCGGATTTACCTCAAGGTTGTATTGCGTAACGTTGAATCCGGTTTCCAGCAACTCGCCTCCAGGAAAGTAGTGCTGGTCCTTTATGGTTCCCACATATACGGTTTCCACATCACTCGGACTACTGACCACCGGCTGTAGCGGTGAAAGTCCGGAGTGCTGATCGTCAATGTAGTTGTAGAGAAAGCTGCTGGTCAGGATGTTGCGCGAAGTCAGATTGGTTTGCACTTTCGCGAGATTGCCGGCCCGCCAGTAGTGGTCCGCGTCGGGACCCGGCGCAAGTTGTGTGACGATGAAATTGTCGTATTCGCCTTCGAGCGCGTCAAAAAACCACATTTTGTGCGCCCGAATCGGGCCCGAGAGAGTCAAACGCGGCGTCCACTGATCAAAAGCAATACCGTTCCTGTCCTGCAGTGACGGAATAAAGTTAGTCGCCAGCGGGCGAAATTTGTCATCCCCGATGCCGCTGTTCAAGCTCAGCACGCCCGCAGAACCTTTGCCATATTCGGCGGGCTCCCGGCTGGGCTCGACTTCGATGGACCGGAACGCATCTGTGCTCACCCTTGCCAGCACCAGGTCATTCGCGGGCTGACCAATATTGAAGCCGTCCAGCAGCGTGAGTGTCTGATAAGTTTCTGCACCGGCCACGTGCGGTTGGCCAGAGGCGTCCTGCACCACCCCCGGAATGAAATTCAATACGTTGCGATAGTCGTGGGTCGAGGGATACGGAATGTCGATGATATCCAGCCCGGTCAGTTCCTCTTTCGACGAAATTTGCGTCGGATCGATCACCGGTGGAGACTCGGTTACGTTCACCACCGACCGGACTTCCTGCTGATGCGAGAGCGTGACATCAATTGCAGCCGTGATCTGCGGTTCGACCGAGGACAACACGGTTGCGTAATAGCCCTGCTTTTCCACCCGCAGTTCGAATGTCGTGCCGGCGAGAATCGAAAACGTGCAGCGCCCCGCAAAGTCCGTCTCGCAGCGCAGCGGAATGATCGGCGGCGGCGCCGTCAGTACCACCAACGCCGAGCGAACCGCCACGCCATTTTCGTCGGTGACGCTGACCTCCAATTTGTGCGGCGTGGCCGCTGGAGCAGAACGCGTCTGCGAGATGCATGGAACCGCGACAAGGAACGCAACGAAGAAGAGACCCTGAGCTTTTGCGCACTTAAGGGCCAGTAAACGTCGCTTCCGCGCATTTTCCCTCAGGTGCATAGAGACGGTGAGGCTAGTGTAAGCGATTTGAGTTGTTGAATCCGGCGCCATTTTTCTTCGTAGTCTTTCCGCTTTTGCTGCTGTTCATCCCCGGCTAAGCGCCCCGCCAATTGTTTCAATCAGGTTACAATCCAGTGAATTTCAGCCTCTCCCAGCTACAATAGCCGTGTGAAACCCAGCATCTTTGTAGTGGAAGACGACCCGGATATTTCCCGGCTGGTGCGCCATCACTTGGAGGGCGCGGGCTTCATCGTGAAGGTATTTGCCACTGGGAATTCCGTAGTCGCGGAATCGGAACGGCAGCGCCCGACTCTCTATATCCTTGACATCATGGTGCCTGGAAAAGACGGCCTAGAACTCTGCCGGCAGATTCGGCAGACCCAGGCGCTCGCTTCCACCCCAGTCATCTTCCTGACCGCGAAGAGCGGCGAAGCCGATCGCATCCTCGGACTCGAGTTGGGTGCGGACGACTATATTCCGAAACCCTTCAGTCCGCGAGAACTCGTTGCCCGGGTCAAAGCCGTGCTGCGACGCTTTGAGCGGCCGCTCTCCCAGTCGCCCTTGCGAATCGGCGAGATCGAAATCGATCCTGGCGCTATGACCTTGATGGTGCGTGGCCAACCCGTCACCACAACGGCAACCGAGTTTCGCCTGCTCGACTACTTCGCCCGTCATATCGGGCGGGTTTTCACCCGCGATCAGCTTCTCGACTCGGTTTGGCGGGACACGGCCTACGTCACGCCGCGCTCGGTCGATGTTTACGTCCGCAGGATTCGAGAGAAGATCGAGCCAGACCCCGAGAACCCGCGCTACCTGAAAACCGTGCGCGGAGCCGGTTACCGCTTTGAGGCTGCGAAGTGAGGAATCGTATTTTTTTCAAGCTGATGGCCGCATTTATTCTGGTGATTGCCGCCACCACCGCGATTCTGGATTTCTCCACCGGCCGCGCCTGGGAAAATTCCTTTCGCGCGGAAATCGAGCGGAACCTCGAACAAAAGACTTGGCTCTTCGCCAATCGCGTAAACACTGAGAACGGGCATAGCTTGCAGGACATCGTCGCTCAGGAAAGCCACGCCGCCGGCGCGCGCGCCACGGTCATCGATTCCAGCGGGAAGGTTTTGGCGGACTCGGAGACATCTACCGCCACCGAAAATTATGGCCAGTTTCCCGAGTTCGCCTCGGCCCTGAGGGGCGAAGTTGGTCGATCCGTTCGCCGCAGCCAGACTTTAGGAATTCCCTCGGTCTTCGTCGCGGTTCCCATCACCGGCGGAGCCGTACGCCTCGCTTATTCGCTTTCTGATGTGGAAGAGGCAACATCGAATGGCCGTACAGCCTTTCTGTGGGGATCGGCAATCGCGTTTTTGTTCGCTCTGTTGATTGCGGCGCTCGCCGCGCAATACACCTCGCGGCGATTGCAGCGGATCTTGCAATTTGCCGAGCGTATCGCTGCCGGTGATCTCGCCGCCCGCATCGACGAGAGTTCCATTGACGAAATCGGTCAACTGGCAGCGGCTCTCGATAAGACCGCCCGTCACCTGGAAGCGAATTTTGCCGCCCTCCAAACCAGCCAGCACCAGCTCGAAACCCTGCTGAACAGCATGGAAGACGCAGTTGTCGCAGTCGGCCCGGACGAGCGCGTGATGTGGGCCAACCATAGCATGGACACGCTCGTTCCGCAAAGAACGCGGCTCAATGCCCCGGTGGTTGAAACCGTGCGCGACCCTGATTTCCTGCGTGCGGTGCGCGGAGCCAGTGGAGCGCGGACGGTGTTTACCGCCCGAGCCACATCGATCTTGCCCGGTCGCACCTTCGACGTCACCGCTGCTCCTATGCCCGCCGGCGGCGCGGTCGCCGTGATCCGCGATTTGACCGAAACCGAGCGGGTCGAGAAAACCCGGCGTGATTTCATCGCCAACGTTTCGCATGAATTACGCACTCCCCTCACCTCGATTCAGGGCTATGCCGAAACCCTGCTCGACACCTCCTCCGATGGCAACCACACACGCGAGTTCCTCGAGATCATCCGTAAGAATGCCAGCCGGATGTCTCGCTTAACCGAAGACCTGCTGACTTTGGCCAGGGTCGAGTCCGGCGAGCACAGGTTTGAGACCGAGCCAGTCATGCCTCTGCAGTTGCTCCGCGAGGCGGTTGAAAGCTTTCGAGAAATCGCCCGATTGCACGGGGTCGAATTGCAGATCGAGAACTCGGTTGAGGAACCGGTCAGCGCTGACAGTGAGGCGATTCATCAGGTCTTTTCTAACTTGATCGATAATGCCTTGAAGTATGCCGCCGGCGGTGGACGGCTGGTGCTGGGCGCCCGCCGTTCGGGGCGCGGAGTTGAGTTCTTTGTGCGCGATTTCGGTGGCGGCGTTCCCTCGGAACATCTGCCCCGGCTTTTCGAGCGGTTCTATCGCGTGGATAAAGCCCGCTCCCGGGAATCCGGTGGAACCGGCCTCGGACTGGCTATCGCCAAGCACATCGTCCTGGCCCACGGAGGCATGATCCGCGCCGAAAGCGAGCTGAATCACGGCTCGATCTTTCTGTTTACCCTTCCGTTAGCCACCGCCGTCGAGCCGGTTCACAGCTGATCGTTTCGGATCCGCCAAGACATAGAATTTCACGAGCCTTTAACAAGATGTTAAACAAGATACCTTATGCTGAGTCGGTGATTCCCAGCGCCCGCCGCCGCCGAACCGCATCTCATGTATTGCACTCCCCAATTCTTGATCGTAGAGACGTCCGTATGACCAGTGCTGCAGTCAACACCCCATTTCCAGAACGGCCCTATTCGCACCTGGTGACCCGCACCATCGAGGCCTGCCATGTCGCCAAAGAGGCCGCTGGTACCGCGGCGGAGGGAATCGCCACCGGGTCCTCCGCTCTTCTCGGCACGCTGCGAGAAAAAGAAAAACAGCTCGACACCTTGGACCGCGAGATCGACGACGGCGTCACCCTGGCCATCACCCAGGTCACTGAACCCGAAGCCCGCGAATTGCTGGCTTGCATGAAGTTCATGATCAGCCTGGAACGTATCGGCGACCTTCTTTTGAGCTTTGCCAGCAGCGCCCAGGCTGCCAACGGCCGGCTTGATCCGCAAGACACGCGCGACTTGACTCACATGGCGACGGTGCTTGAGAAGATGCTGTCCGACGCTGGCGAATCGTTTTCAGCCCGTGATGTGAAAAAAGCCGTCGATGTATTGCGCGCTGACGCGGAAATGGACCGCCTGCGCAACCTGATCTTCTTGCGCCACATCGAGAACCCGGAAGGCCAGGCACGGCAAGCCAGCCTGCAAGTCATCTTCATGACCCAGTCGCTCGAACGCGCTGGCGATCACGCCAAGAACCTGGCGGAAGAAGTTTGTCACTTCGTCAGCGGCCACACCATCCGCCACGTCATGATGGGCTACGATAAACCGCTCGAACAGATGTTCATCGAATGGCTCCGCACTCGCGGAGAAACCCGCTAAGCAGCTGCCGACCTTGGCTGGCGCAGCGCTGAGGATCTGCTTTTGGGTGGCGCAGCGGTTTACCGCTGCGATAAGGGTCCAGGAATGATGAGCGGCTTTAGCCGCCGAGGTGCCCCGCGCCTTTGGGTGCCGCCGGGGGATCCCATGCCCGTTTTTTTTGGCGGCGCAGCCCCTTAAGGATGTGCCTTTGGGTGGCGCAGCGGTTTACCGCTGCGATAAAGCTCCAGGAATCATGAGCGGCTTTAGCCGCCGGGGTGCTCCGCGCCTTTGGGTGCCACCGCGGAATCCCATGCGCCTTTGGGTGGCGCAGCGGTTTACCGCTGCGATAAAGCACTAATGAAATCCGCCGGCTTTAGCCGCCGAGGTGCCCCGTCCAGCGCAATCCCAGGCCAGGCTGAACTGTACCGATAATCCTCTCCCAGCCCGCGCTTCACAGGGTTCCGCCGAATGTATTCCCGAAAAACGAGATATTCCTCTGCATCCCGCACCCGCCGATCATAGAAACTCGCCTGCCAAATCTCATGCATGAATCTCAATTCTCTTTTTGCCCGAAAAGAAAAACCGCCCTTGATCAACTGCATTGCCCTTTCCAGCGATTCACGTGGGGTGATCAGCAGGTGGAAATGGTCCGGCATGACAGCAAACTCATGCAGCAAATATTTTCCTTGCGCACGATAGTGAAGAAGGACGTCGAGAAAGAGGCTGGCCATTCCGTCGGCCTGCAGGATGTTTTGCTTTTGAAATGTAGAGGCGGTGATGAAGTAGCAACTGTATCCAGTATTGCCGCGGCGGGGAGCAGCCATGGAGGGCACCTCGGCGGCTGAAGCCGCCCTTACATTTGCCACTGTATCGCAGCGCCGAAGGCGCTGCGCCACCCAAAGGCCAGAAAATGTTTGCCATTTCCCAGTTTGAATCCCGGAGCCGGCCGTTTCGCGACAATCGGTTCGCTCAAGAAAGCTGGCTCTCTGTCGCGGTTTTCCAAACTTGAGCTCAACGCCTTTGGGTGGCACAGTGGTTACCACTGCGATTTAAGCACGCTCCTTTGGGTGGCGCAGCGGTTTACCGCTGCGATAAAGCTCCAGGACTCATGAGCGGCTTTAGCCGCCGAGGTGCCCGCGCCTTTGGGTGTCGCCGCGGGATCATGCCCGCCTTTTGGCTGGCGCAGCGCTTGAGGATCTGCCTTTGGGTGGCGCAGCGGTTTACCGCTGCGATAAAGCTCCAAGAATGGTGAGCGGCTTTAGCCGCTGAGGTGCCCCGCGCCTTTGGGTGCCGCCGGGGAATCCAATGCCCGTCTTTGGCTGGCGCAGCGCTGAGGATCTGCCTTTGGGTGGCGCAGCGGTTTACCGCTGCGATTTAAGGACTCATGAAATCCGCCGGCTTTAGCCGCCGAGGTGCCATGACCCTGGCAAACTCACCCCAGCTTCCTTTCTTTTCGCCCTGCTCTCTCCTGCTATCCTCTACATCTCACCATGCTCCACCTCTCCTCAGCGGCTTTGACAGACGTCCAGCTAGTCGCCGCTTACATCACTTTCCTCGCCAGCTACCTGGTCTTCGCGCTCGGTAAATTTCCCGGACTTAAGATCGATCGCCCTGGCGCTGCGATCATTGGCGCCGTAGCGCTGGTTGCTTTTCGCGTGCTGCCACCCCGCACCGCGGTGACTTCCGTCGATTTCGCGACGCTCGTTCTTTTGTTCTCCATGATGTTGATCGTCGGCAACCTTCATCTGGTGGGCTTCTTCGAGTGGAACGCCGAAGTGGTCCTGCGCCGCATGCGCCCCGCCTATCTTCTGCCGGCCGTGATCTTTACCTCCGGCATTCTTTCGGCATTTTTCGTGAACGACATTGTTTGCCTCGTGATGGTGCCTTTCGTTCTCAACATCACCCGTCGCATGCGCCTGCAGCCTATGGCGTATCTGCTGGCGGTCGCGACCGCGTCCAACATCGGCAGCGTCGCCACTATTACCGGCAATCCCCAGAATATGCTGATCGGGTCTTTCTCCGGCATCCACTATCGCGATTTTGCTTTTCACCTCGGCCCGGTAGCCATCATCGGCTTGTTCATCGACTGGGCCATCCTGCACTGGATTCACATGCGAAAGGTGACACGGGCCCCGGAGTCAGACGAAATCATTCCCTTACCAGATGTCGATTTTTCGAAGCTAACCAAGCCGGCAATCGTCGTGAGCGCTGTTGTGATCGGCTTCTTTGCCGGTGTGCCGCCTGCCATGATGGCTGCACTCGGCGCAGCCGTACTCTTGATCACCCGGACACTCGAGCCAAAGAAACTCTACGAGCACGTGGACTGGGGACTGCTGGTCTTCTTCGTGGGGTTGTTTGTGATTGTCGGTGGCGCCGAGCAGGCCGGAATCGTCAGCAAGCTGCTTGCGATCGCCGAGCACTGGAATCTGCAGCATCTCCTCCCGTTCACCATCGCCGTGACCGCCATGTGCAACATCGTCAGCAATGTTCCGGCCGTGATGCTGCTCAAATCTCTGATCCCGGGATTCTCCGACCCACACAAAGCCTGGCTCGCCCTTGCCATGGCATCGACTCTGGCCGGAAATCTTACGATCACCGGCAGTGTCGCCAACATTATTGTGGCCGAGAGTGCTCAACCCGAAGTCGAGATCGGGTTCCGCGACTACCTTCGCGCCGGCGTGCCTATCACTCTGTGTACGTTGCTAACGGGATGTCTATGGCTTTCCCTGAACTGACTGTTCATCCGCGGCGCCGTTTTTCTTAATCCAGGGCGCAATCACTCGTACCTCAACGCCTCAACCGGGTCCAGCTTCGACGCCCGTAGTGCCGGCACCAACCCGCTGAACACGCCTACAATCAGCAACACGATCGTCGACAGCGTCACCGTCATCAACGAGATCTTCAGGTGAATATCGGCCTTCCCGGATTCATCTTCAAACAGCGGCCCCATCAGCGGCAGAGTTCCCACAGCCGCTGCAATCGCATACGACAGTAGCACTCCAATTGCTCCGCCAAGCAACATGATTAACAAAGTCTCCGCCAGGAATTGAAATTTGATGTGCTTCTTCTTCGCCCCCAACGCCCGCCGTAACCCAATCTCTCGAATCCTCTCATCCACCGAGACCAGCATGATGTTCATCACGCCGACTCCGCCAATTCCCAATGTCAGCGTTCCGATGAACGTCAGTAGCACCTGCAATCCGATCGTCAACGCATCAATGACGGGTCTGAACTCGTCGCGCCCAAACATTTGTATGGCCTTCGGGTCTGTCGGCGAAAATTGCTGTCTCGTCGCCACCGCGGCCAGCACCTGCGCCATCGCCTTCTTCTCAAATTGCGGCGCAATCGGCTCAAACACCATCACCGCCGCGTCTTTCGTATTCCACAAATCTCCCGCCGACGAGTACGGGATCCATACCGATTCATCATCACTGCTGAAATAATTGCTGAGCTGGATTTTCCGCGCCATCACCCCGATCACTTGGAACCGCACCCCGCCAATCTGCACCATCTCTCCGATCGCCGGCCGCCCGCTGAAAAGCTGCTCACGAATCCTTCCGCCCAAAAACGCCACCCGCCTCCGCTCTAGCACATCACTCGCGCTGATCCATCTTCCTTCTTCTGGCACCTCATTCCTCATCTCACCGTACTCGCTGCAAACTCCGCGAACGGCCGCCGTTCCGACCATGCGATCACCATAGGCGATGCCGGGCCTTCTCACGGTTTCGAGGCAGACGTGCTTCACCAGCGTCGCCGTCTCTTTCACCATGTCGAGATCTTCCTGCTCGAAGACAACTTTCTTTCCGGCACGTTGTCCGCCCGGCTGCTCGCTGGTTTGCTGCGGCCAGCAGATCACGACGCTCTTGCCGAACGCATCGAAACCGCCGACAAGAATCTTCCGGAAGCTGCTGCCGTACGCGATCAGCAGAGTCACCGTCGTGATGCCCCACACGATGCCGAGCATGGTCAGCATGCTGCGTGTGTAATTGCGCTTCAGCGCAATCCAGGCTTCGCGAATAATTTCCGTCAGCATATGCTAGTTTGCGCGTGGCGATAGCCGTCCTCGGCTGTCGGGCCGAGCGAAGCTCGGCAGTTATCCGCCAGCCTCAAACCTCAGTGCCTCGATCGGATCGATGGACGCCGCTTTCCGCGCCGGATAAAGCGCCGACAGCACTGCGATGGTCCCTAACAACGCGCACGCAAGCAGTCCCGATCTCCAAGTCGGCAACAGACCTGCAAAAAAATCCGGCATCGGCAGCAAATCAACCAAAGTGCAGAGCCCATACGCTACACCCAATCCAATTCCTCCGCTGATCGAAGCGATCAGCAGCGCCTCCACAAAAAACTGCTTCAGAATTGTTTGCGCTGGAGCGCCCAACGCCTTGCGCACTCCGATTTCTCTCGTGCGCTCGCGCACCGCAACCATCATCACGTTCATCACTCCCAGTCCCCCAAGGAACAACGTGACGATTCCCACCGCTCCCAGGAAGTACTTCATTCCATCCGTCATCTGCCGAAACGCCTTCGCCTCCTGGACAGTATCCCAGATGGGGCAGGCTTCTTTGTCGTTGGGGTCGAAGTGGTGCATCTGGCCAAGGGCGGCGCGGATTTCGTGCTTGCAAAGTTCGTGTTGCTCGACGGACTTCGGAGTGACCAACATCTGGTCGAAGGTGACGGAGGTGCCGGGGGGTTTGTCGGGGAAGTCGCGGCGCATGGCGCCGAAAGGGACGAAAATTTTGTTGACGTCCCACCCGTCGTAGCTCGAGTCCTGTTTTTTCTTCGCCATCACGCCGATGACGATGTAGGGGAAATCGTTGAGGTACAAGTTTTCGCCGACGGGATTGCGTCCGGGGAAGAGTTGCCTGGCGGCATCGCTCCCGAGAAAGGCGACGCGGCGTCCTTCGCGATTGTCCTGCCAGTCGTAGAAACGTCCCTGACCGAGGTTAAGGCTGCGAATATCCTGGAATTCCGGGTAACTTCCGGTGACAAGAAATGCGGCGTTGTTGTAGTTGCTGTGAGCGCGAACGTCGTTCTGCTCGAGTTCCGGAAGCATGTACTGGCAGTCCGGCGACTGCGATTGCACGGCGGCGACGTCGGGATCTTCCCAATGGACGGTGCGTCCGGCGCGAGTGCCACCGGCCTGCAGGCTGGTGCGTCCGTGGAAAACAATCATTACATCCTTGCCAAGAGTTTGTGCCTGGATCTCTTGCCCCTTGCGCAGGCCTTCACCGGCGGCAACCATGAGCACGATCGAAACGATGCCCCAGGCGATGCCGAACATGGTGAGGAATGTGCGCAGCTTGTGCGACCACAGAGTGCGAAGCACATCGCCGATGAGGTCGCGCAGGATCATTTTCCCTTTCGTTGGACGGGCTTGCTGGCTGATCGTGAGCCTCCGAGCCGCGTCTCTAGTTCAAGTTACGTGTTTTGATGGCGTTTCGTTCCGTGTGCGGGCGCGAAAAATGGCTCCGGGGTGAAGCAGAAGTCAGAAGTCAGAATTCAGAAGTCAGAAGTGAGAAGTGAGAAGTCAGAATGCCCCACCCCACGGAGACACAGAGATTTAAGTTGCGTCTCCACCCTAACGCCCGAAAGGCAGCTCCGTTAAGGGTGGGGCAACCGCAGAGGTTTCATCCTGGATGCCCGTGATGAGGTGCCAGGCTTCGCGAAATCGTTCGAAGCGGGCGGTGCGGGCTATGCGCGAGCCTTCGGGATAGACGCGGATGCTGACGAGATCGTCGATCGCCTCCACAGGAATGATGTACCAGGCATCGTAAGCGACGACATAGGCGGCGAAAAAATCGATGTCGTCGGCGGTGTAGGCGCGGTGCCATAGACCGTGTCCGCGAAAACCGACGTGGATATTGTGGCCATTGCGCTTAGAGGTGAAAGTGGATTTCACCTGGATGCGCAGCATACGCGGACCGGCGGCGACGACGAAATCGAAGGGCAGGCTCTCACCGTATGGCTTACAGACGGCGAGTCCAAGACTGGCGGCTTTGAGAACGAAGACCAGCTCGGCGAGTTCGCCCTTTCTCTTGCAATAGTTGCCGTGGTCGAGCGCCTGGGCACGGCGAACCGTGCAGGTGCCGGAAAACTTGCAGTAACCCATGATTGTCCTTGGGAATTGTGTCGAGAAAGAAAAAGGCGCGGCAGTCGGCCGCGCCTTGAAAATTGCTCTCTATTTTTAGATTAGCAAATTGGAGGTGTATTTAATCCATTTTTCGGGAATTTATTTCGGCAATAATATACTTGCCGAATCAGAATCGACAGGTATATCGTGCCACCAGAAGCCATCTCAGAGACTTCTGGATTCGCTATCTGGCCTTCCTTCTAGATTGCGAATGGACTGGAGAATGTGCGTGCTTCAAGCAGCCATAGATGACAGCGGTAGCGACCAGCAAGGCCCAGTGTATGTGCTATCTGGCTATCTTGCGCAATCTGGGGAATGGGCGAAATTTGCCGATGAATGGGACGCTAAACTAAAAGAACCACCCGCGATTAAGTATTTCAAGATGAGCCATGCAAAAAGGTTGGAAGGGGAATTCGACGGATGGGAAAGAACGGTCGCAGATCAAAAAGTTCTGTCTCTTTCCCGAGTCATTCCACCGCACGTGATGTACAACCTTGAGTGCATTGTCGCGCAGGCGGATTATGAAAATGTCATTCTGCCTTTTCTTCCAGTGATTCGTAGCAGTCCCGCCCGCGAAGATCGGCGACTCGCAAGAGCAATGAAGAATCCGTATTTCTTCTGTTTCTATGGCGTGATTACTGAATGCATGAAGAAACTCGCTGACGAGAGACAACTCGAAGAAATAGAATTCAACTTCGATGATCAAGGAAAGATGGGTCGGAGAACTGCTGTATTTTGGGATGATGTAAAAGCAAGTGCCCCTCCTGAATTTCAGGTTCAGATGAGAAAGCCTCCGCAGTTCCAAAGTGAACAGGATTTTCTTCCCTTGCAGGCTGCGGATATGATTGCGAATCTTTCTCGCAGCCGGATTGATGACGCAGAACACGGCACTGAAGAGCTACACGAAGCATTTAAGATTCTGCGTACAGTTAAGTTGGTTCAGAATCGATGGAATGCAGCGCGACTGCTGGAGTTCATAAACGACCATATGCTAAATGAATTCGATAAATTCGATGCCACTATGAAGAAGCTGATTAGAATTTCGCACGACGAGATAAAGCGAAAACTGGACGAGGAAAGAGCCAACAAAGGGAAAAAGCGGAAGGCTAAGAAACCTTCCGCTTTGGGCCGCGCTTCAAGCGATAAGGACTAGAAAGCCTGTAACCCCTCATCCTTTCCGGTTAGCTCGGCGTAAGTCAATCGTTTACCGATGATCTGTGACATTGCAATGTCGAAACGTTCTGCATCCCCGATTTTGCGGCCATCGTTATCCTTGCGATTGTTGAAACGGAAAGCTTGCTCATCGACGTAACGGAACAAATGAAACGGCTCTACAGCAACGTAGGTTCCACCAAGGCCCCGCTTCAACAGCGACCAGAAATTTTCGATGCCCTGAGTATGCACGTTGCCTTGTACGTAGCGATCAAGATGGTTCACGACAAGATGGGTGTAATTGTTCGACAACCCATCATAGTTGCTGAATTCGTCGGTCATAATCCAAGTTCCGGGCATCACGTTATCTTCGATGATTTGGTGCATCTGCTTTTTCTCGCGTTTGTGTCCAAGTACAGCGGTCTTAACTTTTCCGCCACGCTCCAGCATTCCCATGACAGCAACTTTGCCGTGTCCACCTTGCATTCCACCATCGCGGCTAATGCGCTCTCGTTTCTCTTTGTGCATGAAACGAGCCTTACCGCCAATATAGGTCTCGTCGATTTCTACTTTGCTGTGTGGGCCACCGCCAAGCTTGCCGCCAGTATGCTTGTCCTGCAATCCCAAACGGATGCGATGCAGCATGAACCAAGCAGACTTTTGAGTAACGCCAATGGTACGGGCGATCTCGTAAGAGCTAATGCCGTTGCGACAGTTCGACAGCATCCAAACAACAACAAGCCATTTCTCAAGAGCAATAGGCGAATCCTCAAAAATGGTTCCGACCTTTGCGGAGAACTGCCGTTTTGCGTGAACGCTCTTGCATTGCCACTTGCGTTGGTTGTGCAGGAACACGACGTCATCGCGGTCGCACATGGGGCAGCGGACGACGCCATCGGGCCATCGCAAGAGGGTCATGTAGGCGAGAGCATTGTTTGGGTCTGCGTAGAACACAACCGCTTCTTGCAAGGTCTTTGGTTGCTTTTGTTTGCCGTCCATGTAGTGAATAATAGGCGAAGCGGTCTGATTTGTCAAGTATATTATTGCCTTTATTTCTGGCATTGAATGAATCGGTTAGCGGGAATTTTGGGATTTTGGGGGCTTGACAAGAAATGGGAGAAGGCAGAGGCAGAAGTAAGAATTTGAGAAGTGAGAAGGCAGAATTGATCAGGCTGGGGACGCCCGCCCCATCAAAAGCCGCAAGGGGCGGTCATCGAGGACAGGAGTGAGAATTTCTCGAAGAGCGGGTGGAGTGGAGCCAGGAACGCGGGTCCTTCGCTTCGCTCAGGATGACAAGAGATTTTGAGTTGCTTTCGTTTCCACGCTGTCTCTCAAAAAAGGTTGCGGACGGGTCCGCGCTACATGAGTCAAAAGCAAAGTCAAAAGCCGCGGACAAGAATGTCCGCGCTACATAACCCGCCAGATCCGGCAAGAATTCGTAATTCTCCCTGCTTAGCGAAATTTATCTAGGGTTGTAGTAAACGACTATTTTGCCGTCTTGCGGTGACCCTTGAGCCAGGATGAGCAAGTCGGCGAAACCATCACCATTGATGTCCGCGCTTGTAGCCCCAATGTAGTCATCGTTGCCGGGAAAGGATATAGGAGGAGTCAGGAATGTTCCGTCTCCCTTACCCGGAAATACCTGCACATAGAAAGCTGAGATGACAGCGAGGTCCAACTTTCCCCGCTTGTCGAAGTCAGTTAGAAAAACCGGGCCTATTCCGTCCGGATACGAAAAAACAGGAGGCTGGAAGGTTCCATCCCCATTGCCAAGCTGGACGCTTATTCCGCTTAAGACGAGATCAAGCTTGCCGTCGTTATTCAGATCTCCCACCGCAAGGATGCTGCCGGTGCCCGTTGAGTTGACAGCGGTCTGCAGAGTTCCATCGCCGTTGCCGAACAGTACGGAAATACCTTGTGATGTGGTCGTAACAATATCCAGTTTTCCATCGCCGTTAAAGTCCCCAGCGAAGAAGACTGGATAGCGTGCATTAACGGCATTCGGGATTCCGTTCTGGAATGTACCGTCTCCGTTGCCCAGCAGGATGCTGACGCCCCCGAGGTCCGAAACCGCGAGATCGAGCTTGCCATCGTTATTGAAGTCGCCCACAACCACAGATTGGTGTGGGATGCCTTGATCGTAGACTTGGGCAGACTTGAACGTGCCATCCCCATTTCCCAAACAAACGCTCACCCCACCCGTGGTGGACGTGATCATCGTGATGTCCATTTTGTGATCGTCGTTGAAGTCGCCAATCACGATGCCGCCGGAGACAGGATCGCAGGTGCTGGGCAGCTTTATCGGGGTTTGAAAAGAGCCGTCGCCATTGCCTAACTGAACATCAGGCGTCCCGTTGTAGCTCAAGAGGTCTATCTTCCCATCATTGTTAAGGTCAACTGACATTACAGTGCGATTGTGGTCGCGTTCACCACTCTGAGCCACAGCGTCCACGAAGGTGCCGTCGCCCCGTCCTTGCAGGAAGCTAAACCCTGAACTCCCAGTGGTTGTTCCGCCGGAGATGATCAGGTCCTGCTTGCCATCGCCGTTAAAGTCGCCCGCCAACAGTTGGTTCAGTCCACCATTAAAGGTGTGGCTCAACTTAAACGTGCCCTCGCCTTTGTTCAAGAGCACGGTTACATCCTGGACGTTGGTGACGACGGCTATGTCGGGAAGGCCAACACCCGAAAAATCGCCGACTGCCAGAGGAAGATACGGTTTTGCGTCTGTGACCGGGTACAACTGACCATTTCCAAAGTGTCCACTTCCGTCACCGAAATAGACGGTGGGGCCTCCGGCTACCACATCGAGAAAGCCGTCATGATTGAAATCGGCGACGCCCTGTGGGCAGGACCCTGTTGTTCCTCCGATGGGGGTTTGAAATGTGCCATCGCCGTTGCCTAAAGCAACAACTGGCCCTCCCAATCCTAAATCGAGCTTGCCATCGTTGTTGAAGTCGGCCGTCACGATGCAGGAGCTGAACATTTGGGTCGCCGTCACAATTGGCTGTCCAAATGTGCCATCGCCATTTCCTGGCAAGACAATGGTCGAGAATTGCTCCCCGCAATTAGAACAGTTCAGGATCGCAACGTCGACATTTCCGTGCCCGGTGAAATTTCCTGATATCATTTCGGTCCCAGTTCCAGGCTCGTCGATTACCTTCAGTTTGCCGAATGTGCCGTCTCCATTGCCGAGCATGACACCCACGGCGGCGACGCCAGTTATCGAGTCTTCACCAGGAATCATCAGGTCAGGGAAGCCGTCGTTGTTGAAGTCGCCTACGGCAATATTGCCTTCCCCGGAATACAGAATTCCGGCGATAGAGCTGGTTTGGACGGTCGGGAACCTGCCGGTTCCATCGTTCAGCAAAGCGGTGATGTTGTAGCCGGTGCTAGTGCTAGCCACACCGACAAGATCCTGGCTTCCGTCATGATTCAGGTCGGCGGGATAGGCGTAATATAGCCCGGTTTGCGATCCCCAGGACGGTAGAGGCAACTGTGCGGCGGCATCGAGGGTGAGAATCGTGAGGACAAGGGTTGCAAGGGCGACGAAGGATCGGACTTTCATTTTTCATCTCCGGCGAGGGAATGCGCGTGGCTCGGCGATTGGCAGAGGGATGGCGCGGTCTGACATTCTACCCCATGTGTCGAAGGGAAATTGGAAAGAGTTTTCCGGCACGGCTGAAACCGCGCCCTTGCAGGGAAGGTTGCGGACGGGGTCGCGATACATGCGTCCAAAAGCAAAGTCAAAAGCCGCGGACAGGAATGTCCGCGCTACATAAGTCAAAAGCAAGGTTCAAAAGCCGCGGACAGGAATGTTCGCGCTACATAAGTCAAAAAGCAAATTCAAAAGCCGCGGACAGGAATGTCCGCGCTACATAAGTCGAAAGCAAAGTCAAAAGCCGCGGACAAGAATGTCCGCGCTACATAAGTCAAAAAGCAAATTCAAAAGCCGCGGACAGGAATGTCCGCGCTACATAAGTCGAAAGCAGAGTCAAAAGCCGCGGACAAGAATGTCCGCGCTACATGAGTCACAAGCAAAGTCAAAAGCCGCGGACAAGAATGTCCGCGCTACATGAGTCAAAAGGCAAAGTCAAAAGCCGCGGACGGGTCCGCGCTACATAAGTCAAACGGCAAAGTCAAAAGCCGCGGACAAGAATGTCCGCGCTACATAAGTCAAAAGCAAAGTCAAAAGCCGCGGACAGGAATGTCCGCGCTACGTGAGCGCGCGCTGCACACCCTTCGTGAGCGGTGCAAAGGCAGGTTGATTTGGCGGGAGCGGGCCTGTAGGGTTGTGGTGGAGAGTTGGGGTGAAGGTCTATCTCATTGACGGGACGTATGAGTTGTTTCGCCACTACTATGCGCTGCCGTCGGCGCGAGATGACCAGGGGCGAGAAGTGTCCGCGGTGCGCGGGGTGCTGGCGTCGATACTTGGGATGATCAAGCAAGGAGCGACGCATATTGCAGTCGCGACCGATCACATCATCGAGTCGTTTCGGAACGGTTTGTGGCCGGGGTACAAGACGGGCGAAGGCGTCGAAGCGGAATTGCTGGCGCAGTTTCCGCTGCTCGAGGAAGTGCTCGCG
>Ga0070735_10000779_pt1 | contig 32500 bp, 19 predicted proteins | sample Coa_R1_FD_66443 | JGI IMG/M metagenome (GOLD analysis project Ga0070735, IMG submission 66443) | Surface soil microbial communities from Centralia Pennsylvania, which are recovering from an underground coalmine fire - Coalmine... | ecosystem: Environmental > Terrestrial > Soil > Unclassified ...
TGTTGCTTGTCAATCTGATATGTTTTCTTCAACTGCGACTCTCCTTAAACTGAACCGTTTGCCGGAGCCTATCACGGCTCCGGCGAGAGTCGCTGTTTCAACTAAATTCCGGACATCCTCTACCTGCTGGTTCGGGCGGCAATATTTTTCTTCGTGCGGGTTAAAGGATTGCGGGCTTTTGGTCTATAGGAGACTAGGGAGTCAACGCAAAAGTGAACAAACCGATTTTTGGTCTATTTATGGGCGGTGCCTTGGGGGTGCTGGACGGGCTTACGTCATGGTTCACGCCTGATGTGCGGCCGGAGATGCTTGGGATCGTAATTGGCTCGACCTTCAAAGGCTTAATTGCGGGGATCTGTATTGGCTGGTTCGCTAAGAAAGTCCACTCGCTACCTCTCGGGGTGATCTTCGGCCTCGGAATCGGCATGCTTCTTGCATTTCTAGTCGCGGCCATGCAGCCCGAAGGCAAGCACTACTACTTCGAGATCATGTTGCCCGGATCACTGGTCGGAGCGATTGTTGGATATGCCACCCAAAAGCATCGATCGACTCCTGATCGCACCTTGCGAGGTCTTCTCTGTTGCGAATCGTGTTTCGCGCCAATTGCGACCAGGACGCCCTGAGCCCTATCGCATCGAGATCGTGTCCGTGGATAAGAACTTGAAGTGCAAGGCAGCCAGCGGGATCGCATTCATCGCTCAAGGCGGTATTCTGGAGTTGGCTGGGGGCATAGACACCGTTCTTATACCCGGCGGAATGTTCCTGAATGTGATAATACGTAACGCCACTGTTCTAGCTTGGCTGCGGAGTATATCACGCGATGTGCGCCGTCTCGGAGCCGTCGGCGCCGGCGTCTACATACTTGCAGCGGCGGGAGTGCTGGACGGTCGAACGGTAACGACGCACTGGCAGGATTGTGAACAACTCGCGAAGCAGCATCCCGCAAACAAGGTTCGCCCAAATCAGATCTATGTGAAAGACGGCGCTTTCTATACTTGCGCTGGCGCCACCGCGGGAATTGACATGGCACTCGCGTTCGTCAAGCAGGATCTGGGGCGGGAACTCGCCTTGCGTGTTGCACAGATGCTGGTGATGTTGTGCGCCGATCGGGTGGCCAGAGCCAGGTGAGCCAGCTGCTAAGAGCCCAAACGGTTGAGCGACCGCATCTGCGCGAACTCGTGGTCTGGATCGCTGAACACCCGGGCGGAGATCTATCTGTCGAAGCGCTTGCAATGCGTTCGAATATGAGCGTTCGGAATTTCTCGAGAGCATTCCAGCGTGCAGCCGGAAACACGCCCGCACGGCTTGTGGAGACGGTTCGCGTCGAGAACGCTCGGCGGCTTTTGGAAGACACCGACATGAGCATACAAGAGATCGCAAGAACATGTGGCTTAGGTAATGCGAACTCTATGCGCCGCGCCTTTCTTCGCGTTTTGGGGACAGCTCCCGGCGATTACCGACGACGACTGCGGGAAGCGTAAGGCAACAGGAGTGTGGAGCGAGCTTGGCCATTCGCATGGGCTTTGCTTATGACAAACCTCGAGAGACTTCGCCCTGATCAGGGATTAGCCACCTGTTAAGCGAAGGGTTGTAGAACCGAGTCCTACCAGAGGAGCCAATTTCCCAATTCGCGTCCAGACCGGCCCTTCCTCGTTTCTATAACTTTCCTGGTTCGAGTGCGCACAATTCCGAACTTTTGAAGAGGGCTGCCTGGGGGTGTCCTCCTTTCGCGATGCATTTTCCACAACCGTAATGGAGCAACCGTCGTTTGCTCACCGGTGCGTCGCCGGAGGAACAACGCGCGCGCGACTGGTCCCCGAAGCTTCATCTCTGACCGTTTCGCATACGCGGTCGGAAGAATATGAAAACGCATAGTCGCACGAAATTTGACTTGCAGAAGCACGACGGGCTAAAAGCCTAGAGGCATAAGCTACTATCTAAATCACGCGAGTCCACGTCTAAAGTCAGGCAACACTCAAGGAGACGGAAATGGGAAAAGACGTTCGCTTTGCTCTCCGGATGCTCTCGACGAACCCGGCGTTCGCGATTACGGCCTGCGCCGTGCTGGCTTTGGGCATCGGAGCGAATACCGCCATTTTCAGCGTTGTCAACGCGGTGCTGCTCAAGCCGATGCCGTTTGAAAACCCAGACCAGCTGCTCATGGTTTGGGAACAAAGCCCAAGTACCTCAAAGACAAACGTCGTCAATCCGATAAATTTTCTCGAATGGCAATCACGAAATCACTCCTTCAAGCGAATTTCAGCCCTGGTCGAATACAACGTTAGCCTCACCGGCGACGGAGAGCCGGAAGTGATCAACGCAATGGCTGTTTCCGACGGGTTTTTCCCGATTCTTGGAGTGAAGCCGATCCTGGGTCGCTGGTTCACTCCCGAAGAAGATGTCCGCGGCAAAGATTTCGTCGTGATACTAAGCGAGTCGCTCTGGCGGCGGCGGTACGGCGCTGATCCGGCGGTTCTCGGGAGGAAACTGCTCTTCAACAATCAGAGCGTCATTATAATCGGCGTTATGCCGGCCAGTTTTCGTTTCCCTCAAAGCACGGCTGACATCTGGACGCCGCTCGCACTGGACCGAGCCAGCGTTTTGAAGGCTGGTCGCTATCTGGAAACGGTCGCCCGCCTAACCGACCACGCTACCATCGCCACAGCGCAGGCGGACATGAACGCGATCGCTTCACAACTTCAACGAGAGAGGCCTGATGTTGATAGCAAGTGGGGGATCATGGTGGTGGGATTGCGCGAACAGGCGGTCGGTAATGTTCGCACGCCGTTGCTGGTTTTACTCGGTGCGGTCGGTCTGGTGCTTTTGATCGCGTGCGTCAACGTCGCGAATCTCATGTTGATGCGCGCGGCCAGACGCAGCCGCGAAATCGCGATTAGAGCGGCACTGGGTGCAGGTGCGGCTCGCATTGCACGACAGCTGCTCGTCGAAAGCATGCTTATCGCGCTGCTCGGCGGCACAGCCGGTCTCTTGATTGGTATTTGGGCCGTGAAACTGCTTACGAGTGCCCTGCCTGAGACTGTAAACTACGCAAATTTGACTATCAACTACGGGGGATTCAAAACGGTCCACATCGACGCGACAGTTTTTGTCTTCGCACTGGCCGCTTCTCTGTTGACGGGCGCTCTTTTCGGCGTCGTGCCCGCCCTCAAGGCCGGCCGGACGGATGTTCACGAAGCACTGCGTAGCGGAGGTCGATCCATTACCGGCCCGCATAGCGTCGTGCGCGGAGCGCTGGTGGTAGCCGAAGTCGCGCTTTCGATGATTCTGCTGGTAGGCGCTGGGCTGCTGATCCGGAGTTTCGCTCATCTCTCGCGGATCGATCCCGGATTCGACGCCCCCCATGTGCTGTCTCTCCAAATCTCCGAGGACGGACGATTTCGAGGCAACCCTCGGGGAATGCTGGATTTCAATATGAGGATGCTCGATGAGGTACGTTCGCTTCCGGGCGTGGAGGCCGCCGGCACGACTCACTTTTTGCCGCTCGGGCGAACCATCCCAGGGACCGGCTTTTGGCGCGCCGACCAGCCCCCGCCGAATCCTGGGGAAGAGCCGGCGACCGACGTGCTCTGCGTGCTTCCCGGGTATTTCAGCGCAATGAGTATCCCCATCGAGCGGGTCGGGTCTTTACTGCGGCCGACCGTGAGGGAGCCCCTCTCACGGTAATTGTCAATCACGCGCTAGTTCGCCACTTCTTTCCAGATGAAAATCCCATTGGCAAGCGATTGTACATTCAGTGGGGCCGGCCGCGAGACACTTATGAGATCGTCGGCGTCGTTGGGGATGTCCATCAGAAGTCCATGGATGATCGAGTGAGAGAAGAAGTCTTCCTTTCGACGCTGCAAGCGCCGACAACGCCCGTTTATCTCGTTGTTCGAACGCGGCACGACCCACAGCAACTCGTGCAGGCCATTCAAGGACGAATACGGGCGTTTGACCGTAATTTGCCCATCTCCGATGTGAAGACCATGGATGAATATGTTTCGGCTGCCGTGGCTGCACCGCGATTTAACGCAATGCTTCTGGGGGCATTCGCCTTACTAGCGCTTGCGCTTTCGGCAGTTGGCATTTTTGCTGTCATTTCGTATTCTGTCGCACAGCGAACGCAAGAGATCGGACTCCGGCGAGCTCTCGGTGCAACCACAGCGGGTGTCATGACGTTGGTGCTCGGACAAGGGTTGAGACTCACGGGGATTGGAGTCCTGTTGGGTCTCGCGGGAGCCCTGGGCGTAACCCGCCTGATTGAATCGCTGCTGTTCGAGGTCAGACCCACTGACGGGGTGACATTCACTGTTGTTTCCCTCGGGCTAGTCGCCGTAGCGCTGATCGCTTGTTACCTACCAGCCCTGAGGGCCGCGCGCGTTGACCCGATGACCGCATTAAAACGCGATTAACTGGCGGAGGCTCGGCTGCCGCCAGCGGTACAGAGGCGTTTTCGCCCGTCGGTGCCCCAGAAACGAAGTAACCGCCCAGACGAGTCAGGGTCGCACGAGCGTTTCTGCCCTACTTTAACAGCGCAGTTCCTCATTGGAGACTGCCGGTCGATTGCTGCACAGCGAGCCCACAGAGCTTCTGATCAGCGCCTCGACCTCCGTCCGAACGCTCTCCGGTCGCTCGTGGACGTAAACGCCCGAGGTCGTTATTGGCGTGGACTGCCGGTTGCGCCTAGATATCTCTGGTCGTCCCGCCGCCACGGGCTGGTCTTGAAGTTTCTGCCGCACGAGTGTTTTGTATTCCTGGGTGAGGTGATCCACAACGTTGCGACGCTGCAGAGTAGGGCGCTGGCGCAGCGGCCACAGGATCGGGGATTCGGGTTACCGGCGGCTTTCGCCGCAAAAATATCGCGCGCGCCCAACCGAATTGTAGGCCATTCGTCTACCGACCATGGTATCGCTCACCAAGCGCGCATCCGTCTTACTATTAACATTTTCAATGGGTGCTTTGGGCCAGTCCGCCAATCGATCGATGTTCGAGTTTCGCAATGATTTTTGGGTCAATCTCCACCACTTTCTCCTTCATCAAAGCTCGGCGGGCGACCAAATACCTCTTCCTGATTCCCTTTCAGCCTCTGAGCGGAACATCTGGTTAGCTGCGCTGAGAGACTATCGAGAACGATTCGACAAGAAAAACCGCCTCGATCCCGCGATGGTTGCCGTCAAGAACGCTATTGAGAATCACGAGCACGAAGCGTCCCTTGCCGCCACGCACCTCGATCCGGAACTGATTGCTTCTCTCGAAAGAGCCGCGCCTGTGTATCGCACCCATTGGTGGTCGGAGCACTCCAAGACCAACGCAGCGTGGATCGCGGACTTGTCGGGGCTTCTTGCGAAGTATGAGGTTGCAATTGCGAATCGCTTACCGATTGTTTATGCCACGCCTTGGCCGGCATCTCAAATTCGAGTCGACGTGACATGGTATGGACCGGATGAAACTGCATACACCAGCTTTGACCCATTAAGAACGGTAGTGGCAAGCAGCGATCCTCGAAACAAAGGGACGAATGGAATGGAGATCTTGTTTCACGAGGCATCGCATGGTTTAGTTGAGAAGCTCCGCCATGCGATATCGGAAGCTCAGCGAGCACAACGGAAGCATCTGCCGCGACAGGATCTATGGCACGCTATGCTTTTCTATACCACCGGTCAAGTCGTCGCCGCTGCTGTCAATGGCCACGTTCCCTACGCGGACAGCGAAAAGCTGTGGGAACGTTCTTGGCCAGGTCATCGTGAGGTTTTCGAGCTTGACTGGAAACCGTGGATTGAAGGTAGGGCCACGTTTGACGAAGCCGTGAAAAGAGTAGTTGCCGCACTCTAGCTTAAGCTGGGCGTGTCCGCCGAGTTGTTACTCCGGGTCGCGGCCGAAGGTATACCCGCTGGCGGATTTGCTGTCATTAGATGACGTCGCGGGAATCCAAACACTGCGCGATCTCGACGCTGCCGCCAGCAGGGCCGCTCAAACTTCGATGCGTTGCTATCGCCGCCTTACCGACGACGCCCTCGTAACAGGTCCCGGCAGCAACTTCGTGAGGGGCAAAGCAATAGGCCAAGCGTGGCCGAATGCGCGAAAGCCATACTAGTGGGCTGTCTGCGAGAAGTCTTTACCACGGATTGATCCTCCGTGTGATTTTGCTGTATTTCCATTGAAAAGGTTTTGCGGTCTTAGCATAGAGCCGGATATAACGCATCAGCTTTTTGCGAAGGTCGGCCACCGACGTAAAGATGCCGCGCGCTAATTGCCTTCCATACGCTGGATGGCAGCGTGCGCTGACTTCTTCGGCCGGTATCCAAACGACCCCGGTTGAAACTCAGCATCGAAGATCGGCTCCAGGATCAGCTTTAACGCTCCCTGGACCACCCGGTCCCGAACCGATGGAATCGAAAGTTGGCGCATCTTGCCGCCGCCTTTCGGTATCTCCACCTTCCGTGCCCTCTGCGGCCGATATGTACGTTCTACCAACTCCTTGCGGAGTTGGTCGAGAAACTCTGCTTTACCTCCCGCTTCCACTGCCGCAAACGTCACGCCGTCAATTCCCGGAGCTCCGTCGTTGGCTTTGGCTTGCCGATACGCTTCCGCGAGCGTCTCCCGCTTACAAACGTGAACATACAAACCCCAGAACCGCCAAGTCGGTTCGGCCTTCGCCCTGATGTATAGTCTTCGTCTCAGGTCCTGCAGACTGATGGGTGCCTTTGTCATCTCACCCCTGCCTCCCTTCTTGATAAAGACTGCCTGTGCAGCAAGGTCCCTTCGCTCCACGGGCATTACCCCGCTTCATCGCTACTACAGACCTGGCCGCCGCCGTCTCGTCTTTCATCGCTTTCCCGGTTGCGCCGGTTATACGATTTACCTTGCTCCACCGATTTCTCGTTGGGACGAGGACGGTTTCACCAGTTGCTCGGCATGTCCTTGTCACCGTGCTGCCCCTACCGCCCCGCCGAAGTGACACGCCGCGTCGGTCAGTCTGTGGCATGCCATGCAGCCTTCGCCCGACCATAGAGGGCTCGGCCTTCGGGATTATTTCTGTCGAGGCCACCTCTGGGTTCACTTTCGTTGCGGCCCGGTGACTCGCTCGCCATCCCTAGGACGGCTTTGTCGGTTGGCTTCATGCGCTTCGTTTCCTCCGCGAATGCAACCCAACCTACGGGGTTCCGACTCTTGCCCCGGTGGGACTGACTCCCACTGAACATGCCAGCCTTCGCTGGTCGCACGATGGTCCGAAAACTCGTGCAATGCTTGTCACCAATATGCGTGGAAAGTTTATGCGGCTTCACGGAGTAGTAATTGAGCAACCCGCCAAGATGTTCTCGCCTCCCGATTGGATCGATACTCAATCCCATCGCTGTGGTTGAGGGTGATCAACCCCCAATACGACCAGGAAGCCCTTGGTGACTTTTCGCATCATGACTGTTTGTCTCCAATCTCGAATGAAATGACGCCCACCGAAACAGCCTTCTTCCGATCGCACATGCAATCAACCAACGCTACCAGAGACGACTTGGGTCGAAGTCTGCTGATGAGGCGGTAGCGATTATACGCCTCCAGCGGGTGTGGGAACAAGATGGTACTAGAACTACTCCTGGCCCGAGATTTTGTCATATCTTACGTCGGGTGTCCAGGGCGGTCATATGGGAACATACCAAAGCGCTTCAGTAGTCCCGTACGTGTCATCTAATCAGAACTCGCGTCCCCTCGACAGCGAATTGTCTTAGCCGATCCCCGCGCCGACAAGAAACGGCCACCCTCTGGGCCTTTTACCTGTCAACTAATAAGCTGATCGTTACGTCGTAAAACATACCAGCCCATGTACGGGTTGTCCGGATGCTGAGTGGGAACATTCTATCCGTGCGCGATAGAACCATAGCAGGTCGGGCGTACGCTCTGAAACTACTCGAAGGTGCGGGTTGTCGCAGAGGCGCACAAGTCCTATGATTGGGGACTGGCGCACTTTAGCTCATCGATAGCCGGAGGTGTAATGCGCAGTTGGAATCGACAATATCTTTTCTTGACGCTGATGCTGGCGTTTACTACTTCCGTCGCCTTTGCACAGTGTCCCACGACCGGCGATGCGGCAACGTACCGTACTCCACCACTTAACTACCCCATGACTTCAGACCGCTATGCTGTCCAATACCAGTTGGGCAGCGGCATATGGGTAACTGCGCGAGTTTATATCAGTTACTACGGTGGAACCAGTGCGTCGCCTTATACTAAACCCTCGCGTTATCCAGCCGACGAATCAATTTCATTCGTCAGCGTTCCCGCAGCGGCCAATACCGCAGTGGCGATCCGCGTGGCCAAGATTTGGGGGGCTAACTTTCCCAGCATAAGCCAGATGTCTGTCCGGCCCAAGGCCAAAGGCATTTCGGTCACTTCGGTAGACGCTACCACAGTTCAGCTTGCAACGACTACGGGTGCCAATTTCGCGGGCGATCAGTTTGTGTTGTGGTGGAACGGAACTGCGTCGGAGAACAGCGACATTCAGGGCTTAGCCATTTTTCTTGATCCACCTTACATCGCGCCTACTGGCAGCAACGTGATGGTCGTCAGGGGAGCTTTGGGGCCGTCGGATCTGATCGGAAATCTCGCCATAGACACTCTGGATTTCGAGGGCGTCGTTGGGATCGGGACAACCGCTTCGCCTTCGACACTAGGCTCGCTGACCCTCAACGTGCCACCCAACATTAACAACATTTTTTTTGGGCCGGGCTCCTGGGTGCAGGGAAAGCTTCGATTCACCCAGACCGGCACCGGCAAGACGAGGAAGATATACGGTCCGGGGGTGTTGGATGTAAGCCGATTCAATTATGCGAACCGGCTGTGTGACAGTTCCAGCACTCATGCCGACGATGGTTACGGTGCAATCTCCTGGACTGCGCTCACGTCGCCCAACGCAGTTCCCGATGTTTTCGCCATGGACGGTCTGATAATTTCGGACCTGAACCACTACGCCGACGACCTTCAGCAGAATGGCACAGTAAACGCCGTGAAGGTCTTGAGTTGGAATGGTGAGAACGCCGCTCTTCGATTAGGATTTGGAACCAGTGCGTCGAACGTATTCATTCATGTTGGTGACGATTCCCTGATGGTATGGGGGTCGTATATAAGCGTCACGAATGCCACAGTATGGCAGGGATGGAATGGAGGCGTTGTGAGCATAGGATGGGACGACGACAGGCATGGCGACGATTGCCTGATCGACGGTCTGTACGTGATAGCGACGGACTGGAGTATGCCGAATACTCCGAGTTGGACCAGCACCACCCTGAATGACGACAATAATGCGATTATCGCGTCGATGAATACTCCAACGGTCTCGTTCGGACCATACATGCCCTCCGTGTACCGGAACATCTATGTGGAAGATCCTCCTCGTGAGTTATTAAGCCTCAAGGTGAATCCGTTTCAATGCCAACCATCCTGCGCAACGGGACCGAGTGTTCTGAATCTCAACATTGAGAATGTCTTCACACCGCCTTCCACGCTACAGAATCCAATCGGATTTCAGGACGTTAATGGAGTGCCGCTGACAGGCAGCATGAACATCGCGCTGACCAATGTGATGCTCATTCAGCCGAATGGAAGCATGACCCCGCTCACGAGCTCCAATGCGCTTTTCCCAGGCCAGGGCAATATCGTTACAAACGGCAGCAATATCAACATCATTTACCCTCCAAGCCCGACAGTTATGCAGTTCTCGGCGTCACCCAATCCCGCTAGCGCCGGTCAGACCGTGACACTAACCGCCACCATGTCGCCTTCGGCGGCCACCGGAACCGTGAGTTTCTTTGATGGTGCGACCAATATCCCAACGGCCTTAGGAACAGCGGCGCTCTCGGGAGGAGTTGCCACCACGACTGTCAAACTCAAGACGGAACGCCACCTTTTGGCGGCTTCTTACTCCGGCGATGCAAATTACAGTCCGAATGTGTCTACTGCCGTCAATTTGGTGGTGAGTCCGCTCCTGAGCACGACGACGCTGTCCGTGGTTCCGGCATCGCCCGCTCCTGGCCAAGCGGTCACCCTTACGGTGTTGGTGACTCCCTCCGCTGCAACTGGCACGGTCACATTTCAAGATGGCGGGGTCGCCATCGGATCAGCGACCTTGCACATTGGCTCGGCGAGTGTGAGCATCTCGACTCTGGCAGTGGGGAATCACACCTTGACGGCCTCTTACTCCGGAGATGCGAACGACACACCTAGCGGCTCCTTGCCAGTTATGCTGACGGTCGCCGTCCCGGCGAACCTAAGCATCGCGAAGTCGCATACGGGCAATTTCACCCAGGGCCAGCAGGGAGCAATGTATAGCATTATCGTTTCAAATGCTGCCGGTGCGGGTCCGACAAGCGGGGTTGTAATGGTCACGGACACGGTTCCTTCGGCAGAGACCCTCGTCTCCTTGGCGGGCAGCGGTTGGACGTGCCCGAGCGGTGGCAACACTTGCACGCGGAGCGATGTGCTGGCCGCGAGTGCAAGGTATCCCGCGATCATCGTCACGGTAAACGTGGCAGCGAACGCCCTATCGCCGCAAATCAACTCCGCGATGGTATCTGGCGGAGGCTCTCCGAGCGCTTCTATCAACGATTCGACCTTGATTACTAACGGCGGCCCAAGCAGCGGCCTAGCGCTCTACACCGTCACGCCTTGCCGTGTGGTGGATACTCGCGGTGCGACTGGAACGTTTGGAGGTCCGGCCATGGGTGCGGCATCGATACGAACCTTTCCCATCCCGCAGAGCGCTTGCAACATCCCCGCGAATGCTCAAGCCTACTCGCTCAACGCGACTGTTGTTCCGATGGCAACCCTGAGCTATCTTTCCATCTGGCCCGCCGGTCAGAGTCAGCCCGCAGTTTCGACCCTTAACTCCACAGATGGACGCATTGTCGCGAATGCCGCTATAGTTCCCGCAGGCATGAACGGAGCCATCAGTCTGTTTGTGAGCGATGCCACGAACGTTATCCTCGACATTAACGGGTACTTCGCACCAGCTTTGACCCAGAGCGGCCAATCGTTTTACAGCGTGACACCTTGCCGTATAGCCGACACACGGAACCCGCCGGGTTCGTTCGGTGGTTCGTTCATGAGCGGCGGTTCAACCCGTAGCTTTGCGATCCCGATGAGCCCTTGTAACGTGCCAAATACGGCACAGGCTTATTCACTGAACATGACAGCCGTGCCACGAGCGCGGCAGCTCGGGTATCTGACAACATGGCCAACCGGGCAAACCCAGCCTCTCGTCTCGACCCTCAACTCGACGGATGGCGGGGTAGTTGCGAATGCAGCCATTGTGCCCGCTGGCACCGGCGGCGCTATCAGTGTTTTCGTCACCGACGACACCGACGTCATCATCGACATCAATGGCTACTTCGGGCCGGCGGGATCACCAGCCGCACAGTCACTATACCCCGTTACGCCGTGCCGGGTCGTGGATACTCGCGGCGGTGGAGTTTTCACCGGGGCCTTCGGTACGCCTATGCTCGCCGCCAACGCACAGCGCAGTTTCCAGATTCCTGGAGGGCCGTGCTCCGACATCCCGGCGACTTCGCGAACGTATTCGCTCAACGTGACAGTGGTTCCAACTGGGATGCTTGGATATTTATCGGCTTGGCCCACGGGACAGACACAACCCGTAGTCTCAACGTTAAACTCCCTCCTCGGCAAGATTGTGGCTAACGCAGCTATCGTACCGGCGGGTCAGAACGGTGCGACCAGTGTGTTCGTGACGGACCCGACTCAGTTGATCCTGGACATCAACGCCTACTTCGCGCCCTAGCAGCTTCCCGTGCGCGTGGCTTTGGCCGTGTTTCCAACAGCTCGACCACCGGCCGCTTCGTCCAGAGAGAATCAATTCTCTTTCGCCGCACTGCCGTCTGCGTTCACCGCGACTTCCGACTTCTTGCCGTTCTTCATAACAACGGCTTCGTAAGTGACGTTGGAACCCTTCGTGGAGGTTTCTACTTTGACGACCTTACCCTGCTTTTCAAAAGCCTGGCGAGCCGCCGCCGGAACCGCCGCGAGGTCCGCCTGCTCTTCGACTTCCACCACCTTTCCAGTGCTGTCGATGAGAATGTCGCGCGAGCGTCCGTTCACCATCGTCTCGGCCTCGTAAAACGTCTGGCCGTGTTCAACCTCTTTTGAAAGGCCCTTCAGTTTCGCGTTGCGCGTCTCCTCCTGAACGGTCTTCTGCACCGCTGGCGGCAAATCTTTCATATTGACCTTCGTTTCGCCCGCGAACAGCGCGAACGAGGTCAAGCCAATAACCGTAAGTGATGCTCTAAGCATGTTGTTGCTCCTTCGTTTTCAAAATTCGAACCTTCCCGAGAGTTGCAGCCGACGCGGCGGTTTGGCCGCAACCGCGCTCCCGAAAAATGGCGAGCCGAGGTCTCCAACGTACGTCACATAGTTGACCCTGTTGGCGACGTTAAACGCATCCACACCTACGGTTAGGCGCGCGCCCTCATTCTTCTTATCCGTGAGCGGGAAAGTATGCGACCAGCGCACGTCCAACTCGGCGAACGACGGCCCTTGGAGCGAATTGCGCGGTACCCCAGGCGGACGCGCATTCGCGTAACCAGTATGGTATTGATCCAGGCCGGTGGTTTCGGTGTAAGGCATGCCGGAATTAGCGAACAACGTGGTCCCGAAATCGAGATACTTGGCGGCGTGAATCGTACCCATAATGTTCAGGCGATGGCGCGCATCGTAGTCGGCTCTCGACCATTCGCCAGACAGATCGTAGTTGTTCGCCGGAAACGAGTTGATCCCCGCACCCCTGGTGCTCACAGCGTAATTGCCCGGCACGTCGTTGTATGCGCTGCCGTAGGTGTATTGGGCCATACCCTGGAAGCGGCGCGTGATCCGGCCGCGAAACGAGATCTCAAGCGCATTACTCTCCAGGTGTCCGGACGATTCGATCTGGCGGTAAACGCCAATCGATGGATCGGGCCGTGTCAGGTAATCTGGCGGAGGAGGAGCGTTCACATCGCGAGACCGGAACATGCTCACACCCCGGCTGCCCCAGTACGTCAGCGAAAGAGTGGTTCCGGCATAGAGTTGGCGTTCGACACCGGCGCTGAAGTTCCCGAGGTAAGGAATGCGCACGGTAGGATCCAGCCGTACGAGCGTGCTCGCCACTGCGGCGAAGCCGTCGGGGCCGGGAATAACGGGATACGAAGGATCACTCAAAACGACTTGGCGCAGCCGGACCCCGTTGTAGCGCTCCAGATCGAAGATCGGGCCGTTGCCGGTGCGGTCATAGAACACGCCGCCCCCAATGCGTAACACCGTCTTGCGACTGCTTCCCGGCGACCAGGCGATCGCAAGGCGCGGCGAAAAGTTATTGTTGTCGTGAAAAAAGTTCTGCCAGTCGTAGCGCAGGCCCATCGAAATCGTGATGTTGGGCCGCACATGATAATCGTCCTGGATGAAGCCTCCCACTACTGTTTCGATAAAGACGATGTGACCGTCGCCCTGCTGCTGGATGAAGGAATACGGCTGCGCACCCGAATAATCCTGAAGCGTCGAGAAATAGTAGGTGCCGCCGATGTTGGTATTGTCATCCATACCGCGGCGGCTGATATCCGGCACGTTGATTCCTCCCCGCATGGTGTGTTTCCCCTTGGTCCAGGTGACGATTTCGTTCAAGTTGATGTGGTTTTCTGTACGGAGGCTGTCGGACTGCGCGCCGCCACCCACAAAAGATCCCGGTACGACGATCCCCGGCGCGCTGCTGACGCTCGTCGCAGGTGCATGATCGCGGCCGACGACCACGCGAAACTGGTTCAGTAATGCCGGTGTGATCACCAGGCTGTCATTGAAGTAGAGCTCGTCTTCGCGGTCGTGCACGTTGACACCCGCCTCAGGAAGAACAAGGCCACCGACGCCTCGGTCTTGCTCCCACGAATCGTGGTAGTTGAAGCGGATCGTCGTGAGATGGTTTTCGGTGAACTGGTGCGTGATGCCGGCCGAGGCTTCCGTGTCTCGTTGAGGATTCGGAACAGTCTGCTGCAGCAAACCGGAAGGCGTGACCGCATAGACGACAGCCCGTAAGTCCTGTTCTTCGCGATCGAACGTGAGCAGGAAAGAGTTCTTCTTTGAATGGCCGATGGGACCAAGCAGGCTGCCTTCGTAAATGCGGCGCTGCTCAGGCGGGCGAGCGGCAGCAAAAGGATCGCGAGCGTTCAGGTGATAATCGCGGAACAGGAAATTGAAAGTCCCGTGATAAGTCTGCGTAGACGGCTTCGTGATCACCTCGATGCGACCCCGGCCGGGACGAGAGAACTCGGCGGAGTAGGGATTCTGATTGATCTTCACCTGCTGGATAGCCGAAGCGGTGACACCCACGTTGCGCTGCTCCATTCCATCCACGACCAGCGTGACGCCTCCGGTTCCGATCGCCCCGGAGTCGAGAAACTGGGACATTGCGCCAATGTAGTTCTGATCAAATACGGGCAGGTTGTCCATCATCTGACGGTCCATGGCAACGACGTCGAGATTGTCGGCTGAGTCGGTGCTGACCTTAGCCGCGGAATCGTTAACCGTGACTTCCTGTCGCATGCCGGCGAGCTTTAGTTCGATATGGAGCGGGGTGGGCGAGCGGTCCTTTACCGTCACGTGAACCGTCTGTGGAGCGAGTCCCTCATGGTTGATCTCGACGTCATACGCGCCGCTCGGAACGGGCGATAGCCGGAAGTTCCCGACGGCATCGGTCCGCGACTCGATCGTTAACGCCGTCGCTCCGCGGGTTCGGACGTGGATATGTGCATCCGGCACGCCCGCGCCGCTTGGGTCGGTTATGGCCCCGACGATCGAATATGCGCCGGCCGAGGATTGGGCCGCAAGATGGTGGCCCAGGCATGCACTCAGCACGAGACATGTGGCAAGTAGCCGCATCCAGATAGAAACGATAGCAGTGCAACCTGAAAATGACATTAAGACGCTCCAACGCGTCTCGTCGTTCTGGTCGCGTACTCTGGACCTGAGACCGGTCGCATGCACGTTCTCATTGTGGAAGACGATCAGGAATTAGCCGCCTACCTCAGCCGCGCGTTGGAGGAGGAGGGGAACAGAGTAACAACCTGTTTCGATGGGAGAGCAGGCCTTCGTTCCGCCCAGTCGACGTCGTTTGACATCATTGTGTTGGATGTCATGTTGCCCGTAGTCGACGGTTTCGAGATCACGCGCCGGCTGCGCTCCATCGCCGTCACAACGCCGATTCTGCTGCTCACTGGGCGCGACGCGCCGCAGGACATCGTGCGCGGCCTCGAAGCAGGCGCCGACGATTATTTGACCAAGCCCTTCTCGTTCGCCGTACTGCTGGCACGTCTCCGAGCGCGCACGAGGCCGAACCACGCGTCAGGACAAGACGTGCTGCGTTACGCGGATCTCATGGTCAATACCGAGACGCACGAAGCCTGGCGCGGGTACAGGCTCCTGAATCTGACGCCGACTGAGTTTTCCATCCTCGAATGTCTGATGAGATCAGCGGGTCGAATTGTGACTCGAAAACGTCTCACTGAGACAGTGTGGGGGCCTGATCGCGACGTGTCTAGCAACAAGCTCGACGTTTTCATTCGGATGTTACGTACGAAAGTCGATAGCCCCGGCCAGCCGCGTTTGATCCAAACCAGTCGCGGCGTAGGCTACAGCCTGAGGCAAGAGCCGGCCTGATGTCTATTCGCCTCCGTCTCGCCATCTGGTATTTTTGCAGCCTCGCGCTGATCCTCGGGGGTTTTGCAATAACAGCTTGGTTCGCTATGGGGTCGAGCATGCTCGAAGCAGTGGATCACGATCTGCGTCTGCGAATGGAGGATGTGCAACAGTTCATCGATCGAGAGGTGTCTTCTGCGCCAACTGAGTTGGAAGACGATTTCAATGAACAGGCTGGCCTCGGCTTGGGCGGCGGAATGCTGGAGGTGCACAACAGCGCAGGGAAGGTCCTGTACCGTTCAGCCCGTCTGGGTAGCGCACAGATCGCGGAGAAACTAGCGGCGCGAGTTTCGGTTCAATATTCCACTGCTCGCGGGCATGGACCAACCCTGCGGCTCGCTGCTCGAAGCATCGACGTCCGCGGCCAGCAGTTCAGCGTGTGGATTGCGGAACCGTTACATGAGTTTCTGGAATCGAGGGAACGCTTCGAAGGCATTCTGTTGCCCCTTGCGGGTATCGCGCTGTTGCTGGCCGCGCTGGGCGGTTACGGGCTGAGCCGGCGCGCGTTGGCCCCCGTAGACCACATTATCAGCGATGCCCGCCGCATCACCATCGCAAATCTCGATATACGCCTGGAGCCGCCGCGATCGAAGGACGAAGTGCAACGTCTCGTTCTTACGCTAAACGACATGCTGCAAAGGATCCACGACGCCGTGAAAAGCATGGTTCAATTCACAGCCGATGCATCGCACGAACTGCGCGCGCCAATTACTCTGATTCATATGGCTGCGGAGTTCTCGCTGTTACGCGAACGCTCACACGAAGAACTTCTGGACGCAATGCGTAAGATCGAACGCGCAGCGGCCAAAACCTCACGCCTACTTGAAAACTTACTTCTGTTAGCTCGCGCCGATTCCGGCAGTGATCATACGAATCTTCACCCGATCGATTGCGGCGCATCGGTGCGAGATGCGATCGAACAGACACTGATTCTTGCGAAAGCAAAAAACGTAGGTCTCACAGCCGAAATTCCGCCCCACCTTTTTGTTATCGAGGGAGATGAAGCCGCCCTCTCCCGGCTTTGGCTGATCCTTTTGGATAACGCCGTAAAGTACACGAACGCGGGTGGCGAGATTCGGTTCGTTCTCGGTGCGACCGACGGGCACGCCAAGGCCACGGTTGCGGACACGGGCGTAGGCATCGCGCCCGAAGATCTTCCTCATGTCTTCGATCGATTCTGGAGAGCCGACAAAGTGCGCTCGCGCGCAGGGGGCGGCGTTGGTTTGGGGCTCTCGATCGCACGATCAATTGTCGAACGCCACCACGGAACCATCGACGTCAGCTCGCAACCAGGCAAGGGCACCGAGTTTACGGTGCGCCTTCCTTTAGCCGCGCGAAATCCAGCGAAGTGATCCATCACTGCCGTTCGATGACTAGCACTTCAAATGATCCGGGCACAACCTGAGGACGGCCCTTACCGCCGGGAGGGGGTGTGAACCTGCCGGAGGCGACAAAAAGCCTGTGATTCGTTGGATCCAGCCCCATATTGCGCGATCCTTGGGGCGTTTCGATGGTCTGGATCACGCGATACTCATCGGGTGATTCCTGGTGAATCACCGTCAGGGTGCCGTCAGCATTAGAGGCAAAGGCGTTTGCTGTTTCCGGATCACGCGGCGCCATCCACTCCCTTGCCGATCGGCAATGTCGCAACCACTTTGCCGGCATCGTAATCGGACACGGCCATCACACCGCTCCGACACCCGCTGAACAGCCGGTGATGCGCCGTATCAATGGCCATTGAAACGGGCTGTTTGCACGGTGCAGTGGACCAGCGCCTCGTCACCTTCGCGTTTTTTGCATCAATCTCCACCACCTCGCTCGTGTCGGTGAGATTGCCGTAAACTTTGCCGTCGTCGGCCGAAGCGCCGTATTCCGGTTTTCCGCCGAGTTCGATGTTCGTGACGAGCTTCCCGGCATCCGGATCGATCACTGTAGAGGAATGCGCGTCGCCGTTGAATGTGAAGACGCGATTCGACGCTTTGTCGTAAATGATCGCGTCGGCATCCTCAACCGCGGGAATGCGGCCCAGCGTCTTGTACGTCTTTAGGTCGAATATCACAACAGATCCGTCATTGCCTGAGGTCGCGAAGCCACGGCCAATGCCATCCACCGGCGCCGTTCCGTGCGCTCCGTCAATCGGCTTGACCTCGCCGAGCAGTTTCCCGTCTTCGCTGACGACCATCACGCGATCTTGCCGCGCGATAAACAGGCGGTGATTCGGCGGATCGGGCACAACATAATCCCAACGGCCTGGGCCGGCGAAGTGAAAGCGGTGTGTGATCCGGTATGACTGCGCGGCAGAGGACGATGCGAATGCAAGCGCGAGGACGAGCACGGTTCTGATCAATTCGATTCTCCTTCGGGTTGAGTATAGCGCCTGCGTTGGCGATCAACCCTCCTTGAGTGAGGCACACCCTGCGCTCACAAGAGGCTACAATTGCTCGACGGAGGAAACACATGACGCGAAGCTTCTTTACCGCAATCGGAATTCTCTTGGCGACCATCCTGGTCGTTCCAACTCGGGGACGTGCGCAAACGTTCAAGGTTGAGAAGTTCGACATCAAGGGTGAAGGCGGGACGGATTATGTGACCGTCGAGTCGGCAACAGGACGAGTATTCGTGTCACGCGGCACTCACATGATGGTCGTCGACGGTGCAACCGGCAAAGTGCTTGGCGATATTCCCAACACTCCTGGGGTGCACGGCGCTGGAATCGCGACCAAAGCCGGCCATGGTTTCACCACGAATGGCGGGGACTCGACTGTCCTGATGTTCGATCTAAAAACGCTCACCGAGATTAGGCGAATTAAAGTCGAACAAGGCGGGCTCGACGGCATCATGTACGATGAACCCGACGATAAGATTATCCTCACCAATCACAGCCGTCCAATCGGAACACTTACAGCGCTCGATCCGAAAACTGGGGATATCGTCGGTAACGTCGAACTTGAAGATAACGCACCGGAAGGCGCGGCGGCTGATGGGAAGGGTCACATCTATGTAAACAATGAGCGCAAGCACACGATCCAGGTAATCGATGTTAATACCTGGAAGGCCACCGCGTCGTGGCCGCTGGCGCCGTGCGAGGGCCCTACAGGTATCGCCTACGACAAGGCTTCTGACCGGATTTTCTCAGGATGCAGTAAGACTTCAGTAGTCGTAGATCCGAAAACCGGGAAAGTGGTAGCAACTATCAATAACGGAACGAGGGTGGATGCACTCGGATGGGATCCTTCCAAGAAATTGATTTTCATTCCGAACGGCGGCGAGGGAAACGTCACTGTTGTCCATCAGGATTCACCGGACAAATACACCGTGGTTGATACCGTAACCACGTTCCAGGGCGCGAAGACGATTACTGTCGATACGAAGAGTCACAGCGTATACCTGTTCCAACCTGAGCGCGGCCCGGCTCCGGCACCACCGGCGAACGCGCCGCCTCCGGCGGCACCCGGCGGACCACGCGGACGTGGTCCACAGGGTCCGATAATAGCCGCCTGGTTTATCGCTTTGAGATCTTGACACCGCGCCAAGTTCCCCAACCAGTGCAGGTTCTGTCGGCAGTCAAGAACGAGTACCCTTTCGCCCAGTTCGTGCGAACGGATAGGCGTAATCTCTAAACCTGTTGCGCCGGATTTGCTGCGTCAAGCATTCACCGCCTTATTCGTGGCTCGAAGGTTATATTCGAACTTGCTCGGAGCTTGATACGGACAGCAGATCTTCGAGCTTCCTCAGCGTCTCATCCAGCGCTGTGCGTTGGTGCTTCAGTTTCGCGATTAGCTTCTCCATCTGGTGTGCCTGATGGACGGCTTTTGCATTATGCAACCCGGCTGCCGCCGTTGCCCATTAGCTGAGACCGGTTGGGCACCAGCATCCAATGCGGACAGCAACTCGGACGGGGTAACGCCAAGCACGGCTGCGATCTTAACGCCGAGGTTCTCGAGGCTCATGTTCTTTTGGCCGACCTAGGTCCGATGGAACACGCTGACGTGGGCGAACTCCTCCTGGGACCATTCCCGCGCAACCCGAAGTTTGAGACGAAGAAGATAATCTCGTTCGGACGCCGAAACGGCCATTATATGTGTCAGTAACGCTCTGAGTTCGGCAACTGCCACAACCCCCAGGAAGTCTCTCGACGAGCTCGATTCGTGAACCATTAGTTCGAATGCAAGCCGGGGAACCGGCCCTTGTCTCGCCGCGAATTCAGACACCCAGAGAGATCAAGTTGAATCATCTCCCGACGAGAGTGGCAATTAGCGTTTTACATGACAGATCCGACGCAGTTGACCCTGGCATCAATGCATACTTCGCACCGTAACTCGATCCAGCAACTTGGCGCTGTAGGGTGGCGAGACAAGTAGCGTTTGGGAAGAGTTTCAGCATTCATCCGGTAGTCCGAACACGATCGTTTGGCAACGAACATTGTCTCGCTGGGCACTTGACTGCGCCAAGGCAATCACCCTATACTTGATCGACATATAGATAAATGTATTTACCATCGATTCTCGAGCGTAATTTTCAGAACATAGAAGAGGTTTGATCATGAAGCGCATGTGGTTGTCGACGCTTTTCATCGCGCTGCAGGCTTCAGGCCAGCAAGCCTCCCTTACCGGAACGGTGTCCGATGTTGCCGGATTACCAGTGCCGGCCGTTACCCTGACAATTGAGAACTTCGAGACTCGACGTGTTCGAACCGTACTTACCAATGGATTGGGCCGTTATGCTGCGCCCGATCTGGAAATCGGCTCATACCAGATCTCAGCGGTCAAGACTGGATTCAAAACATTAGTCAAGACTGGGATCATTGTTGCGGTGGGACAAGAGACGACAGTCGACCTATCGCTGGACTTGGGTGGGGTCACGGAGATCGTGACCGTGGAGGCAGAGGCTTCCCCGGTCAATCTGTCCACCGAGAAGATCTCCGGACTGGTTGGCGAGCGGCAAGTGAGGGATCTGCCGTTGAATGGACGCAGCTATGACGGACTGATGGCGTTGAACCCCGGGGTGGTAAATTACTCATCGCAGCGCTCGGGCGGGATAGGCACCTCCAATTCGGCAGTTGGAAACATGTTTGCCGTATCTGGGCGGCGCCCGCAAGAGAACTTATTCCTGCTCAATGGGATCGAATACACGGGTGCATCGGAAATCAACGTCACTCCAGGAGGCGCAAGTGGGCAGCTTCTGGGTGTAGACGCGGTGCGCGAGTTTAACGTCGTCACCGATGTGTACGGCGCGCAATACGGAAAGCGGCCAGGCGCGCAAGTGAGCATTGTGACCGCTTCCGGCACCAACCTGATCCATGGCTCGATCTATGAGTTCGTCCGCAACAGTAGGCTCGATGCCCGGAATTATTTCGACTTGGGGCCGATCCCTCAGCTCCAGCGGAACGAGTTCGGCGGGGCGGCGGGTGGACCGATTCAGAAGGACAAGACCTTCCTGTTCGGAAACTTCGAGGCTTTCCGCCAGCACCTTGCGCTTAGCGATATCAGCCTAGTGCCTGACGACAACGCGCGAGCCGGTTACCTCCCCGACGCCAAGGGCCGACTGACAAACGTAGGGGTCGCCTCGGGTGCGGGCGCGCTGCTCCCGCTGTGGCCGCAGCAAAATGGGCCGGTTCTTGGCGGGGGCATCGCCGAAGCGTTTAGCAATCCTCTCCAGGTGATCCGCGAAGACTTCGGGACAATGCGCTTCGACCACACGATTTCACAAAACGATTCTTGGTTCGGGGTCTACACGGTAGACGACAGCGCGGACGATACGCCGACGGCGAACCCGTTGAGTCGCATCGTTGAGACCTTGCGGGAGCAGGTGATGAGCCTGCAGGAGACCCACGTTTTCTCCTCGACCGCCCTAAATACCGCCAGGGTCGGATTCTCACGCGGAAGTTATTACTTCACCGGCTTGACTCCTGTCAACGTTCCCGGTTGGGTGGAAGGAAGACCGGTTGGTGCGGTTGTGATCGGCGGAGGAACAGCATCAAACGGAGCTTCGCAGATCACTTTGGGCGGCACCAATGTGGGCAGCAACCTGACCGCTGCACGAAACCTGTTCACCTGGGACGACCATCTCAACGTTACGCGCGGAATCCATCAATTGCAGTTCGGGGTCTGGGTGCAACGCATCCAAAACAATGACAACATGGCACAGAACCAGTTTGGGCAAGCCTCGTTCGGAAGCCTGAAGGATTTCCTACAGGGAAATATCGCAACCTTCACCATCGTGCCCCACTCCACGCCGCTCGGCTGGCGGTCGCTCGAAGCAGCGGAATACATCCAGGACGCCGTCAAACTGCGGACGAATCTGGAACTGTCCGCCGGCCTACGAATCGAGCATTCCAACGGCTTGAATGAAGCGCATGACCGCGCTGCCAATTATTGGTTCGATTCCAACGGAGTGATCGAAAACAAACCTCATGTAGGAAGCTCTGTGTTTTCGGTGAATCGGGGTAAGTTTCTGCCGGAGCCGCGGATCGCGATTGCGTGGGACCCATTTCACAGACGACGAACCGTGATCCATGCAGGCTTCGGAATCTTCCATCATCAGCTGGACGCCATCAGCTACCGGCTGGATCAAAATGCGCCATTCAATCCGACCGTCTCTTTGAAGAACGTGGCATTGGACGGGCTGCTGATTATTCCCGGCGCAGAGCCCCCGTCGGGCTCAAAACTAATTCCAAGCGGTATCCAACCGGATGCCGCCATTCCCACTGTGCTGTCGTACGACGTGAGAATCGAGCAGCAGATCCGGCCGTCTTTATCGGTGGCAGCGGGCTATGTGGGCTCGCGCGGATATCACCAGATTCTTGCGGTGGACGCGAACCTGCCCGTGCCCACGAGCGTCAGCGGCTCGATTTACTTCGCACCTGGATCGCCACTTGCAAATCCGGCGGTCGGCAATACAACGACGTGGTGGTCGAGCGGACACAGCAACTATAACGCGTTGCAGATTGACGTGAACCGTCGGTTCAGCGGTGGCTTGCAATTTCGTAGCGTCTACACTTTCTCAAAGAGCCTGGACGACGGTAGCGCCTGGAACAGTAGTGTAGGAGCTAATGCGCCCGGGTTCGTCATGTACCCGCCGAACCCGCACCTCGATTGGGGACTGTCGACGTATGACGTACGTCATTCTCTGGTCGTCCATTGGAGTTACGAACTGCCGCTCGGCCGCGAGCAAGCCTTTTCCAAGCACCCAAGCAACCGATGGGACCGTATCACCAGCGGCTGGATCGTAAGCGGGATCGGAACGTTTCAATCCGGGTTCCCATTCACTCCGCAGCTTGGATTTAACCCCTCGAACGATGGCGACAGCCGCAACCCCGTTCGGCCCTCGTGGAATCCGTGGTTTGAAGGTCCGGTGATTTTGGGTGGGCCCAACCAATATTTCAATCCTGCGGCATTCATCCCACCAGAGAACGGAACCTACGGCAATGTGGGACGCGATACCCTACGTGGTCCGGGAAGCGCCACCTTAGATTTCTCCGCTCTCAAGAATGCGGCCGTCACGCAACGGATGAAGCTTCAATTTCGCGCCGAGTTTTTCAACCTGCTCAACCGTCCAAACTTCAGCACACCCAACACCCTGGTATTCTCTTCGGCGACCGCGGGCACATCACCGACCGCAGGTGTGATCACGGCGACTTCGACCACCTCGCGCCAGATTCAGTTTGGTCTGAAGGTACTGTTTTAGCGCGCTTGGCAGAGCAGTCGACGGTGTGGTGCAGATTACCGCTTTGCGCCCTCGGCCGCGTCATACGTCCATCCAGGGTTCGACCCGTGGCATATCGACCCTCATTAGGTAGAGGGACACGAAAAACGGAATACTGCACTGCTTGACTCCGAACAACGTGCGTTTCGACGTCGAGAAGCTAAACCTCCGGGCCGGCGGTCGTACTCGACCACATCACCGATGCCTCGCTCAATGGCCTCAGCGCGCGGGGCAATACCGCAGCGGAGTCGGTGATCCGCCGCATCGAAACACGGGATGTGCTGTTGACACGTCGCCCGTTCTCTGACGCCCGCACGGGCATTCCTGCGGGTCGAAGGAGCGGCCACTCGCGGAATTAAGATCGACGGCGGCGACATTTCACGGGCCGCAACACCGGTCTCCTACGCTGAAGATGCCAACAAGACAGCCGTAACCGGCGGCTAACGCCGAATCGCCGCGGAAATCGCACTACACGTATGCACCAGCGTTCCGACCAGCGCATGCGCCCTCGCCAGGCTCATTCGAAACTCCGGACCCGATACGCTCAGCGCCGCGATCACGCGCCCATCAGGACCGTGGATCGGCGCGCCCAGGCACCGCCCTTCCATTTCGTTCTCCTGGTTGTCGATGGCGAATCCCTGTTCGCGCACCTTGCGAATTTCATCGAGCAACGCCGCTTTCGTAGCGATCGTATGGGGCGTGACTTTAGGCAGGCCCTTCAGTTTCAGCAGCCGAAGCACTTCGGCGTCGGACATGCCCGCGAGCATGACTTTGCCGAGAGCCGTCGCGTGCAAGTAACGTCGATTCCCAACCTTAGACGACATGCGCACGGCTTGCGGGCTTTCCACCGTGTGAATCACGACGATCTCCCCGGCATCAATGATCCCAAGGTTGACCGTCTCCTTCGTCGCGTCGACCAACTGAATCATGGCAGGCTGCGCCGCACGCTGCAGCAACAGTTCAATCGGTTCTTCGCGCCGAAGATCGAAGAACTTCTTCGCCATGCGATACTCGCCGTCTTCGCCCCGATCGAGATAGCCCCTCGTTTCGAGCGTCGTCAGGATGCGAAAGACCGTGGCCTTCGGAAGGTCGAGATTGCGCGACAGGTCGGAGAGCCGCGCGCCCTCCTGTCCGCCCTTCAGCAGTTCGATGATGTCGAGCGTCTTGTGCAAGACGCCAACGCCGTGCCGCTCCGGCTCGCGATTTCGCGTTCTCTGCCTCATCGTTTCACATTGTAATCCAGTTGAAAGCAACCATTGACAGCCCCAAAAAGGCCGTATAAACTACTAGCACGTATTTCGAGACACTATGTTTCATATTGTGGAACGCAAGATCGATGCTGAAAGTTGCGTAATCCGCGGCTCCGATTCCACGGCGGGCCGGACGCAATGGCTCGAACCTGGCCGTTGGCCGGTCCGCCAACTCCATTATGGCCGCATTGTCCTGAAACCCGGAGATCCGGCGCTTCAATTCGAAACCGGCACTCGCGAAACCGGATTGATCTGCCTCAAGGGACAGGCGACCGTCCGCGTCGGGAGCGAGTCGTTCGACGTCACGCCATACGATGCGATTTACGCGCCCCGCGAATCGAGCATCGAGGTGATCGCCGGCTCGAACGGCTGCGACCTGGCCGAGCTGTCGGCGCCCGTCGAGGGAACCTACCCCCTGCGCTTCGTCCGATTCGCCGATGTGCAACACGATCCCGGCCTGCATTTCAAAACCGGCAGCCCCGGCTGCGAACGGGTAATCAACATCCTGCTCGGCAAGAATATCGATGCGGGCCGCATCGTCGCCGGCGTAACCTTCAGCGAGCCGGGAAATTGGACTTCGTGGCCGCCGCACGAACACGCCGAAATGCTGGAGGAGGCCTACCTCTACGTCGATATGCCCGAGCCCGCGTGGGGTGTGCAATTCGTCTACACCAACCCGCGCGACCCGGAGTTGATCGCCACCGTTCGCGAAGGCGATTGCGTGGTGATGCCGAAAGGCTACCACCCGAACATCGCGGCGCCCGGTAACCGCATCAACTTTCTGTGGATGATGGCGGCGCACCGCGAGGTCGTCGACCGTCAGTTCGGCGTCGTCAATGTGCAGCCGGAGTATGCGGGCGGGCAATCCGGTCTTGAAACCGGCCGCGCAGATCAGGTCAAATGATCCTCGACAGCTTCCGGGTGGACGGCAAGATCGCGCTCGTAACCGGTTCGTCAGCCGGAATCGGCGCAGCCATCGCGATTGCCTTAGCCGAGGCGGGCGCTCATGTCGTCTGCCACGGCAACACTCGCGACCCTCAGGCCACCTGCGAACTCATCACCGCCGCCGGCCGCGAGACGCTGGGAGTACGCGGCGACTTGGCCAACCGCGAAACCGCCGGCAAGCTGGTCGAAGAAACCGTGGGCCGATTCGGTCGCATCGACATCCTGGTGAACAACGCGGGAATAATCCGCCGCACGCCCGCTGCCGAATTCCCGCTTGAAGACTGGGACGCCACCATCGAGATCAACCTGTCGAGCGTGTTCCTGCTCAGTCAGCTCGCGGGACGCAGGATGATTGCGCAGGGGAGCGGCAAGATCGTCAACATCGCGTCCCTGCTCTCGTTTCAGGGCGGCATCACCGTTCCTGCCTATGCGGCGGCGAAAGGCGGCCTAATGCAACTGACCAAGGCCCTGGCGAATGAGTGGGCGCCGAAGGGCGTCAACGTCAACGCCATCGCACCCGGATACACGCGCACCACGAACACCCTCGCGCTGCAGCAAAACGAGGTACGCAACCGGCAGATCCTGGAGCGCATTCCCGCGGGCCGTTGGGGCGATCCCGGCGACCTGAGCGGCGCCGCGCTCTACCTTTGCTCACCAGCGAGTGACTATGTCCACGGACATGTGCTGGTGGTCGACGGCGGATGGATGGGACGATGAGGCGCATCGTAATCGCAATCCTCGCCGCATGTGCGTTGCAGGCCGCGCCTTCCATCAAGGTTCTGAAAATCGCGGTGACAAATCCTTCCGATTCGCCGCGTCCAGCCGAAGATGTCGCTCTCAGCATTGCGCAACTCAAAAAGATCGCTCCCGATTTCAAACCGGCCGCCGCGATCGTCACCACAAGCGACGCAGCCACCTTAGACGAAGACGCCCGCACCCTCGCCACCACCGAGTTGCCTTCACAAGTTGACGATCTCGACGGAGATGGCAAGGCCGACGAAATCGCATTCCAGATCGATCTGAAGCCCGGGCAAACCCGAATCGTAACCATCGCATACGGTGACCAGGCGGTCATCGCCCGCCTCCGCGCCGACTACCCCAGGCGAACGTACGCGAAGTTCGCAACCCGCTACGAAGGTCCGGGATGGGAATCGGAAACGACGGCCTGGCGCCTGTACTTCGACAAGCGCAACGCGATCGACCTTTTCGGCAAACGCCGCCCCGGCCTCTATCTCGATTTCTTCAGCGTGCCCGACCATGTCTACCACCTTGAATCGCCATACGGGCGGGACATCTACGACATCGGCGACGCCATCGGTCCCGGCGGTGTCGCGGCGTTCGTGGACGGTAAGGTTGCCAAACTTGCCGACGTAGCCGAACGCAAGTGGCGCATCGTCTCCTCGGGTCCCGTGCGATCCATCGTCGAGATTTCATACCTCGGCTGGTCGGTAGCCGGACAATCTGTCGACCTGCGAAGCCGCATTACGCAATGGGCGAGCGAGCACGGCTTCGAACACCAGGTCACGATTCAAAATGGCGGCGGTCTGACGCTGGTGACCGGTATCCCCAGGAAGCCGGCCGCGCCATTGATCACGATAAAGGACGTCACCCTGGCCGCCTGGGGTCCCCAGGTCGTTTCACCCGGCGCAAAGGCGATGCACGTCGACTTGGCAGACGAAAATCTCGGCGTAGCCCTGCTGGCCCCCGCATCGGAAACCGAAGGAACTCTCGACGACGCCGCAAATCATCTCGTGAAGATTGCAGCTCCAACAGGCACAGCACACTGGTACGCGACCGCCATCTGGGATCAGGAAAACAGCGAGGCAATGGTGATCAACAACCCGAACGCCGCGCAACGCCTGCTCGGGGGAACGCTCTCCACGCCGCCCGCCCATCGCCCGACGCGCGATGATTTCATCGCCTACCTGCGCGACCTGAGCGCGTGCCTGTCCCAGCCCGCCGGCGTTCGAGTCCTCTCCTCCGAAGCTAAACCCCAGTCAGCCCCGCCAGACACATTGGGCGAAGTAAAGCACAAGACCTACAGCGAAGCCATCGCGCTTCTGCGCGCCGCAGCCGACCGCACCCTGGCCAAATGGACGCCGATCATAACCAAGACACCCATCGGCTCCATGGAAAAATACAAAGGACTCGGTTTCTTCACCGAAGGCAGCCCCGAAACAGGCGAATGGAAACAGCAGGAAGGTTTCTTCTGGACCGGCGCTTTCTGGCCAGGCGAGTTATGGACCCTCTATAACAAAACGCGCGACGAGCGCTACCGCCAAGGCGCCGAGCTATGGACCGCCCAACTACTCGGTCTGGAGCACAAAGAGAACCACGACACCGGGTTTCTGAACTACTATTCTTCCGTCTTCGCTTACGAAGCAACGAAAGATCCAAAATACCGCTCCGGTGGTCTCCGCGCCGCCGATCGGCTGAAGCAACTCTATAATCCATCCATAGAACTGATTTCCTCCTGGGGCCCGAATGGCGACGACACCATCATCGATACCCTCATGAACCTCCAGATCTGGTGGTGGGCGAATCGCGAAGCCGGCGACGCCCAGGCGCTCGACCTCGGCCATAAGCACGCACTGAAATCCGCCGACTGGCTGGTCCGCGACGACGGTTCAGTCATCCAATCGGTGCACTACAACCCCGGCGATAATCGCCAGGATTTCACCTCCAGCAACAACGTTATCCATTTTCCGAATACCGCTCCGCCCGGAGCGCGGGTCTTCAGCCACACGCACCAGGGCTTCGCCGCCGATACCTCCTGGGCGCGTGGCACAGCCTGGGCCGTCTACGGTTTCGCGGAAGCGTATCGCGCCACGCACGACGCGCGCCTCCTCGCCACCGCCGAAAAGGTTGCGAACTTCGCGCTCGCGAATCTGCCCGAAGACGGAGTGCCGTGGTACGACTTCGGTGACGAAGGCGTTCACTTTCGCAACCGCGACACCTCGGCCGCCGCGATCCTTGCCGGCGGTCTGCTGCGTCTCTCGACTGCCACCACCGATGCCGCCCGCGCCGCCCACTATCGCGCCGATGGCGAGCACATCCTTCAGTCGTTGATCGATCGTTATTTAACCCCCGTACATCCCTCCGGCACGACGCCTCCAGGGGTGCTGCTGCACGGCAGCACCACTCGCCCTCACGACGGAATGACGACGTACGGTGACTATTTTCTGCTCGAATCGCTCATCTGGCTGGAACAACATCCTGCCAAAGGAGCGGGGTTATGAGTCTCACATCAAGGTTTCAGGGGAAACACCATGTTCAGGACCTCGTTCGCCAAAATCGGCCTTACCGCCCTGTTTCTTGCGGCCGCGCAGTGGCTAGCCGCGCAAATCACAACCACGAACATCATCGGCGCCGTAACCGATCCCAGCGGCTCCGCCATTCCCAATGCCCAGGTGACCGCTACCAATACGGCCACAGGTTTCTCCCGCTCCGCTCAAACCAATGAGCAGGGCGAGTATCGCATCGACTTCCTGCCGGTCGGCAGCTACGAAGTCGTCGTAACCGCCCAGGGTTTCAAACGCTTCGTCCGGAGTGGCGTGGTGCTCGAAATCAATGTCACGTCACGTGTCGATGCCGCCGTACAATTGGGCGCCGCCAGTGAAACGGTGAGCGTCACAAGCGAAGCGCCGCTGGTCAACACCGACAACGCACAGATCGGCCGAACTGTGGATAACTCGGAAATCAGCCAACTGCCGCTCGTGAATCGCAACGTTTACACCCTCCTCACGCTGACCCCCGGAGTCAATTCGTCGTCGAACAGCATCGTGCTGGGCTTTCCCGAGCAGCGCACGATGATCAACGGCGGCGTCGATGGCGGGGCCGGATCCGTCAACTACTATCTCGACGGCGGCAATAACATGACAGGCCTCCGCAACACCGGCAACATCGCGCCCAACCCCGATGCCGTTCAGGAGTTTCGCGTGGTCACGAACAGTTACAGCGCCGAATTCGGGCGTTTCGCCGGCGGCGTCATCAACATCGTCACGAAGTCGGGCGCGAACGATCTTCACGGGTCATTGTTCGAATTCCTACGCAACGACAAGCTCAACGCGAACACCTGGGGCGCTTCGTCAAAAGCGCCGTACCGACGCAACCAGTTCGGCGGCACAGTCGGCGGGCCGATCAAGAAGAACAAGACGTTCTATTTCGGCTCCTACGCGGGCCTGCGGTGGGTGACCAGCCAGTTCTATAACACCGCCGTGGTGCCGACCGCGCTCGAGAGGACCGGCGATTTTTCGCAGTCCAAGCCTGCGCCGAAAGATCCGCAGACCAACGCAGCGTTCAGCGGCGGTCTCATCCCGATGAACCGCTTCGACACGACGGCGTTAAACATCCTCAATAAGTACATCCCGCTGGCAAACAGCACCGGCAACGTTTTTCAAGCCCAAATTCCGAACCCTTACAACACCGACGAGTACCTGGCCAAGGTCGACCACGCTCTCTCCGATCGCCAGCAGTTGAGCGTCAGCTATTTCGAAACCAGCGGTTCGACGAACACCCAGCCGGCGGGCAACCTGCCCTGGTCCATCGCGCAATACACCTGGCGCCAGCACAATGCCAACGCGAGCGACACGTGGAGCATCAATCCCACCACCGTAAATCAGGTGTGGTTAAACTATACGCGCAACTTCGGCGGCCGCCTCGATCTGCCCGCGACCTCGCTGGGCGACCTGGGTTCAGCGTTTCGCGTTCAGGGCACGCCGGCGTTACCGCAGATCACCGTGAACGGCTATTTCACGCTGGGGCAAGCCATCGCTGGCCCCGTCGCGGGCACCAACTTCTATTCCGTGCGCGACCTGATCAGTTACAACCACGGCAGCCACACCCTGAAATTCGGCGGCGAACAGATCCTCAACAAGGACGTCCAGCAGACCCTGCTGAATAACTACGGCACTTTCTCGTTCACCGGCGCCAAGACAGGCAATGCGTTGGCCGACTTCCTTCTCGGACTGCCCGTAACGATGAATCAGGACGCGCCCGTCACCGCGCTGGACAACTACTGGCAGACCGGGCTCTTCTTCCAGGACGACTGGCGCGTCACACGCCGCCTGACACTGAACCTCGGTTTGCGTTGGGACCTTCAGACCCCGCCCACCGACCCCTTTGATCGCGAATCGACCTTCGTGCCCGGCCAACAATCCAAGGTCCTGGCAACCGCTCCGACCGGCCTGCTCGTGCCCGGCGACGCCGGCGTAGAACGCGGCATCATACCGGCCCGCAAACACAACTTCTCGCCCCGCGTCGGACTCGCCTGGGACCCGTTCGGCGACGGCAAGACTTCTATTCGCGCCGCCGCGGGCATCTTCTACGGCAGCGTTTCCGGCAACGAATGGAACACGCCATCGAACTATCAACCCTTCGCGGTGCGGCAGCAGTTCAACGACGTCGCCTCTCTGACGAATCCCTACGGTCACCTGCCCGGCGGCGTCTCGCCGTTCCCGTACTCCTACGATCCGGCCAACCCGCGCTACATCTATCCGGCGGCGATCTACGGCTTCGCGGAGAACTTCGTATGGCCTTACACCTACCAGTTAAACTTCTCCGTCCAGCGGCAGATCACACACGACCTGAGCATCACCACTGCATACGTAGGGTCGCTTGCGCGCCGTCTCCCGTTCGCCGTGGACATCAACTATCCGTTCTACAACTCGACTGCGACCACCTCCAACGTGAATAACCGCCGGCCGATCGACACCGGCCAGCTCAGCAACATCTACCTGGCAGAATCCGTCATGAACGCGGCCTATCACGCGCTGCAGTTTTCGGTCGAGAAGCGCATGGGCAAATATTTCGGCCTGAAGAGCTTCTACACATTCAGCAAGAGCCTGGAAGATGTTCAACTTGATAACAATACGCTGAACGGCGGCGCGCAGGACTATCGCAATCTCGCGGAAGAGCGTGGCCGCTCCGATAACGACCGCACGCACAACTCGGTCACGTCCGTAATCTGGAACCTGAATTACTACAGCGGCTCCAGCGCGTTCGTGCGCTATGTTCTCAATGGCTGGATGATCTCGGGTGTCGTGACGCTTCGCAGCGGTCTGCCGTTCACGGTGACCACGGGCAAGGACAACAACCTCGACGGCAACAACAACGATCGCGCGAACCTCGTAGGTGATCCGCATCTCGATCCCAATCGCTCGCGAGGCGCGGTGACCGGCGAATGGTTCAACATCGCGGCGTTCGTTGCAAACTCTGTGGGAACGGATGGCACTTCAGGCAGGAACATTCTCGATGGCCCCGGCCAGCGCTCGGTGGATATCGGCATTTTCCGGACTTTCCGATTCAAAGAGCGCATGGGGCTTGAGTTCCGGGCCGAAGCCACAAACGCTTTCAACCTGGTCAGTCTGGCGAATTCGGGGCTGACTTCAAACCTCAACTCCAACTTGTTTGGAACCGTCCGCCAAGCCGACGCAATGCGGCAGGTGCAACTCGGAATGCGGCTTACGTTCTAGCGGGCCGCGCCGCTCCGGGCAAGCCCACCAAGCTTTGAACTGGAATTATGACGACGCAATGGGAAGACAGACGGTTTGGAACCAAAATCGTATGATTCCGGCGATTGCCTCGAAAAACTCGTCTAGGTTACTCCCTTTGTTGATCCAACAGTTCGCGCCCTGGGCATAAGCATCGCGGACATCATCGAGTAGCAATGACGAACTAAACACGATTATGGGAATCGGTAACAGCTTCAGCTTCCTTTGCAGGTCGCGGATTGCGATTAGCGTTTCTGCTCCCGTATCCAGTGGCAAATGCCAGTCCATCAAAATCAAGGCGACGTTGAGGTCTTTGCTGAACTGGTTCTGCTGTTTTAAGAAGGCCACCGCTTCGGGTCCGGAGGTCGCTATGTGCAGCGTGAGGTCCAG
>Ga0070735_10000780_pt1 | contig 32442 bp, 25 predicted proteins | sample Coa_R1_FD_66443 | JGI IMG/M metagenome (GOLD analysis project Ga0070735, IMG submission 66443) | Surface soil microbial communities from Centralia Pennsylvania, which are recovering from an underground coalmine fire - Coalmine... | ecosystem: Environmental > Terrestrial > Soil > Unclassified ...
GCTAAAGCCCGCTTCATCCCTCGTACTCGTCGTGGCGGCGCACCCAGTTCGGACCCGTCTCGGCCTCATCTCGGCCGCGCGGTGAGATATCGAGGTAGTGGTAGGTCAGGTTCAGCATGTCGATTCCGCGCGCGTAGGCCGAGTAGGTGTGGAAGATGGCGCCCTGCTCGTCTTTGAAAAATACGCTGACGCCCTCGCGATCCATGTCGTCGGGGTCCTGCTGCTTGTAGTTGTAGACGGCCCGGCCGGCCTTCACGTCTTCGGGCGTGAACGAAACGCAGAAGTCGTAATTGAAGCTGCTGCCGCCCGATGAATACCATGGATGCTTCCAGCCCATGCGCTTGCCATATGCCGCGATCTTCGCGAAGGGCGCGCGCGAGACCGCGACGAGCGTCACGTCGTGGTGATTGAGATGCGCGAGCGGCCCTTGGAAGTTGTCCATCCACGACGAGCACTGGGGGCACGCGGCGGCGGCCTCGGGCGCGAACATTGCGTGATACACGACGAGCTGGCTGCGTTGCTCGAAGAGCTGCGAGAGCGAGCGTGTGCCGGCGACGCCCTCGAAAGAATAGGGCTTGTCGACCCGCTCCCAGGGCAAGTCCCGGCGCTCCTGGCTCAATCGATCGCGTAGTCGGGTGAACTCCTTCTCTTTCACGAGCAGCTTGGTTCGCGCCTCAAGCCATTCAGCGTGCGAAACGACCGTGTGCTTTTTCATCTGTCCTCACTTTCGACGGTTCTCAGATCGACGAGAGACAGATGGCGTGAGCGCCGTATCGCCCGGGAGTCCCGTCTCTCGACCACGAAGCAGCAGGTTGCCGCACGAAGCCGGCGGTCGCGATCACTCCTGATTGCGCGATCCGGAAGGTTCCGAAGGGGGCGCGTCGCTTAGCCGCTCCCAGCGCCGCTCCAACGCTTTGCGGTCGACGCCGATGAGACGCGCTGCCGCGCTCTTGTTCCCACCGCATGCCTCGATCGCGTGATGCAAGACCGCGCGCTCGATGACGTCGAGCTTGGAGCCCAGCCGCTCCGGGAGAGCCAAGAGAGAGCGCGCCATCCGGTCGATCTCCATCCGCGCGTCGCCGGACGCCGGAGCGCCGGCCAAATCCTCCAGGGCCTCGACGTCGATCGTGTCGCGATCGGCGAGGAGGGCGAGCCGCTCGACTACGTTCCGCAGCTCCCGAACATTGCCGGGCCATGGGCGGCGCTGAAGGAACGCCATGGCTTCCTCGGTGAAGTGCAGCTTGCGCGGCAGCTCGCTGGCGAACGCCGAAACCAACTCGGGCATGTCTTCGACCCGCTCCGCGAGGGGGGGAACGTGGATGGTCACCACGTTGAGGCGATAAAAAAGGTCTTCGCGGAAGCGGCCCTCCGCGATTCGTCCTTCGAGGTCCACGTGCGTCGACGCGACAACGCGAGCCTTCAACGGGCGCTCCTCTTCCGAGCCAAGCGGCCGAAAGCGTCGGTCCTCCAGGACCCGGAGCAACTTCGCTTGAAGATCGATGGGCATCTCTGCGATTTCGTCGAGAAGGATCGTCCCCGCCCCGGCCAGCTCGAGCTGGCCACGCGTTCGCCGATCCGCCCCCGTGAAGGCGCCCCGCTCGTGACCGAACACGAGCGACTCGATCAGCGTTCCAGGCAGCGCTGACACGTTGACCGCCACGAAGGGCTCGGCGTGCCGGGAGCTGGTCTCGTGGAGGGCGCGTGCGACGAGCTCCTTGCCCGTCCCCGTCTCGCCTCGGATGAGCACCGGCGCCACGGCGTCGGCTACCCGCTTGACGAGGCCACGCACGATTTCCACCGGCCGGGACGACCCGACGATGGCGCCGAGCCCGTACGCTCGATCGACACGCGCTCTCAGTCGCGCCACCTCGCCCTGCAAGGCCAGTCGCTCACGAAACGTCTCGACGATAGGCAGGAGCATCTCGGGGCAGAGCTCGTCCTTCAAAACGTAGTCCTGTGCGCCGCAGCGCATCGCCTCCCGAATCTCGGCGAGCTCGACGAGGGATGTCACCATGACGGCGGGAACGGCCGCCCCGGTCGCCCGAAGCCTCCGGAGCAAATCGAGCCCGCTCCGGTCGCGTGCGTCCTCCGAGAGTCGAATGTCGAGCAGCAAGAGATCAGGCAACGCTCGCTGAACGAGAGTGAACGCCTCCTCGGCGCTCCCGGCCTCGGCTACCTCGACGTTTTCGAGTGCCCCGAGCATCCCTCGGAGCACGCGCCTGGCGCTCCTCTGATCATCGACGATGACTATCTTCATGCCTCTCGTCTCCGCTTGCTGCTCGCCGCTGAACGGCCGGGTCGGAAGCTACACGCGCGCGGTCGCCGGTCACGTCGCTGCCGGGAATCGTAACGAGGAAGCTCGTATGTCCCTCGGCCCGCACAGCGTCCACGCTCCATCCGTGGGCTCGCACGATCCGCTGCGTGATCGCGAGCCCCAGCCCCGTCCCACGAACCTTCGTCGTAAACCATGGCGCGAAAAGGCGCGAGGCGTCCCCGTCGAACCCGGGCCCGTCGTCCCAAACGACGAGCTCGGCTCCGTCCCGCGTCGCGGTCCACCTCACGCCGATCTTGCCTTGGGGCGCCGTCGCGTCGACGGCATTGGCCACGAGGTTGACGAGTACCTGCGTGACCTGGTCGGGGTCGCACCGGAGCCCCGTGTCGGGGGGAACGTCCGCGCGAAAGACCCGGCCGCGAAGCACGTCCCGAAGAAGTACTTCGGTCCGCGCGACCAGGTCCTCGATGGGCACGATCCGCCTCTCGATGCGATGGCCGACCACCTTGCGCAAGCCGGAGACGAGGCGTTCGAGCCGATCCACCTCTTCACACCCGATGTCGATCTCCTCTGCGTCGAGCTTTGCGTCCTGGGGCCCGCGGCGGAAGACGGATCGGAAAAAGTTGATCGGGTAGCGAACCTCGTGAGCGATCTCCGCGGCTACGGTCTCGACCAGCGCGACACGCTCGATCTGCCAAGCGGCCGCCTGTTGCTGCCGCCGTCGCTCGAGCTCGGCGTAGCTGTGCGCGTGGGCGAGGGCGAGCGCGGCCTGGTTGGCGATCGTGTTGAGGAGATCGACGTCGTCGGTCGTGAAGAGGGCGCCCCCTCGCTTGGACCCCACGACGAGAAACCCCAGACGACGCCCGCCGAACGTGACGGGAATCGCCAGTCCTTCCGCCGTTGAAGGACCGCGCGTTTGCGGCGGCTTTTCCTCGGCCTCGAACGCGCGGAACTCGACGTGATCGCAGGGCAGCCAGCGGCGTACGGTGCGCTCGACGGCAAGCGCGACCTCTCGGGGGTCGGTGATGGAAGTGAGCTCTTCGCTGAGCTGCTCGATCGTGGGCTTGTACTGTGCGGCGGCGGGGAACAGGCTCCGCTCCACCGCTCGGGAGACGAAGTTCACCAGAAGCGCGGATACGAGGGCGCCCGCGGCCGCGCCGGCGAGGGCACCTCGAAAAGGAACCCCGACGGAAGTCGCCAGTGCGGCGCCCGCGCCGACCGCCACCGTACAGGCCACAGCGGCAGCGATCGTCCGGGTGAGGACGCGCGAGAGGAGCGCGCGGCTACCCCAAAGGTTATATCGGACGAAGGCGATCGCGGTGGCGACCGGAGCCAGCCCCAGGGCGGGGATCGCGAAGAAAGCGGCCGTCGAGCCGCGGGAGCTCAGCAAGGCGACCAGCGTGCCGAACCCGACGACGAGGTAGGGAGTGGCCGTCGCCCAGAAGAGCACGCGGAGAGTCTCTTTTCGCGTCCCTCGGGCGCGAAGATAGCGCACACCCAGGGTGACGACGAATGCGATGAGGGCGCCTCCGAGCAGAAGCGTGAAGACTTTGGCGAGCGTGGTGACGTCGGCGCCGCTGAAGTGCTGGATGTTCACGAGAACTGCGAGCGATAGGCCGACGAGATCCAGCGCTCCGATAAGCCACGGAAAACGAGACACGACCGGGAAGTCCTCCGGCAACCGGAGCGTCAGGCTGGCGAGCGCGAACGGCACGCAGGCAAAGCCCGCGAAACACAGCGGCGCGACCGTGCGCGTGGTGTGGTAATCGAACAAGGTCAGGAAGTAGAGCGCCGCCGCGGAAGCGAACTTGGCGAACGTTCGGGCAAGGACGCCCCGCGGGCTACTGCTCACCGCGATCACCGCCGCGAGTGCGTAGAGTGCCCCAGTGAAGATCGTGCACCCGGCGTACAGCCACCAGCTCGCGCCATCCAACAAATCGATGCGCAGGTCGAGATTGCGCTCACCCATCGCCGTCGCGACTCGCACGTGGACAACGCCGTCGCCCAGGGCGTATGCGCGCTCCGTCGCAGCATAAAGCGTCCGCGCAGCGTCCCGGCGTTCCATGCCGATACCATCGACCGAGAGGATGCGATCCGGAAAGCGGAGGCCCTGCTCGATACCACTCCAGTTGGGGAGGCCGATGCTGGAGACGTTGCCCGAGGGGGTCACGAGGACGCCGGGGAAGGGATGCGCATACCAGCTCGTCGCGCCTCGCAACGCGATGGTGGCGACGCATGCGGCGGCCACCGCGATGATCCACGCGGAGGTCGACCGTCTCTGGGCGTGCGCACTCATTGAAGAGCGGCGGCGGACGCCGCCATCGCGACAGGTTATGCCGGGAAGCGCGACGTCGAAAAGAGTTCCGGCGTGGTCTTGACGGGAGGCCGCGAAGACCAGAGGCGCGCGAAGAAGTCCACGGCGGCCGAATCGAACGCGATCTGCCGAGCTTCGCCGCCGCCGCCGGCGCCGGTCAACGTGGTCAGCATGCGGTTCAGCTCAGCCTGCATTCCGACGGGCGTCGAGGGTGCCGCCGCGAGCTCGCGCACGATGAACGCCACCCGGAGGGCCAGGGCCCCGCGTCCGTGTGCGGTCGCTCGTGCTGACCTCGACGCGATCAAGCGGCCGTGTCGAAGCACGACCCGGGCGGCGTGCTCCACGTCCGGCCGAGAAAGGATCGCCCGAACCGCCCAGCGGGCCAGACGTACTGAATAGGGTCGCACGTCGCCGACGCACCACGCCGAGGCCGCCTCGTCTTCTCCCATCGCGACGAGTTCGAGCGCCAGGGGATCTCGCGCGGCCGCGCAAGCGCGCGACGCGTTGAGGCGCCCGTATCCGCACTTTGCGTTGTGGCCGTCGCGGTCTTCGCCGAACGGGAGGACGTCCGCCGGATCCGCCAGGTCAGGATCAGGGACGGACGACTGCGGGCGATCCACGGTCCGTGTGAGCAATGCGTGGACGTCACGCGCGCGCAGTCGAGGATTGCACCCAAGAACGAGCGCGATGACGCCCGCCGCGATGGCCGAAGCGCCGCTTGACTCCGCGTGGAAGAAGCGCTCACGGGCCGAGAACGGATGGGCGATGTCATCGCCGGGGGCAAGCCACCGGACAGCCGGCCCTCGGTTGGAGAACGGTCTCAGCTTGCCCGTGGCGGACCGCCAAAGAAACCACCCTCCGTGCCGGCCGCCGGGAGCGACGCAGTGCACGCGCGGGTCGCTGGCGGGATCGCCAAGGCCCAGCGAAAGGCTCGCGTGCAACGAGCCTGCTGGGCTCGACGTCTCGCGACCCGTTGGAAGCACGACCACGGTGCCTCGCCCTTTCCTGCCCAGGCGAGCCGCTACATCCAGCGCGTCGTCGAGCATCGGGCACGTGGTTCCCTCCACGTGCGTGGCGCATAGGATGACGTCGGCTCCGTCGAAAACGGAGCGAGCAATTGCGAGAGGCAGCCCAACCACGTCGGTCCCGGGCTTCGCGATGCAGTACGCCCGTACCGATGCATCCGGCGCGATACCGTCGTAACGCTTCCCATCCTCCCCGCGCGCGCCGACCGCCCATCCGATCATCAGCGCGCAGTGGCCGACGCCGGAAGGGGGGTTGTCGATGCCGACGCGCACGAGGCCGTCGAGGTCGAGACGCTCGAGGTCGGCGACGTCGTCGTCGATGACTGCCAGATGGGTTCCAGCCCCCGTCCCGCAAAGACGCCGATCGATGCACACGCCCCCCGCGTCGCCGATGAACCATCGGGCGCCGACCGCCGGCGCGTCGACGTAGGCTCGGGCGCGGACGGATCGCCAATCGTCCGGTCGCGCAACCATGGTGCGCGAGGTCTCGAGTCGCGGGGCAATGGCCATCGAGCCATGACGGGCCGGCGTCGCGTAGCGCAAGGGGATGCCCGCGCGAATGAGTTTGTCCGCCATGGCCTCGGGCGTGAGGATGGCCGGAGAACGAACTCGGACCCAGTGCAGCGGCGCTCGATCGAGCAACATCTCGAGGTCGACCTCTGGCAGGCCCAGCGCGCCTTCGAGGGCTGATCGATCGACCGGCCGGCTCGTTGCGACGACCGCGTCCACTGGCTCGGGCGCATCGCCGCAGGGAGGGCCCGCGAGGGGCTCGTACGGGAAGTCCCAGTCGTGCCGCGAGCCCGTCACGCGAGGACCTCGTGAGCCCAGGCCGAGAGGGCATGGGCGCGCACGGCGTACCCGGGACTTCGCAGCTCCGCTGCGACCAGGTTCGCCATCCGAGCCTCGAACCCCCCGGACCACGCGGCGAGCCGGTGGGCGCCGAGGATCGTCGCGCGCCTCCGCGCCGCCCGCATGTGAGCCTGGGCGCGGGCGAGCATGGCTCCCAAGATACCGGACCTCAACACATGTTCCTTGACGCGGCCCGTGCTGATCCGCCATTCCCCGGAGGGTGGCGGAGGATCCAGGCCTTTCATGAGGCAGACCGCCCATGCGCCCCCGCAGGCGAGGTCTTCCTCCCAGTCGACGACGTCATCGGCCATCTGGAGGCCAAGCCAAACGTTCTGGAGAGTGGCCCGAACCGCTGCGCACCGCCGATCGGGCCAGCCCGCAGCGCGCGCGAGGGCGACGCTCGCGACGATTCCGGCACATTGCTTGTCGAGGGAAGCCCTCTCGTAGATGCGCATGTCGACCGGGCGTCCCGACTCGAGGAGCGAACGCTCTCTGCGAATGGCGTGCACGGATATCGCGTCCGCGGCCGAGAAGAGACAATCCGGCGGCGGGGTGTGCCCGAAGACACGCGCCACCGCCCTGTCTCGTTCCCGTCGCGCCTGACCCAATACGGCGAGCACCGCCGGCGACGGCGCGATCTGGTCGTCCTCGATGCGGTCCGTCCCGAACGCGTCGATGACAGCCAACGCATGCGCGAGCACGGCCTCGCGAACGACCGGGCTTGGAACCGTCGGCATTGCCTCAGCGAACAGCGCGGGAGCACCGAGCGTGACCTCGTGCGAAAAGACGCGGCTCCAAGGGACGGCGCAGGGCGCGAGATCCAGCGCGCGCGGCAAATCTCGCGCCGAGGTCGACCACGGTTCACCGATGCGATCCGCGAAGGCCCCGTAAAGCTCGTCGACAAGCTGGGGGATGTTCATCGACGCTCCGGAGCCCCCGTTAGTACAGGTTGGACTCCTTCCACGGGGACAACGAAACGTTGAACCGCTCCTCGACGATGATGGCTCGCCATTGGAACGTCTGCATCGTGCTCAGCCCGCAAAAGTTGCCGCCGATCCAGCCGGAGATACGGTCGTTGAGCTTTTGCCGTACGGCTGCAGCCTCCGACGGCTCATCGTCGACCTCACGAGGATCGTAGTCGTAGAGCGCGAGCAACCTTCGAAACTCATCGAACCGGTCTTGGTTGGACAAGAGGGCCTGGTAGAGCGCGCGAAGCTGGGCGTGGGGATCCGACGGAAGTTGAACCATCATGATAGGGGGGGCTCCTTGTCGATTGAGTGACCGTGCATCTGCGATCGGGGCACCGGCGTCGTTCGCCGCGGCCCCCAGAGCACGCTTCATGCGAGCTCCCCCCTCCGCAGAACTCCTCAGGAAGTCGGCCTGCGTCGCCCGCCTCGCTGCCCGGATTCGACCAACCGCTGCCCTGATCCGACCAGCGCTCCACGTCGTCAAGGTGACGACTGCGCTTCGCGCCACTCTACCGTGTCGGTCGAGACGACTCGGTGATCAGTCGCGCCCCCCGGCGATAGGTGGCGTACGACCACGCCCAGATGGTCATCACGACGATGCGGTTCTTGAAACCGATCAGATACCAAATGTGAACGATGAGCCATGCCAGCCATGCAATGAAGCCGCTCAGGCGCATGCGATCGACGACGGCGACGGCGCGGCGGCGGCCGATCGTGGCCATCGAGCCTTTGTCCCGATAGGAGAAGGGGAGGGGCTCTCTGCCGTCGATCGCGCGCCGGATCGACCGCGCCACGGTGCGCGCCTCCTGCATTGCGACGGGGCTCACGCCTGGCAAGGGGCGGCCGTCCTTGCCGTCGAAACGGGCCGCGTCGCCGACAACGAACACGTGCGGGTGACCCGGGACGGCGAGGTCGCGACCGACGAGGACGCGCCCGGCGGAGTCGAGAGGGACGCCGAGGGTCGCCGTCAGCGGGTTGGCGTGCACGCCTGCAGCCCAGAGCGTGACCGCGCAGCCGATCCGCTCCTCGGCGCCATCGGGCGTCTTCAGCCGCACGCAACCCGGTTCGATGGCCGTCACGCGCGTGCCCGATCGGACGTCGACGCCGAGCTCGTGGAGCTGGGCGACGGCGCTTTCCGACGTTTCTGTCGGAAACGAAGGCAGGATCCGCGGTCCGGCCTCGAGCAGCGTCACGCGCGCCGCCGAGGGATCAATGCGCCGGAAGTCGCGATCGAGAACGAACTTGGCCAGCTCGGCCACCGCCCCCGCCAGCTCGACGCCCGTGGGCCCGCCGCCGATGACGACGAAGCTCAATGCGGACGGGGCCGGCCCCCGCTCTGCCTGCTCGAAGGCGAGGAGCACCCGCCGGCGGATGTCGAGCGCGTCCTCGATCGACTTGAGCCCCGGCGCCGCCGCCTGCCAGGCGTCGTGGCCGAAGTACGAGGTCTCGGCGCCGCACGCGAGGACGAGCCAATCGTAGGGGAGGGCGCCGCCGTCCGCGAGCTCGACCCGTCGGCCCTCCATGTCGACTCGCGCGGCCTCCGCCATGAGCACGGTGGCATTGTGCTGCGCCTGGAGGATTGCGCGGATGGGCTGGGCGATCTCCGCCGGCGACAGGCCCGCCATCGCCACCTGGTAGAGCAGCGGCTGGAAGGTGTGGTGGTTGGTGCGGTCGATCAGCGTGACGCGGACGGGAGCGCGCGCGAGCGCCTGGGCGGCCGTGAGCCCGCCGAAGCCCCCGCCGACGATGACGACGTGGGGCCGCGCGTCGGACACGCCGCCAGGCGGAACCATCCCCTCGGGCACGCTTTGTTCTCTAGGGTCGTCCCGAGCGAGAGCCAACCGTCTCGGTCATCCGTCTTTTCGCAAGATGACGCGAGAGGACGCGAGCGGAATCCCCTCACGGCGAAGGCGCGCGGCCACGCGCTTGCGGAGCGCGTGCTGGACCGCCCCCTGGTCGCCGAACGACGTCACGTAGAAGTAGATCGTGAACGAGACGCCCCCGTCGACGAACCCCGGCGAGAACGACACTCCCGGCGCCGGCGCGGGGGCGAGGCCCGGCAGGTCGAGCGCGCGCATCGCCTCCTCGCCGAGGATGTCTTCGACGCGATCCACGTCGACGTCGGCGGCGAAATCGACCCGGACGTTCGACGCTACGTGGGGGTTGGGGAGCGTGAAATTGGTGATGATCGCCTTCGAGAGGGTGGCGTTCGGGATGACGACGAGGTTGTTCGAGAGGGTGCGAAGGTGCGTCGAGCGCCAGCCGATGGCGTGCACGTACCCCTCGTACGACGGGTCGACGCGGATGAAATCGCCCGGCCGGACCGGCTTGTCGAAGACGATGTAGAGGCCTGCGAAGAAGTTCGAGAGGGTGTCCTGGAGCGCCAGCGCGACGGCGAGCGAGCCCACGCCGAGGGCGGTCAGCGCCGGGGCGAGGGAGATGCCGAGGGTGTCACTGACGAGGACGGCGACGACGCCGAGGCCCACGATCCAGGTCACCGCCTTGCCGATCCCGGCCGACGATTGAAGCTCCGGGTTGGAGCGGCCGTAAGCGTCGATGGATCGCAGGGCGACGCGGATGACGAGGGCGACGCCGAGGAGGCCGAGGGCGAGGGCGAGGACCTTGTGGAGCTCGAGCAGCCTCGGCTCGGTCAGCGGGAGAAAGCGCAGGCCCGCGGCCATCGCGACGAGGAAGACGGCGATCGCGGCCGGCCGGGGCACGCTCGCGGCGAGGACCTCGCTGAGCTCGTCCTTGCGGATCTTGGCAATCTGCGCGAGCGACCGGCGAAGCGCGCGTCGCACGAGCACGGCGACGAGGAGCGACGCCGCGAGATAGAGGACGACGAGCGAGTCGGCCGGGAGCTTGTCGAGGTGCACGAGCACGCGTACGGCAAGATACCGCCAGGCGGTCCGCGTGCGCGCGTGGTAATAGTGGCGGGTTGGTTCGAACCCCATGAGCGATACCGAGTCCCGCCCCGAGTCCCGCGCCGAGGGGTCGGTGCGCCAGGTCGTGGTCCCGGCGTCGCTCGACGGATTCCGTCTCGACAAGGCGGTCGCGCAGCTCGTTCCCGAGTTGAGTCGCGCGCGGGTGAAACGCGCGATCGAGTTCGGCGCCGTGCGCGTCAACGGCCGCCGCCTCCCCAAGGGCGGCAACGTGGCTCAGGGCGACGTCGTGCGGGTCGACACGGCGCAGGTGGTCGAAACGGCCGCCGTCGCGACGGAGGGCGCGCCGCTGCGCATCGCGCTCGAGACCGAACACGTGGTCGTCGCCGACAAGCCCGCGGGCCAGCCCACCGCGCCGCTGCGCCCGGGGGAGGCCGGAACCCTGGTGAACGCGCTGCTCGGCCGCTACCCCGAGCTCGTTCCCGACGGGGAGTCCTTCGTCGGGCACTCGGCGCGCGAGCCGGGGATCATCCATCGCCTCGACACCGAGACGAGCGGGGCGGTCGTCGTCGCCCGGACGGCGGCGGCGTTCGAGGAGCTCAAGGACGCGCTGAAGGAGGGTCGGCTCGACAAGCGATACCTGCTCGTATGCAGCGAGTCGGGTCTCCCGGGAGAAGGCGTCATCGAGTTTCCCCTCGCCAACCACCCGAAGGACCAGCGCCGCGTCTACGCGTGCGTGCACCCGCGCGACGTGATGCGCTACGAGCCGCGCCCGGCGGCGACGCGCTACCGCGTGCTCCAGCGCTCTGGGGCGTGGGCGCTCGTGGAGGCGTCCGTCGGCAAGGCGCTGCGCCACCAGATCCGGGCGCACTTCGCCGCGATCGAGCACCCGCTGGCGGGAGACGAGCTGTACGGCGGGCCCGTCATCCGCGCCCTGGGCCGCCAGGCGCTCCACGCCGCCCGCGTCGCCTACGCGGGCGGCCCCATCGTCGCGGCGTTCGACGTCCCCATCCCCATCCCGAAGGATATGGCCACCCTCATGGAAGCGGGCGACGGGTCTCACTCGTAGCGCAGGCCGTCCACCGGTCGTAGCTGCGCCGCCTGCCACGCGGGGAAGATCGTCGCCAGTGTGCAAATCGTGAGCGCCGCGATCGTCACGGCGCCGTAGTCCCATCCACTCACGTTGATGGGGAGGCGATCGATGTAATAGACGTCGGGGTCGAGGCGCAGCCCGAACCACGCCAGGCCGGTGCACAGGGCGAGGCCGGTCGACACGCCAAGCAACGTCCCGACCCCGCCGATGATGACCCCCTCGGTCATGAACGTGCGCATGACCGTCCCGTCGGTGGCGCCGAGCGCCTTGAGGATGGCGATCTCCTTGGCCTTCTCCGCCATCATGAGCAGGAGCGTGCACACGATGCAGAAGCTCGCCACGATGATCTCGATCGACAGGATCAGGAACGTCGCGATGCGCTCGAGCTTGAGCGCGCTGAAGAGGTTCTTGTTGATTTCCCGCCAGTCGCGCACGCGCAGCTCCGGGCGATCGACGGCGGCGGCGACGAGTGGGGTGAGACGGTCGGCGTTCTCCGCGTCGTCCACCTTTACTTCGATCGACGTGATTTGGTTCGGTGTGCCGAAGTAGCTCTGCGCCTCGTCGATCGTCACGTACACGTGCGTGGCGTCGTACTCGTACATCCCGCTGTAGAAGATCGCTGCGATCCGATACTTGCGCGTCTTCGGCATCACCCCCATCGGCCCGAGATCGCCGAGCGGCGACACGAGCGTCACGTCGTCCCCGACGTACACGTGGAGCGTCTTGGCGAGCTCCCTGCCGACGACGAGCCCAGGCCGCAGGGGGGGGCCCTCGAGCGCCGCGCGGACGGCCGGGTCGATGTCGTCGCCGAGCGGAGGCAGGTCGGGCCCCTTCGTGTACTCCTCGCCGCCCGCGCCCACGCCGATGACCTCGTCCGGGTCGAGGTGGCGAAGGAGCTCCGGATCGGCCAGGTAAGAGAGCTTGTCCTTGACCTTGACCGGCGCCTCGACGTTCTTTCGCAAGTCGATCACGTTGCCGATCGACTCCGGGTCGATGCCGTGGACGACGACGCCCGCGAGGTTGGACGAGCTCGACGCCATGACCTCGCCCTGGACGACCGGCGTCGCGGCCACGACGCCGGGGATGCCCCGAACCCGCTCGAGCGTCGGCTCGTAGTCGTCCCACGCCGACTGGCTCGTCGTGTCGATGACGATGTGCGCGTTGTTGCCGAGGATCTTGCGCTTCAGATCGGCGCTGAAGCCGCCCATCACGCTGATCGCGCCCGACAGCGAGAAGGAGCCGAGCGCGACCGCGAAGATCGACAGGCCGCTGATGAGGGTCAAAAACCCGCTCTTCTTCGCGCGGACGTGGCGCGCGGCGATGTACGGCGAGAGCGAGCCGCGTTCGAGGCGATCGAGCCCCCAGGGCACCAGCGCGACGACCGTCGACACGAGGAGCACCGCTCCCGTTACGACGGCGCCCGCGCGCACCAGCGTGTCGCGCACGGTCCAGGCAGAGCCTCGCAGCGGCGGGAGGAGGCGAGTCCACTCCGCGAACGCGGCGAACCCCAGGCACGAAGCGGCGACGACGACCAGGTTGGCCCGGCGCCACCCGATGCTCGCAAGCAGCCCCCCGACGCCCCACGCGACGAAGAGGACGCCGCCAGCGCCGACCGCGAGGGTCAGGACGAGGACGAGCGCGGAGCGCGCTCCCGGCGGGGCGTGGGCCCCGCGCGCGTGCGCGAACACGGCGAGGGCCGCGCACGCCGCCGCGAGCGCCAATCCGATCCCCAACCTGACGACGGCCCTCCGGCGCATGAGCCTTCCGACCTAGCGCTCGGGCCGCAGCAGAGGAAAAAGGATGACGTCGCGGATCGAGGCGGAGTTGGTCAGCGCCATGACGAGCCGGTCGATCCCCATCCCGAACCCCGCGGTGGGCGGCATCCCGTGTTCGAGCGCGCGCACGTAGTCCTCGTCGAAGTCCATCGCGTCCTCGTCCCCGCGCGCCTTCTTGTCGACCTGCGCGCGGAACCGCGCGGCCTGGTCGTCCGGGTCGTTCAGCTCGCTGAACGCGTTGCATAGCTCTCGGCCGTGGACGAAGAGCTCGAAGCGGTCCACGATCTCGGGCTGCGCGTCGTTGCGCCGCGCGAGCGGCGAGACCTCGAACGGGTAGTCCTTGATGAGCACGGGGACGGAGTGCTTGCCGTTCCCCGTGCGGTAGTCGTCGGCGAGGAACGGCTCGGCGAGGTACTCGTAGCACGTGAAGAGGCGCTCTCCCGCGCCCTCGGCCTTGGCGACGGCCTTGCGGAGGTTCCCCCAATCGATCGCCGACGCGCGCGGCGAGGCCCTCGCCCACTCCTTGATCCGCCCCGCGAAGTCGACCGCGAGGAGCTCGACCACGGCTGCGCCGCCGCCGCTCTCGGAGGCGCCGACCCACTCGGGGATGGCGGTCCGCTCGGCCGCCGACGCCACGGCCCGATCCATCGAGACGCGCGCGAACGGCTCCGCTAGCGTGAACGGCCGTGCGTCCATCCAGAGCGCATGCGCCTCCGGCATCGCCGCCGCGAGGCGCGCGTCGATCCCGCGCAGCAGCGCCTCGGTGAACTGCATGAGGTCGTCCGCCGTCGCGTACGCGCGGTAGAACTCGAGCATCGTGAACTCCGGGTTGTGCCGCGTGCTGATCCCTTCGTTCCGGTAGCAGCGTCCGATCTCGTAGACGCGCTCGAGCCCGCCGACGACGAGCCGCTTGAGGTAGAGCTCCGGTGCGATGCGCATGAACAAGCGCATGTCGAGCGCGTTGTGATGGGTCTCGAACGGCTTGGCCGCCGCGCCGCCGATGAGCGTGTGCATGGTCGGCGTCTCCACCTCGAGGAAGCCCTCTTCGTCGAGGATCGCCCGCGCCGCCCGAACGACGTGGCTCCGCGCCCGAAAGACGTCGGCCACGGGTGGGTTGGCGATGAGATCGACGTACCGCCGGCGGTAGCGGATCTCGACGTCCGTCAGGCCGTGCCACTTCTCCGGCAGCGGGCGGTACGCCTTGGTGAGGAGCCGCAGCCGCTTCGGCTCGATCGAGAGCTCGCCCCGCTTGCTCGCCGTAAGGGTGCCCTCGGCCTCGACGACGTCGCCGACGTCGAGCTGCCCCAGGCGCTCGAAATCCGGCCCGAGGTTGGCCTGGCTGACCAGCAGCTGGATCTCCCCCGTCCGATCCCGCACCCGCAGGAACGCGAGGCCGCCCGTCGATCGGAGGGCGACGATCCGCCCGCGCACGTGGAGCAGGCCTTCGCCCGCCGCCGACCGCACTTTCCCCTCGTCGTAGCGTCCGGCCGGATCGCGCGCGGGGTCGGCCAAGACGCGCGCCTCACCGACGTCGCACGTGCGCCCGCCGAGGCGAGGCGCCACGTCGTTCGCGAAGGGGTTCTCGCCGTCGGCGCGCAGCCGCTCCGCTTTCGCCCGCCGAGCGGCGATGATCGCCTCCTCCGCGATGCGCGAGTCCTTGTCGGTCTGTTTGTCGACGCCCATGTGCTGTCGGATGGCACTGCGACCCTAGTCGGCGTCGGAGTCCTCGGCCACCCCGCCCTTCTTGAGCGTGCCTCCCGCCGCCGCCAAGAGGTACGCCTCGATGAAGGCGTCGAGATCGCCGTCGAGCACCGCGTCGACGTTGCCGTTCTGGTGGGATGTCCGCAGATCCTTCACGAGGCGGTAGGGCTGGAGTACGTAGCTGCGAATCTGGTTGCCCCACGCGATCTGCGTCTTGCTCGCCGCCTGCGCGGCGGCCTGCTCCTCGCGCTTTTGCGTCTCGATCTCGTAGAGCTTGGCCTTGAGCATCTTCAGCGCCATGCGGCGGTTCTGGTGCTGCGAGCGCTCCGCCCGGCAAACGATGACGATGCCGCTCGGGATGTGCTTCATCCGCACCGCGGTCTCCACCTTGTTCACGTTCTGACCGCCCTTTCCGCCCGCGCGCATCGTCGTCACATCGAGGTCGTCGTCCTTGACCTGGATGTCGATTTCGTCCTCGATGTCCGGTGTCACCTCGACGGCCGCGAACGCCGTCTGACGTCGCGCGTTCGCGTCGAACGGCGAGATGCGAACCAGCCGGTGCACGCCGTTCTCGCTGCGCAAGTAGCCGAACGCGTGGTCGCCCTGCACGCTGAAGCTCGCGCCGTCGATCCCGGCCTCGTCGCCTTCCTGGTAGTCGATGACGTCGGTCTTGTATCCCCGCCGCTCGCACCATCGCAGGTACATCCGAAGGAGCATCTGCGCCCAGTCCTTGGCGTCGTTGCCCCCCGTGCCCGGGTGGATGCTCACGATCGCGTTCGCGTGATCGACCGGCCCCGACAGCATGCGTCCGAGCTCGGCGGCCCGCACCCGCTCTTCGAGCGACGGCACCTGGCCCTCCGCCTCGGCGATCGTCGACGCGTCGTCCTCGGTGGCCCCGAGCTCGAGGAGCACGTTCGCGTCCTCGACGTCGCCCGTCAGCTTCTCGATGCTCGAGATCTGCTGCTCGAGCGCGGACCGTTTCCGCGTGACGACCTGCGCCTTCTTCTGGTCCTCCCAAAACCCGGGCGTCAGCGTTTGCTGCTCGAGCTTGCCGATTTCCGCCTTGAGCTTGGGAAGGTCAAAGATGCCCCCTTAGCGTCATCAGGCGCCGTTGGAGGTCGGCAAGCTTTTCGCGGGTTTCGGTCAACATCGCAGCCACGTCGAAGCGCCCGAGACGGCCAGGGGGGCGGCGCCTTGCCAATAGCGGCGCGGCCCAGCCCGGTCAAGGAGCCGACCGGTGCCGCGAGGTGAACCAGCCGTCGGTCAGCACGTCGAGCGTGGCCTCCGCCTCGGCGCGTTTGAGCTCGGCCTCGGTGGCCTGGGGAGACCCCGCGACCGCTCCCCGCAGGTCGACGACGGCGCGCTGCCAGGCGAAGAGGACCTCGAGCGTTCGGTTGGCCAGCCGGGACCTCGCTTCCTGTCGCTCCATGCGGACCCGTTCGAGCGTCGGCTCGTCTCCAGCGAAGACGAGGCGATCGAGCCGCCACGTGAGTCGGACCTCGAGGACCAGGTTCGCCCCGATCGCGTCGTAGTAGTTGACGCCGTCGGTAGTCGCGAGCGTCGTCGTGTGGGACGCGTCGGTCAAGAGGCGCATGGCCCGGACGCGCGTCTCCGGCAGCCACGCGCTCGTGCGAGAGCGCGACACGATCGCGTCGATCCGCCCGTCGGCGTCGCCGAGGCCTGCGGCGCCGAGCGCGGCGACGACGCACGCGCGCGCCACGGCCGACGTGACGGGCGCCGGACGGGGCCTCTCCGCCCCGCGCCCCGTGTCGTCGGGAGGGTCGGCCAGGCGGTGGACGTTCCCCTCGGCGAGGCGGTCGAGCGCGAGTCCGACGACGACGAGCCCGCCGACGTCCGTCTTGCCGCTTTGAAGCTGCCGGCTGAACGCCCCGACGCTCACCCAGCTCTCGCCGTGGACGTCGGTGACGCCCGGGTGCCGGGCCACGAGATAGTCTTCGTCGTCGAGGTCGCCGTCGGCGTAGCGCTCCTCGCCGGCGCCGTCGTCCCAGCCGAACCATGGTTGCGCGTGGGCCGCTCGGGCGCCGAAGAGATTGAAAAGGGTAGCGCAGGTGAAGAGGGCCGCCGCTCGGCAACGGTGGGCGGGGTGCGCGACGACGAGGAGACGGGTCATGGCCGGCGAATCATCAACGAGCGTGCCAGGCGCCGCCGTCGCGCATGCACCCGAAAAGGCTCGGCGCACCGCACACCCGACATCGTCCCGGGACGGCCCCGCCTGTCCGCGGCCGCGCGCGGGCCATGCGTCGCACGCCCGCGCATGGAATACTGTGGGGGATGGCCGAGGCGCAGCCGGCTTCCCCGTTTCAACCGCACCGTCGCATCGCGGGGAAGTTCCGGCTCCGTAGAATGCTCGGCGTCGGCGGCATGGGGCAGGTGTGGGCGGCGCGCAACGAGGCGACGGGGGCGGACGTCGCGCTCAAGGTGCTGCGCCGGGCGGACGTCGACGAGCCGCGCGCGGCGCAGCTCGAGCAGCGCTTCCGGCAGGAGGCGCGCCTGTCGGCGACGCTGTCGCACCGCAATATCATCAAGGTGTTCGATCTCCTCGACGAGCCGGACGGAACCTTGGTGCTCGTCATGGAGCTTTTGCGCGGCGAGACACTCAAAGAGTACCTCGAGCGCGAGGGCCCCCGCTCGTCGCTCGAGGCCGTCGCCATCCTCACGCCCATCCTCGGCGCGCTCGCGCACGCGCACGATCGCGGCATCGTCCATCGTGACGTGACGCCGTCGAACATCTTGCTCGCGGTGGATCCCGACGGTCACGTCACGCCGAAGCTCCTCGACTTCGGCATCGCAAAGCTGGTCGAGCCGGTGCTCGTGTCCGAGTCCGACGCCCCGCCGGAGCCGGTGGAGACGATCGACGGGCGGGTGCTCGGGACGCCTCGCTACATGGCCCCCGAGCGTATCCGCGGGTCGAGGGACGTGACCGGGCGGGCCGACGTCTTCGGCGTGGCGGTGGTGCTCTACGAGACGATCACCGGCCTCTCGCCGTTCGGGGCGAGCACCGCCTCCGCCTCGCTCGCCGCCGTCCTCGAGCGCCACGTCGATCCGGACCCTTCGATCGAGCCGCGGCTGTGGGTGGAGATCCAGCGCGCCCTCTCGAAGCGGGCGTACGAGCGTCACGCGTCCGCGCGAGAGTTCGCGAGCGCGCTGTCGGCGGCGCTGGGCGCGCCCGAGGGGGCCCTCGAGGCGACGATGCGCCGGCCCGTTCCGGGGCCGGTCTCGACCGAGGACACCCGCAGCCGCATGATGGTGTCGGGCGCGCGCCTCGCGGCCGATCTGGAACTGGACGACCCGTTCGCGTCGGTGGCGACCGGGGTGCCGCGGCGGCATTGGCAGTGGGTTGCCCTCGCTGCGATCGGCGTCGTCGCCGGCGCGATCGGCTTCTTCGTGGTGCGCGGACTCGTGCAAAAGAAGGAGAGCCCGGCGCCTCCGCCCGTCGTCGCGGCGGCCCCGGCGAACCCGCCCCCCGGGCCGGTCGCCACCGATGCCACTCACGCGCCGGTCGAGCCGCCCGCCGCGGTCGTCGCGCAGCCGCCTCCGACGTCCGAAGTCCTACCCGCGCCGCGCCCGTCCCGCCGCGCCCCGACCAAGCCGAAGGCCATCGCGACGACGCCGGGGTTTTGAGCTCGCTACGTCTGCTGGGCGAGCGTCACTCCCTCTTCTCGCCGGGCTCCGGTTCCTTGGCGTCGCTCCAGCTGATGCCGTAGAGGCCTCGCTTCTTCAAGAGCTCGCGCAGATGGTGGCGCGCCACGTCGCTCTGCCGTGCCGCGAGCGACAGGTTGCCGCCGCATCGCTTCATGAGGGCCGCGAGGTACGCCGCCTCGAAGCGCTCGATCGCGCCGTCCTTCGCCTTCGCGAACGTCCCGGAGACGTCCAGCGCGTCGCGCTCGGGCCGCGTGCCCCGGAACCCGAACCCCTCCCCCGCGACGTCGGGGCGCCGGATGACGCCGCCCTGGACGAAGGCGCTCACGCGCGCGAGCACGTTGCGAAGCTCCCGCACGTTGCCCGGCCACGGCATCGCCGACAAGGCCTGGAGCGCCTCCGGATCGATCGACAGCGGCGCCGGCAGTCCGCCCTGCAGACCGGCCAGGAGCTTGCGGCAAAGGATGGGGATGTCCTCGACGCGATCTCGCAGCGGAGGCAGGACGACGCGCACCTGAGCGATGCGGTAGAAGAGGTCTTCGCGGAAGCGTCCCGCGTCGATCTCGTTGCGCAGGTCCCTGTGCGTCGCGGCGACGACGCGCACGTTCACTTTGATAGGCTCCTGCCCGCCGACGCGCACGACCTCGTGCCGCTCGAGCACGCGCAGGAACTTGGCTTGCAGGGGGAGGGGCAGGTCGCCGATCTCGTCGATGAACACGGTGCCGCCCGACGCGGACTCGAAGAACCCGGGGCGGCGCTGGTCGGCTCCGGTGAACGCGCCCTTCTCGTGGCCGAAGAGCAGCGATTCGACGAGCGACTCGGGCAGCGCCGTCGCGTCGATCGTGACGAGGGGTCCAGACGCCCTGGCGCTTCGCGCGTGGACGGCGCGGGCCACCTCTTCTTTGCCGGTGCCCGTCTCGCCCTGAACGAGGACACTGAGCTCCTTGGGGGATACTCGCTCGAGGGTCGCGAAGAGCTCGCGCATCTCGGTCGACTCGCCGACGAGCTCGCCGAACGAGGTGGCCTGGCTCACCGCCGCGGCCGAAGCGTCGTCGTCTCGCTCGAGCCGCAGGACGCTGGCGCCGACGGCGATCTCGCCGCCCGGCGCCAGCTCGATCCGTTCGACGCGGTGGGGGCCGAGCCACGTCCCGTTCGTGCTGCCCGCGTCCTGCACGTGGACCCGATCGCCGGCGCGCCGCAGCTCGAGGTGCACCCCGCTGACGAGCGGGTCGGGGAGCACGAGGTCGTTGGAGGGATGGCGGCCGACGGTCGCGAAGGCCTGCGACATGGCGAGGGCACGGCCCAAGCTCGGCCCGGCCACCGCCACGAGCTTGGGGACGGAGCTCGGGGCGCCGCCCCGCTGGACGGCGGCGACCTCCGTGCCGCCGCGGGCTCCCTCCTCCGGCGTCATTGTCCGTACATAGCACCGGCCGGTGATAGTGTGGACGGTGGATGCGTGGCGTTGTCTCGCTCCGGCAGAGGCTCTCGTCGGTCTGCTTGGTCGGCGCGTTGTTCTGTGTCCGCGGGGCGGCCGCCCAGACGGCGGAGGACCTCGACACGGCCCGTAGACTCTTCCGCGACGCTGTGGCCGACGAGGAGGCCCACCGGTACGACACCGCCCTCGAGAAGTTCCGCCGGGTCGATCATGTCAAGGAGACGGCCAACGTCCGCTACCGCATGGCGACCTGCCTCGAGGCGCTCGGGCGCCGCGCCGAGGCGCTCGACAGCTACGAGCGCGCCGCTCGCTTGGGGGAGGAGGACAAGCCGTCGGCCGACGCTGCGAGCGCCTCGGCGGCCCGCGCGGCGCAGCTCGAGCCGGTGGTTCCTCGGCTGTCGTTCCAGCTGCCGGCCGATCCCCGCCCGGGCCTCGAGGTCCGCGTCGACGACAAGAAGGTCGACGACTCCGCGCTCAAGGACCCGATGCCGCTCGACCCGGGACACCATACGGTCGATGCGAGCGCTCCGGGCTACACGCCGTTCCACACCGGGGTCACGTTGGCCGAGGGTGCGCGCGTCTCGATCTCGGTCGCGCTCGACCCCGCGGCACCGAGCCCGCCTCCGGCGCCTGTCGCGCCCCCGCCGCCCGCCGAGCCGGCTCCCGCTGCGTCGGCATCGCCGCCGGTGGCGGGCATCGTCGCCCTCGGGCTGGGCGGGGTCCTGACGGCGGGGTCGATCCTCTCGTTCATCCTTCGCGGATCGAACGTGTCCTCCCTTGAGGGCTGTCCCCAGGTGGGCGGGGCTTACCAGTGTCCCGAGTCGGACCGCGGCGCCTACGACGCGGCGAAGATCGAGGGGCCGCTCGGCATCGGCCTGGCGGCAGGCGCGGCGCTCGCCGTCGGCCTCGGGGTGTGGCTGGTGGTCACGCCGCCCACCCACGCCGCCTCGTCCCCGTCACGCGCGTTTGTCCTCGGGCCGGCCGTCGCGGCGGGCCGGGGTGCTCTCCTCATCGCGGGGTGGCGCCGTTGATGCCGCGCCTCGGGTGGTGGCTCGTCCCGGTCGCCGCAGGTTGCGGCGTACCGAACGTGGTCTTTCTGGTCGGGGACGCGGAGGTTCCCGCGGAGGCCGGGAACGTGGAGGAGACGCCCGCCTCCGCGGCCGACGCGCCCCTTGGAGACGGGACGGGCTTGCCCGACGCCGCGGACGCCACGACGCTCGCGGATGCGTCGTCCAACGGCCCCGATGCACCCGAAGAGGGGGACGCGGCCCCGCGATACTGCACGCAGACGCCCCCCAACCCCCCGGACGGTGGCACGTGTTGCGCGGCGGGCGTCATCTGCACGGGCACCGGGTGCAACGCCGCGCGCGCGTGCATCGACTGCGTCAACCAGTGTCACACGGGGACCTGCTGCGTGAAGGGCAACCAGGTCGGTTGCTTTGGGTGCTGACCACTGTCTGAGGGCGACGCTACGGCCCACCGCCGACCCGGCTCTGCCCTGAGCTTGCTGCGGTCCGGTGGCCTCACCTGGTCGCTGCGCTGACCGTCGTTCTCGGGGTCGAAGGGCCTCGCAAGCGGCGATTTCTCGGTCGTCCCGCCTCATCCGGCGCGGGAACGAAGGATGCTTGGCGACCCCTGCGATGAACCTGCGACCTCGACTCCTCCGGTCTACCGGCGCCCTCGCGCTCGCCCTTGGTCTCGCCGCTGCAGCCTGCGGCAGCAGCGGGAACAGCTCGAACGCGACCGACGGCGGCGCCGACGGGACGTCGCACTTCGGCTCAGGCTCCGGCTCGGGGGCATCCTCGGGTAGTCAGGGCGGGTCGGGGTTGGGGCCCGGCTCGTTCGCGACGCCGGGCGGCGGAGGAGCCTGCCTGTCGCTCGGCGCCGCGTGCGCGGTGGCCGGCGATTGCTGCAGCGGCGACTGCATGAACGGCGCCTGCGCCTTCCCGTCCTGCACCTCGGACAAGGGCGCGTGCTCGATGGGCTCGACGTGCTGCAGTCAGAACTGCTCCGGCGGGACGTGCGCCGCGTTGACGACGGCGTGCGCGACGGTCGGCAACACCTGCACGTCCGACGCGCAGTGCTGCTCGAAGCACTGCGCCAGCAACGGCACGTGCCAGGCCTCGTCGTTCTGCGCGCAGCCGAACGACGCGTGCAACGCCGACGCCGACTGCTGCACCGGGACGTGCACCAAGGCCTCCGGCCAGATGCTCGGCACGTGCGCCGCATCGCCGCCGAGCGGCCCCGCCAACTGCGGTCTGGCCGACGGGCAGCTCTGCTCGGGCGCCGGGACGAGCGGCGGCATCCAGACGCCGACGGGCACGATCCCGCTGTGCGGCGGACCTTGCTGCAGCCGCGCGTGCGCTCCGTGGGGGCCGACGGGCGTCCTCGTCTGCCAGCCCGCCAGCGGCTGTCACGTCGTCGGCGACCTGTGCACCAAGGACGGCGACTGCTGCGGCTCGGCGGGCCTGCCCGGCGGCTCCGGAAAGCCGGTGACGTGCGTCATCACTGCGCCGGCGACCGTGGGCATCTGTCGCAATCCGATGGGCTGCAAGCCCGACGGCGACGTCTGCAAGCTCAAGACGATGTCGTGCAACTCGTCGTGCGACTGCTGCAGCGGCAACTGCGAAACGCGGGACACGTGCCACCAGGACAACGTCGGTGTCCCGCGGTGCTCCCCCGCGACGTGCGTCGGCGCCGGCGGCGCGTGCGCGTCGAGCGCGAGCTGCTGCAACGGAGCGCCGTGCGTGCCGAACGCGACGCCGGGCGGCACGCCGCCCTTCGTCTGCGCCCCCACGCAGTGCATCGCCGCGTGCGGTGCGTGCACCAACAACGCGGACTGCTGCCCCGGCACCTCGTGCGTGGGACTGGGCGGCAGCACCCGCGGGGTTTGCGGTCCGTGCGGCGGTTCGCCGGGCGGCACCCCGGACGCCGGCTCCGGCGCTCCGGACGCTGCAGGGAGCCCGACTCCGGACGCCGGGTCGCCGCCGCCGGCCGACGCGGGCTCGACTCCGACCCCCGACGCCGGGACCGGGACCTGCGCGCTCTACGGTCAGGTGTGTCAGGTCAACGGCGATTGTTGCAACAACGTGCCCTGCGTCTCGGGCCACTGCATCTACCTTCCGTAATCGCGGCTTGCCCTGCGAGGCGCGCTCGCGCGACCATCGGTCGATGCGTCCCGCCGAGCTTTTGGCCCAGATTCCGCTCTTTCAGGGCCTCGCCGACGACGACCGGGAGGCTTTGACGGCGCGGCTGGCCGAGAAGACGTTCAAGGCCGGCGACATCGTCTTCTCGCAGGGGGACGTCGGCTCGTCGATGTACCTCGTGCAGTCGGGCGCCGTGCAGATCTACCTGCCGAGCACCGACAAGGACTCGCCGCCCGTCGTCCTCAAGGACGTGCACACGGGAGAGTACTTCGGCGAGCTGTCGCTCTTCGACAACAAGCCGCGCAGCGCCGGCGCCCGCGCGCTCGTCGACACGCTGCTGCTCGAGCTGACACGCGAAGAGCTGGGCGAGCACCTCGGGCGATCCAAGAACGCCGCGATGACCATCCTGACCGAGATGTCGGACCGACTGCGCGAGACGAACGCGCTCCTCAGCCAGCGCGCGACGAAGGACGTCGTCAAAGAGTTCGAGGAGAACCTCACCTGGGCTCAACGGCTGGCGGACAAGGTCGCGGAGCTGAACGGGAGCTGGACGTTCATCCTGATGCTCATCGGCATGACGGTCGGCTGGGTCATCGTCAACGCGTCCGTCATCTCCGAGCACCTGGGCCTCGGCACCCAGGGGGACGACGGCAAGGTCGCCGGCTTCGACCCGTACCCGTACATCCTCTACAACCTCGTGCTCGCCATCCTCGTGGCGCTCCAGGGCCCGCTCATCGTGATGAGTCAGAATCGGCAGTCGGCCAAGGACCGGGCGCAGGCGGAGACGGATTTTCGCGTCAACTTGAAGAACGAGGTCGGAATCGAGCGACTCCTCGCCGAGATCGGCGCGCTGCGGGCCGAGACGAACAAGCGCCTCGACGGGCTCGAGCGCTCCAGCCGCGCCGACCGCGTTCGCGCCGAAGTGCCGGCCAAGACCCCGGGGGGGCCGCTGGGCAGCGTGTGAGACGCGGTGTAGAGGAACCGCAATGCTCGACATCCAGTTCATCCGCCAGCACCCCGACGAGGTGCGCGCCGCGATCAAGAACAAGGGCCTGACGCTCGACCTCGACGAGGTCCTCGGCGCCGACCGGGACCGGCGCGAGACGACGACGCTCCTCGAGCAGCGCCGGGCGCGCCGAAACGAGCTTTCGTCGCTCATCCCCAAGGCGAGCAAGGACGAGCGGCCCAACCTCGTCGACGAGGCCAAGCAGGTCCGCGCCGAGATCGAGTCGCTCGAGCCCAAGCTCGGAGAGATCCAGCGCCGTTTCGCCGACCTGATGCTGCGCGTGCCGAGCATTCCGCGGCCGGAGGTGCCCGTCGGCAAGGGCGAGGAGGACAACGTCGAGGTTCGCCGCGTCGGCGAACCACGCAAGTTCGCGTTCGCTCCGAAAGATCACGTCGAGCTCATGTCGTCGCTCGGCCTCGTCGAGTGGGACGGGCCGCGCCGGTTCGCGGGGGGCCGGTCGTACGCGCTCGTCGGCGACGGTGCGCTCCTCGAGCTCGCCGTCCTGCGACTCGCGGTCGACACGCTGATCGAGCGCGGGATGAAGCTCGTCGCGCCGCCCGTCATGGTGAAGGAGCGGGCGATGACGGGGACGGGCTTTTTCCCGCTCGGGCGCGACGAGGCCTACTCCATCCCGGCCGATGAGCTCTTCTTGATCGGCACGAGCGAGGTCCCGCTCGTGAGCATGCACTGCGACGACATCATCGACGCGGCGCGCCTGCCGCTCAAGTATGCGGGAATCTCCCCCTGTTTTCGGCGCGAGGCCGGCGCGCACGGCAAGGACACCCGCGGTCTCTACCGCGTGCACCAGTTCACCAAGGTGGAGCAAGTGGTCGTCTGCGCCGCGGACGAGGGCGCGGCCGAGAAGCTCCACTACGAGCTCCTCGGCAACGCCGAGGCCATCCTCGCCAAGCTCGAGATCCCCTATCGCGTGGCGATCGCTTGCACCGGGGAGATTGGTCTCGGCCAGACCCGCAAGCACGAGGTCGAATCGTGGATGCCGGGGCGGACCGCTTACAGCGAGACCCACTCGTGCTCGACCCTCGGCGACTTCCAGGCGCGGCGGTCGAACATCCGCGTGCGAGGCGAAGACGGCTCGCTCGGCTACCCGTACACGCTCAACAACACGGCGGTCGCGAGCCCGCGCATCCTGATTCCGCTGCTCGAAAACCACCAAGAGCCGGATGGCTCCGTCACGCTCCCGAAGGCGCTGGTTTCCTACATGCGAGGCAAAGAAAAGCTCTCGCGCGTCTGAGAGGGAGGGGAAATGTGCGAGAATTCGTATGTGTTGGATAATTAGACCGTTTCTTCACCCGTAGCCGGGTCGGAAGCCCGCCTTTCGACAACAATTCCTTGACGCGACGCACTAGTCTCGTAACCTTCCGGCTGCGATGACTGGGCCAAGCGCCGCGCAATCTCCGCTGACGGCCGTTCCGGCAATGGAAATGGCGGTCGGCGTCGAGGTGTCTGCGGCGAACGTGGCGCTCGTAACTCGCCTTCTTGGCCTCGTACTCGGCGTCGAGCTTATTCGGCCCGGGTGCGGGCTGCCGAGCTGAGAGCCTGGTCTCCTCACTTCGGCCCCCGCACCCGGGAAAAGGGAGCGGGGGTTTTTTTTTACGTCTGACACCGAGAACGAGAAGCCGATGCGAAGCGACCTGCTGAAGAAAGGTACCTCCCGGGCCCCCGCGCGCGCCATGCTCAAGGGCGCCGGCTACACGGACGCGGACCTGGAGAAGCCTCTCGTCGGCGTGGCCAACACCTGGAGCGAGGTGACCCCCTGCAACGTCCACCTCCGGTCGCTGGCCGAGCACGTCAAGGACGGGATTCGCCAGACGGGGGGGACGCCGGTGGAATTCAACACCATCGTCGTCTCGGACGGGATCTCGATGGGCACCGAGGGGATGCGGGCGTCCCTGGTGTCGCGGGAGGTCATCGCCGACTCGATCGAGCTCTTCACGATCGGCCACCTGCTCGACGGGGTCATCGCCCTCTCGGGCTGCGACAAGACGATCCCCGGCACCGTCATGGCGCTGGCCCGCCTGAACCTGCCGTCGCTCATGCTCTACGGAGGCGCGATCGCACCGGGACGATTCCAGGGGCGCGACGTCACGATCCAGGACGTGTTCGAGGCCGTGGGGGCGCACGCCGCCGGGCGCATGACCGACAGCGATCTGCGCTTGCTCGAAGACAACGCCTGTCCCGGGGCGGGGGCGTGCGGCGGCCAGTACACGGCCAACACGATGGCCACGGCCATGGCGTTCCTCGGCATCTCTCCTTTCGGCGCGAACGAGGTCCCCGCGACCGACCCCACCAAGGCGGACGTGGCTCGGGCGTGCGGGCGCGCGGTCATGCGGCTGATCCGCGACGACGTGCGGCCGAGCGCGCTCATCACTCGGGCGTCCCTCGAGAACGCGATCGCGAGCGCCGCGGCGACCGCCGGATCGACCAACGCCGTTCTGCACCTGCTGGCCATCGCGCGGGAGGCGGGGGTGAACTTGACGATCGACGACTTCGACCCGATCTGCGCGCGGACCCCCGTCGTGGCCGACCTGAAGCCGGGCGGGCGCTTCAGCGCCGTCGACATGCACCGCGCGGGCGGCGAGCGCCTCGTCGGGGCGCGCCTGCTCGAGCTGGGTCTGCTCAAGGACGGGCCGACGTGCAGCGGCCGTACGCTCTTTGAGGAGGTGGCCGAGGCCAAGGCCACGTCCGGACAGAAGGTGGTCCTTCCCGCTCGATCCCCGCTCAAGCCGCGCGGCGGCTTCGCCATCCTGCGCGGCACGCTCGCGCCCGAGGGGTGCGTGCTCAAGCTCGCCGGGCACGACCGCATGAAGCACGTCGGCCCCGCGCGCGTCTTCGACGGCGAGGAGGCCACGTTCGCGGCGGTGCAAGCCGGCGTGGTGCAGCCGGGGGACGTCGTCGTCATCCGCTACGAAGGTCCGCGCGGAGGGCCCGGGATGCGCGAGATGCTCGCCGTCACCGCGGCGATCGTGGGCCGGGGGTTGGGCGACTCCGTGGCCCTCGTGACCGACGGGCGCTTCAGCGGCGCGACGTACGGGATGATGGCCGGTCACGTCTCGCCCGAGGCCGAGCGGGGCGGGCCCATCGCGTTCGTTCGCGACGGCGACGTGGTGACCATCGACGTCGAGGGCCGCCGGATCGACGTCGCGGCCGACCTCGAAGCGCGCGCCGCGGCCTCGAAACCCCGCGCGTCCGGGCGACTGGGCGGCGTGCTGGCGAAATACGTCGCGCTCGTGTCGTCCGCGTCCGAGGGGGCCATCACGCGTCCACCCGCCGAAGGTGCGGCGTCGTCCGGAGGTCACGGTCATGGGTGAAGGTAGCAATGGCGGTACGAGACAGGGCCCGACGCGCGTCGCGATGATCGGCTACGGAGCGCAGGCGAGCCAGCAGGCACGTGGCCTACGCGCCGCCGGGTGGGAGGTCAACGTCGTCGTGCGCGCGGGCGGAATGAGCTGGGTGCGCGCGATCGGCGACGGCTTTCGGCCGATGCCCGCCGCGGAGGCCGCGGCGCACGCCGATCTGGTCGTCGTACACCTGCCCGAGTCCGAGCAGCCCGCGGTCTGGGCGTACGGCCTCGCGCCGTACATCGCGCCCGGAACACTGGTCGTGTTCGCCCACGGCAGCGCGCTCTACTCGGGCGCGGTCGATCCCGACCCGCGTCTCGACGTCGTCCTCGTGACGGCGGGCGATCGGTCGAGCCGCGAGTGCCGGGTGGCGGTCTATCGGGACGCGACGGGGGGCGCGCTCGAGCGCGCCGTGAGGTTCGCCCGCGCGGCCTACGGTGCCACGAAGATCGGCACGACGACGCTCGACTCGGAGGTGCAAGCGGACCTCTCCGAGCTCGTCGCCAAGATGGGCGGTCTCGCCGCGGTGCTGGCCGAGTGGGATCGCGTCCTCGCCAACCCGGGCCACGAGCCAGACCAGGCGACCCTCACGTACTACGAGCGCCTGCGCGCAAAGGTGCTGGCCGGCTCGACCGACGCGGCGGCCCCGGCCCAAGAGCAGGCGAGCGCGCGTCCGTCCGGGGTGGACCTCACGCGGACGCGGGCGCCGCGCAAACGAGGTGCGGCATGATCGGCGAGGGCAAGCGCACGGGCGCCGAGGTCATCTGGGAGGCGCTCGGCCGCGTGGGGGTCGACGTCGTCTTCGGATACCCCGGCGGCGCGATCATGCCGGCGTACGACGCGATGCTCAAGTACTCGATCCGCCACGTCCTCGTCCGCCACGAGCAGGGCGCGGCGCACATGGCCGACGGCTACGCGCGGGCGTCGGGTCGCGTCGGCGTCGCGATCGCCACGTCGGGGCCGGGGGCCACCAACCTCGTCACGGGGATCGCGACGGCGATGCTCGACTCGATCCCGATCGTGTGCGTCACCGGTCAGGTCGCGTCGAGGTACATCGGCAGCGACGCGTTCCAGGAGACGGACATCACGGGCGTCACCCTGCCCATCACGAAGCACAACTACCTCGTCACGCGCGCCGAGGACATCGCCCCGACGATGCGTCAGGCCTTCTACGTGGCCCGCTCGGGACGCCCGGGCCCGGTGCTCGTCGACATCACGAAGGACGCCCAGCAGGCGTCCACGGAGTTCGTCTGGGACGAGGGCCCGGTTCGCATGCCCGGCTACCGCCCGGAGCATCGCGTCGTGCCCGACGACGTCAAGCGCGCGGCGGACCTCATCGATCACGCCGAGCGTCCGATCATCTTCTGCGGTCACGGCATCATCGCGGCGAGCTCGAGCGAGCTGCTCCTGCAATTCGTCGAGAAGACCGGCATCCCGGTCGCGTCGACGCTCCTCGGCCTCGGCGGATTCCCGGCGACCCACCCGCTCTGCCTCGGCATGATGGGGATGCACGGCGAGGCGTGGGTCAACAAGGCCATCCAGGAGGCGGACCTCATCCTCGCGCTCGGGATGCGCTTCGACGACCGGGTGACCGGCAAGCTCGAGACGTACGCTCAGCGCGCCAAGAAGATTCACTGCGAGCTCGACCCCGCCGAGATCAACAAGAACGTCCGGGTGGACGTTCCGCTCGTGGGCGACGTGGGCGAGACGCTGCGCGCGCTCCTGCCCGCCGTGTCCCACCGCGACCGCCGGGACTGGGTCGCGCGGATCAGGGAGCTCAAGGGCGACTCGGCGGTGCGCGACATCCAGACGATGCCGCCCATGGGCCGCCTCTTCGCGGCGCACGTGATGCACGACCTCTGGCGTATCACCGAGGGCAAGGCCCTGGTGGTGACGGACGTCGGCCAGCACCAGATGTGGGAGGCGCAGTATTACAAGCACGACTTTCCGCGAAAGCTCATCACGTCGGGCGGCCTCGGGACGATGGGCTTCGCCCTCCCCGCCGCGATCGGCGCCAAGTTCGCGCGGCCCGAGGAGGAGGTCTGGGTCGTCGTCGGCGACGGCGGCTTCCAGATGACGGCGGCCGAGCTCTCCACGTGCGCGCAGGAAGGGATCAAGCTCAACGTGGCCGTCATCAACAACGGCTACCTGGGGATGGTCCGGCAGTGGCAGCAGTTCTTCTACGGCGGCAGGTACGCCGCGACGCCCCTCAAAGGCCCGGACTTCGTCAAGCTGGCCGAGGCGCACGGCCTGCTCGGGTTGCGCGTCACGGCGCGCGAGCAGACCGAAGAGGTGGTCGCCCGCGCGCGCGCCGCGAACGAAACGGCCGTGATCGACTTCCGCGTCGAGCAGGAGGACAGCGTGTACCCGATGGTGCCCGCGGGTGCCGACCTGCACGACATGATCCGCCGCCCCAGCCCGATCGTGGAGACGGCTTCCGACGACTGACCCCAACCGTCCGCACGCTCGAGCGGAGCGACGGACGACACACCCAAACGACGCTGCCCGATTTCACGTAACGACAAGAGGACCTGAGTCATGAGCAATGCCACGCTGCGAACGTTCATCGCTTACGTCGAGGACCTACCGGGGGTGCTCAACCGCGTCACGTCGCTCTTCCGGCGGCGCAACTACAACATCGTTTCGCTCACCGTCGGCCGGACCGAGCGCCCGGGCGTCTCGCGGATGACCGTGGTCATCGAGGCGGACGACGACGCGGCGCGGCGTATCGAGGCGAACCTCTACAAGCTCGTCAACGTGCTCTTCGTCGAGGACACGAGCCACGCGGCGACGATGCTCCGCGAGCTGGCGCTCGTGAAGGTGAAGGCCGACTCGGCCGCCCGGGGCGAGGTGATGCGCCTCTGCGACGTCTTCCGCGCGCGCGTCGTCGACATCGGGCCCGAGGCGCTCGTCGCCGAGATCACCGGGACCGAGGACAAGATCGACGGCCTGGTCGACGTGCTGCGACCGTTCGGCATCGTCGAGCTGGTCCGGACGGGCGTCCTGGCCATGGTGCGAAGCGCCGAGGCGGACGACGCGGATCGCATCCCGCTCAACTCGTCGCCCCCGCCGCCTCCCTCCCCATCATCCCCTCCTCCGTCGCCGCGCGACGTGAAAGCTGCCTGAAAGGACTCGAGACATGGCCAAGGTGTTCTACGAAAAGGACTGCGACCTCTCCCTCATCCGCGCGAAGAAAGTCGCGATCATCGGCTACGGCTCGCAGGGACACGCGCACGCGCTCAACCTCAAGGACAGCGCGGTCGACGTCCGCGTCGGGCTGCCCGCGACGAGCAAGAGCGTCGCGAAGGCAAAGTCGGCGGGGCTCCAGGTCGTGGCCGTGCCCGAGGCCGCCGCGTGGGCGGACGTGCTCATGGTGCTCGTGCCCGACACGACGCAGGCCAAGCTCTACAAGGCGGAGATCGAGCCGCACCTGACGGCCGGCAAGACGCTCATGTTCGCGCACGGCTTCAACATCCGCTTCGGGACGATCAAGCCGCGGGCGGACGTCGACGTGAGCATGATCGCCCCCAAGGGGCCCGGCCATCGCGTCCGCGAGACGTACCAGGAGGGCAACGGGGTCCCCGCCCTCATCGCCGTCCACCAGGACGCGAGCGGCAAGGCCCACGCGCAGGCGCTCTCGTACGCGGCGGGGATCGGCGCAGCCCGCGCGGGCGTGCTCGAGACGACGTTCGCCGAGGAGACGGAGACGGACCTGTTCGGCGAGCAGGCGGTCCTCTGCGGCGGCGCGAGCGCGCTCGTGAAGGCCGGGTTCGAGACGCTCGTGGCGGCCGGCTACCAGCCCGAGATCGCCTACTTCGAGTGCCTGCACGAGCTCAAGCTCATCGTGGACCTCATGTACCGCGGGGGCCTCAGCTACATGCGCTACTCGATCAGCGACACGGCGGAGTACGGCGACTACACCGCCGGTCCGCGCGTCGTCGACGCGCACGCGCGCGAGACGATGAGCAAGCTCCTCGAGGACATCCGCTCGGGCGCGTTCGCCAAGAGGTGGATCGAGGAGAACGAGACGGGCCGCAAGTGGTTCAAGGCCCAGCGCGTCAAGGAGCGGGACCTGCCCATCGAGCACGTGGGCGCCAAGCTGCGCGCGATGATGCCTTTCCTGAATCCGGTCACGGTAGACCCGAGCGAGTGAGGTGACTTCCCCATGGCCACCGCGACGGACGGTTACGTACGCATCTTCGACACGACCCTACGCGACGGCGAGCAGTCGCCGGGCGCCACCATGACGTCGGGCGAGAAGCTCGAGGTCGCCCGCGCCCTCGCGCGCCTCGGCGTCGACGTGATCGAGGCGGGCTTCCCGGCGGCGTCGCCGGACGACCTCGCCGCGGTCCGGTCGATCGCCGAGCGGATCGGGACCCACCCGATCGAGGGCCGTCCGTCGAACGAGCCGCCGATCGTCTGCGGACTCGCCCGCGCGAACCGACAGGACATCGACCGGGCGTGGGAGGGGGTCAAGGTCGCCGCGCGGCCGCGTATCCACACGTTCCTCGCGACCTCCGAGCTCCACATGAAGCACAAGCTCCGGATGACGCCCGCGGAGGTCGTTGCGCGCGTCAAGGAGATGGTGGCGCACGCGAAGGAGCTCTGCGAGGACGTCGAGTACAGCCCCGAGGACGCGGGCAGGACGGCGCCGGACTTCCTCTACGAGGTGGTCGCCGCCGCGATCCAGTCGGGGGCGACGACGGTCAACATCCCTGACACGGTCGGCTACACCACGCCCGACGAGTTCGGCGCGCTCATCCGGGGCATCAAGCAGAACGTGCCCGGCATCGACGACGTCGTCATCTCGGTGCATTGCCACGACGACCTCGGCATGGCGACCGCGAACACCCTCGCCGGGGTGCTGGCCGGCGCGCGGCAGGCCGAGGTGACCATCAACGGGATCGGCGAGCGGGCGGGGAACACGTCGCTCGAAGAGGTGGTCATGGCGCTGGTG
>Ga0070735_10000781_pt1 | contig 32435 bp, 16 predicted proteins | sample Coa_R1_FD_66443 | JGI IMG/M metagenome (GOLD analysis project Ga0070735, IMG submission 66443) | Surface soil microbial communities from Centralia Pennsylvania, which are recovering from an underground coalmine fire - Coalmine... | ecosystem: Environmental > Terrestrial > Soil > Unclassified ...
TCCTGCATGATGCCGTTGACCACGGCTTCGTATTTCTCAGCCGCCGTGCGATAGACAACGTCCGGATTTTCCGCGCGGCGCAGGGGACGATTCGTGGGGATCAGCGAAACATCCAGTTTGTAGATCTTGTTGAACTCGGTCGCTTCGGTTTCCGCCGTCCCGGTCATTCCGGAAAGTTTTTTGTACATGCGGAAATAATTTTGGAAGGTAATCGTGGCGAGAGTCTGGTTCTCGCGCTCTATTTTTACGCCTTCCTTGGCTTCAACGGCCTGGTGAAGGCCGTCCGACCAGCGCCGTCCGGGCATTTCGCGACCTGTGAATTCGTCGACGATAATGACTTCGCCGTTTTTGACGACGTATTCGACATCGCGATGGTAAAGGGTGTGAGCGCGCAGCCCTTGGTAGACATGGTGAATCGTTTCCATATGCTGCGGGTCGTACATGTTGCCGAGTCCCAGCAACTTCTCGGTCTTGCTCACGCCTTCTTCGGTGAGCGTAGCCGTACGGTGCTTTTCATCGACCGTGTAATCGATATCCTGAATCAATTTAGGAATAATTTTGTCGATGCGATAGTACTTGTCGGTGGATTCCTCCGCGGGCCCCGAAATAATCAGTGGCGTGCGGGCTTCGTCAATCAGGATGGAGTCTACTTCGTCGACGATCGCGAACTGGTGGCCGCGCTGCACGCACTCGGCGAGGTCGTACTTCATGTTGTCGCGCAAATAATCGAAGCCGAATTCATTGTTCGTGCCGTACGTGATGTCCGCGCCATAGGCAGCGCGCCGCTCCGCGTCGCTCAGATCGTGAACGATTACACCGACACTCAATCCCAGCGCGCGATAAATGGGACTCATCCACTCCGCGTCGCGACGAGCCAGGTAATCATTCACTGTGACGATGTGCACGCCGCGGCCGGTCAGCGCATTCAACACCGCGGGAAGCGTCGCGACCAGCGTCTTGCCTTCGCCCGTCTTCATTTCCGCAATCTTGCCCTCGTGCAGCACGATGCCGCCGATTAACTGCACGTCGAAATGCCGCATGCCGAGTTTCCGGCGTCCAGCCTCGCGCACCAGCGCAAACGCGGGCACCAGCGCCGGTTCCAGCGCGTCTTTGCAACGCTCCTTGAATTGCGGATCGTCAAGCGGAAGGTCGCCCAGGCGCTCCTTCACCTGCGCGCGAAGCTGCGTGGTTTTCTCGAGAAGTTGGGCGTCGCTGAGCTGTTCGTATTCGGGCGCCAGAGCGTTGATCGCGTTTACCAGCGGCTGAATCTGCTTGACGTCGCGCTCGTGCTTGGTGCCGATGAACCGGGCGACCACCCGGTCGATCATGGTATCGACTCGCATCACAATCCTTTTATGATCTCAATCACTATGTTATCGAAAAATTCGTTGCGCTGCGGACTCATTATGCAGTGAACTCATCCCGCTGCGCAAAGCCTTGCCCTTCCTCGCAAAAAGGCTTCACTTGGCCGAAGTGTGATTTTGCTGGATTCGGCACTCCGGTTTGCGGATGCCCCCGAGGCGGCTTGATTCCGAAGTGAGCTGCGCGCCGCACATTTTGTGTGACCGCTCAAGTCTAGGTCTGCTGCAGCTTCTCCATGTGCGCGCCCAAAACATGCATTGTACCCCGTTCGGCAATTCGGACGCAAAGAGCGCAGACCAATGCAAATACGCAACGATTTGGGCACGACGGCATGTTCAGCATACCGGCCAGATTCTATAATTCTTAAGGTTTCCTTAATGTTTGGCGGAATAGCTTAGCCCCAGTAGCACGTCCGACTCTTGAACAATTTCAGCTGAGCTTCGGGGAGCTTAGATGGCTTTGAAATCTGTTCGTTGGGTGCATTTGGGTGGGAAGTTTCTCTCATAAAAACAATGCGAACCGGACCGGGGCTGCGTAAAGGCTCGTTTGGCCTCGTGAGTCCGAGTGCAGGCTCTACATTTATGCTTTTGCCCCGAGATCGGCCCCCCGGCGGGAGGCGAAAGCGATGGTCTTGGATGCAGAGAGCGCGAGACGAGAACGCACGTATTCTCGGGTCTGAATTCTGAAAAAGGGGTGTGAATTTATGAATTCCTCAGAATCGATCAAATTGGCGATCCGGTCGAACGCGAAGAAAATCCTGCGAATGTTAAGTGCAACGCTTGGAATACTCGTGCTTTGCGTTTCGGCGTTTTCGCAAGGCAGTGCCGGCCGCATCGTCGGAACCGTTACGGACGCCAATGGCGGTGCCGTCACCGGCGCCACTGTAACCGTCCTGGACGTCCAAAGAGGAACCTCGCGTCCTCTCACCACGGACGAATCGGGAGCGTATAATGCTCCGAACCTGACTCCGGGCACTTACAAGGTTCGCGCGGAATTCAAAGGCTTCAAGACCACCGAGCGCCAGAACATTGTCCTGGAAGTCGGCCAGGAACTTCGGGTTGACCTCTCTTTGCAGCCCGGCGAGCAGGCACAGACCATTACGGTAACCGAGCAAGTTCCGCTCGTCGAAACCACGAACGCCGAGCTTGGCGGAACATTGCAGAACGCAGTCATCAACGACTTGCCCCTGAACGGCCGAAACTTTGAGAATTTGCTCGACCTGCGCCCCGGCGTAACCAAATATGTTGGCAACTCGGGCTGGACCCAGAGTTCCAACGGTCTGCGCCCCCATGACAACTTCTTCATGGTAGACGGTATCAATAGCAACGATCCTTGGATGGCGCAGAGCATGATGAATGCGGTCATGGCCGCCGGTGATGCCGGAACGATGCTCCCGATCGATGCTATCGATGAATTTAAAACGCAGCAGAATCCGCGCGCGGAAAATGGTTGGAAGCCGGGCGCCATCGTCAATGTTGGAGTTAAATCCGGCACGAATTCCTTTCATGGCTCAGGGTATGCGTATGGACGCACGACCGCTTTTGATGCGCGCAACTACTTTAATGTCGATGTTAAAGGGAACCCTGGCTGTGCGACTGATCCATTCCCGTGTACCAAGACGCCAGTCGAATTGGAGCAGTACGGCGCAAGCATTGGAGGGCCAATCAAGAAGGACAAGATTTTCTTCTTCGCCAACTTTGAGTCCCAGAATTATAATGTCGGCAATCCGGTTCGGCACACTTCCATCCCCATCGCGAACACCTCGCCTGCCGTTACAGGTGCGGGTGGACCCGTGTCCGGTCTGAACACATCAAGCCTAATTGGCGCCTGCCTGAACGCGGTGGCGTTAAACAACGCTAATCCAGTCAAAAATCCGCCGGTAACGGCGCTGAGTGCGCAACTGGCGGGTCTGGACACCAATTGCAACCCCTTGTCGAACTTTCCGGGTCTGTTCCCCGCCAACAACGGAAACACAACAAACTTTGACACCTCGCTATCGAGCACTAACAAAATCTATTCCGGCGTTGGAAAAATCGACTATCACATCAGCGACAAGCACTCGCTCAGCGGCATGTATTTTATTAGTCCTGGAGATGGTACTTTCGTCGACGATCCGCCTCACGAGATGGCGCAGCAATGGCTGACGGTGCAACATGCGCGTTCCATGGTGGGTTCCGTCGGATGGACTTACGTCCCGAATTCCACATGGGTCAATTCTTTCCGGTTTGGATATTCCCATTATTTTCAAACCTTTCACACTGCAGACAGCGGGGTCGATCCCGCAAACTATACCTATAACGGCTCTACGTACCACTTGTATACAGGCCAAACGGACAAAGAGCGCTTTGGACTTCCGGAGATTCAATGGAACGGCAACGCGTATTTTTTGGGGGGGAGTTGGCCCAAGACTGTTGGTCCCGATAGCGTTACCCAATTCTCCGACAGCGTCTCTTATTTGCGGGGCAATCACTCGTTCAAGTTTGGCGGCGAGGTCCTGATACTGCAGAGCACGAATAACGTTACTGCTAATACTAAGGGTCCTGTCCGGTTCAAAAACCTGACAAAATACTTCGAAGGACAAATGAACAGAGCACGGTTCACGTCCGGAAATATTCTACGGCATTTGCAAAACGAGGGGTACGCAGCTTTCCTGCAGGATGACTGGCGCGTCACTCCAAGACTTACTCTGAACCTGGGGCTACGTTACGAGCTCACCACAATCGTCAAAGAAAAAAACAACCTGATTGGCAACTTCGACCCAGTCCAAGGGTTGCAGCAAGTCGGTGTTGGAGGAGTTTCTAGTGTTTATAACGGCGACCACAACAACTTCTCGCCACGCTTGGGCTTCGCTTGGGATATCACCGGCAATGGCAAGACCGTTTTTCGTGGCGGAGCAGGCATTCTCTATGAGCAAGGTAGCTACGACGCCCTAATGGCTCTTGGTAACCTCCTCGGGTTGCGTACTCTGCCGACAGGAGTCCCGATTTGGACGGCTACAAGCGCGGGAGCGACCGCCACTCCGGGTGGCACCATCAACGTTGGACAAACAACTTACCTGGGCCCGAATCTCGCAAACATTCAGGCCAGCTGGGCGAATAACTCTGCAAACAACCCTCTTTACTCGTCATCTCCAGCCTGCGGCGACGGAAACACCACGATCCCCTACGACATTGCTAAATATGGGTCCCTTGCTAACACGACGCCGGCGCCGTGCAGCATCATGGGGATCAACCGTAATCTACGGACGCCCTATATCACGACATGGAGCTTGGGCGTCCAACGCACTGTGACCAACAATCTTTCACTCGATGTCACTTACGTCGGTAACCACGCTACGAAGTTGGTTGGATTGAGCGATCTTAACCAGCCAGCGTTTGGGTCTGGTTGGACACCGGCGGCCAAGGCAGCTTGTGTCGGTAATCCGTCAGACCCCAATTGCGCGCCCGACGCCGGAGCCGAGGTAGCAGCTCAACCATACGCTACCAAGTTCCCGTACCTGGCGTATATTTCCTGGCTCTCAAATAGTGATTTTTCTAACTACAACAGCTTGCAGGTTTCGATGACTCAGCGGACAGTCCACGGCCTCTCGTTTGTGCTCGGGTATACGTTCGCGCACGCCCTCGGCGAGTCTCCTGACAACTGGAGCTTCATCAGCGCCACTGACACGACCAAGCCTCGGTCTATTTACGGGACGACCGAATTTGATGTGAGACATCGATTCACCTTCTCGACCACGTATGCCATACCCGGGATAAATGCACCGGGCCAACTCCTTAAGGGCTGGTCGCTCAATTCCATCGTGACCCTTGAAAGTGCCACGCCTTGGGGTATCAATGACGTCACGACCGACTTCAGCGGAACCAATGAGATTGGTTCGCAAAGCCCTAATGGCGAGCAGTGGAATTTCTACGGAAATCCTGCTGACTTCAAAACTAGCAAGGCGCTCATCAACACCAACGGTGGAGCTGGGGGAATCCCGTACGTCGCCGGCGCATGTTCAGATCCGAACAACCCTTGCTCGGCCATGCCTACAAGCCCAACCGGCAATGCCACCTGTAACGCCAAGGCCGCGGCTCTCGGTCCGCTTGCGCAGGCTTCACTCGCCAACTTGGGTTGCTACGTGTCCCTTAATGGAAACTCGGTTTTGATCCCCGCCGCATATGGAGGCTCGGGTAACACTTCACCCAACATGTTCCGGGGTATGCCTTACTACAATGTGGACTTGTCTGTGACCAAGGTGTTCAAGTTCAATGAACGCCTGAGCGCCCAGTTCCGTGCCGAGTTCTTCAACATTTTCAACCATCCCGAAATTTCCAATCCTTTCGGCGGACCAGGCGGCGACAACACGTATACCGACCCGAGTGCGGACGCGGGCGCAAGTTTCGGCTTCAGGCCCACGACTCCCGACGTGCTTAGCTCCAATCCCGTGCTCGGTTCTGGTGGCGCTCGCGCTATGCAGCTTGGCTTGAAGATCCTGTTCTAGTCGATCCACGAAGATCGATCTGAAAAGGTGACGGGGTCGGATGAAAGTCCGACCCCGTTTTCATTTGTGCAGGACGCGCACGTCAATTTATCCCACGCAACGCGAGTGGACGAATGCGCTTTTCTCGTTCAGAATGAATGTTCGCTGCCTGCGCTGCCAGTGAGTCGCGTGCTCGCTGCGCTCAGGCATGGACATTTTGTTAAGCCTGACAGAAAACTATTTTTTTGGAGAAATTGAAAATGCCACCGGCATCAACACCCCAACCTCAGCCCGCCAAATTGCCCATCGAAGGCGTAAAAAATCTCGTCGCAGTCGCCAGCGGAAAAGGCGGCGTAGGGAAAACGACCGTTGCTGTTAACCTGGCTCTCGCGCTGAAGCGCTTGGGCGCCTCCGTTGGTCTGCTCGACGCCGATGTATATGGTCCAAATGTTCCTATCATGTTGGGCACGGATGAGCAGCCTCAGGCGCTGAGCGAGCGGCAGATACTTCCGGTCGAGGCCCAAGGTGTGAAACTGATTTCCATGGGGCTGCTTAACCCAGGTGATAAGCCTATGATCTGGCGCGGACCCATGCTGCACAGCGTCATGCAGCAATTTTTGCGCAGCGTGGTGTGGGGCGAGCTGGATTATTTGATCGTGGACTTGCCGCCGGGCACGGGTGACGTGCAGCTTTCGCTGATACAGATGGTGCCCGTGACTGGGGCAGTCCTGGTAACCACGCCGTCGACTGTCGCTCTTGCGGATGTCCGCAAGGCCATTGAGATGTTCCGCCAGGTCAACGTAGATATCCTCGGGATTGTCGAGAACATGAGTTTCTTCAATTGCCCGCATTGCCAGGGCAAGATTGACGTCTTTGGCCACGGAGAAGGCCGCCGCATCGCTGACACGTATGGCGTGCCGCTGCTAGGAGAAATCGAAATCGATCCGCGCATCCGCATCGGCGGGGACACCGGGAAGGCAGTTGCGCTGCTCGGAGAAAATTCTCCTGAGGCCAAAAGCATTTACGCGATGGCGCGTGCGGTGGTGTCACGGCTGGCCGAAAAACCGGCGGCTGCTCGCGGCTCCGTCGTCCAGATCGATTGAGATTCTTATTGGGCCAGCCAACCCCGTTTCGATACGCCGTAGGCGCTGAGCTGTAATCCACAGCCTGGAGTTTGCGTTTTCTAATCCCCAACAGCTAAAATCGTCTATTCTGGCATCCCTAAAGAAGGACGTTCTCTCTTACCGTGGCGCAGCCGTCGGTCAATGATCCGGATAAAACCGGACTCACCTATTGGATGGATCGGGTCCTCGATCAGCATGCGAAGCTCGATGGGGACTGGGCTCCCGATTCCGTGCATGACCTGCGCGTGGCCTTGCGTCGCTGCATCCTGATCGCCGACGTCATGAGAGACCTCGATCCCGCCGCCAGCTGGAAGCCCATGCGAAAGGCCGGAAGAGGGCTTTTCCGGCAATTAGGGAGTTTGCGCGACACTCAAGTATTAACAGAGTGGGTTCAGAAGCTTGGTTCTCCCGAGGATGCCTCGACGGTCGCGCTATTGGCGGAGCTCAAGGCGCATTACGAAGAAAATCGTGCTGAGGCGCAAAAATCGGCAAAAGAGTTTGACAGAAAACAATGGCGCTCATGGTCGCGAGAGCTATCAGGCCGTTATCGCCATATGGCTTCGGACAAGGCCGCGTGTGAGTCTGTGCTGCTGGAAAAGTGGGAGGGAGTCCGGCAGTCGTATCGCCGCGCGCAGAAGACCCGAAGTGGCGTTGCCTATCACCGAACACGCGTGGAACTGAAGAAATTTCGATACGCCATACAGAATTTCCTTCCGTCGATGTATCCGCAATGGGCGCCAGATCTGAAATATTTGCAGGATTTGCTGGGAGAAATACACGATCTCGACGTGCTTTCGCAAATGATCAAGAAAAATAGCGGGCTGTTCGACGAGAAGGCCAGCTCCGCTTGGGCTGAGAAATTAAAAGCCGAACGCGCCTCTCGACTTCAACAATATCGCGCGAAGATGTCAGGAAAAACGTCTCTGCTGTGGACCTGGCGGGCGGGATTGCCGGGAGACAGGGAATTGCGGTCAACGGGTCTGGCGAGGCTCGCGGAATGGGCCTATTTCGTTACACCCGATTTCGCGCGCGTGCGCCGAATCTCGAAACTTACGCTGCAGCTCTACGATGGATTCGCGAATAGCGGATTGATCGGACGCGATTCGAACATCGAGGAGCGCTTCATTCTACGAGCCGCGGCGCTACTTCACGAAGTTGGCCGTTCCAAGAAGAATAAGGCCCACCATAAAGAGTCCTACCGGATGATTCGAAGGATGAAGCCTCCGGTCGGCTGGACGAAAAAAGACCTTGAGCTTGTCGCACTGATAGCGCGATTCCACCGTCGTGCTTTGCCCACCCTGGATCACAAGGCCCTTAAGGATTTCCAGCTTCCGATAAGGAACTCGGTGCTTTTTCTTGCGGGTTTATTGCGAATGGGGAATGCGTTTGGCGCCAAACCGTACCGAGCCGTCCGCCGTCTGGAAGTAGAAAATTGCGCCGGGGTGGTAGTCGTCCGCGCAGAAGGCTACAGGGAAACCGATCCCATCACCGACAAGATGTCCGAAGCCAAGCGTCTCTTGGAATTCGCCTGTCACCGGCCAGTTCACATTCTGACTCCCAGCGCGCAGATTGCAGCGCCCCGGCTAGTCCAGCCAGCTGCGAACATCCACGCGGCCTGAGTATGCGATTCACTAGGTGTAAGATATAAAAGCGTTTATTGGTCCGGCCCCGATTGTAACACACCATTAACATTTCGCTCATCGGATGTTCATTCTCTGGACGTATTGTGCCGATGGCTTAATTTGTGTATTTGACCCTGAGAATTCCGGGGTATTCGGGGGTCGAATTTCGCTTCCGGTACGGGGTGGGAATTTTATCTGTCTGTGTCACGGCTTCCAGTCTGGATGTGTCGTTCATTCCTAGTTCCATGCCCTGGACAGGAATTTATGTGGATGGTACGAACGCAATCTGGCGATCGGGACACGAAAGATTCCGGAAATCAGGATTCTAGAATCTAAAAGGAGGACTGAATGCGAGTATTTGCAACAATGTTGTTGAGTATCAGTCTTGCGTCGGTATCCGTTCTGGCGAATGATGCCAAGGATGCCGGCAAGGATGCATCACCCGCAGCTGCCTCAACCGAAAAGGCGAAAGAGGTGGCAAAACCCGAGAACGTCGTAATCGAGAGTGAGTTGCAAGATCTTCGCAGTCTTGTGCAGAGCCAGATGCAGGAACTTGAGGCTCAACGAGCCGTACTGAAGGCCCAGCAACTGAAAATGGAAGCGCTCGAAGAAAAACTGCATGCAACGCCTTCCGAGCCCGTCAGCGCTCCGGTCGCGGCACCGGTGGCAACCTCTGAAGCTGCGCCAGCCATTGCGATTGACTCTGCGCCGCGGAAGCTATCCGCCTCCGTCGCAATGCCCGCACAGGGCGCGACAGCAGAAGAGAAGCCGTCGCCCCTTTATTTCAAGATCGGCGCAGCGGAATTCTATCCACTCGGTTTCATGGATTTAACCAGCATTACCCGCACCACGCAACTTGGGGGCATCGGCACAAGCTTCGGTTCAATAGCCTTTAGCAATACCATCCCCGGACGCCTATACGAGGAGCGCCTTTCGGCACAGAACTCGCGAATCGGCCTAAGAACGCACGCTAAGTTTGGCGAAGCCGATGTAACCGGCTATCTCGAAGCTGATTTTTTGGGCTTCTTGCCTCCCAACGGGCTTGACACGAGCAACAGCAATTCCCTCCGGATGCGACTGTATTGGGTGGACTACAAGCGCGGTAAGTTTGAAGTGCTTGGTGGTCAATCCTGGAGTTTCCTCACCCCCAATCGCAATGGGCTCGGAGCTCTACCTGGGGACCTATTTTATTCTCAGGACGTGGACACGAACTACCAGTTGGGACTGACCTGGACACGGCAAGCGGGAATTCGGTTCATCATGCATCCCAGCGAGCATGTGGCGCTCGGCGTCGCGCTCGAAAATCCACAGCAAACGCTTCCCAGTTCTGTAGTCGTACCTGGTGGGCCGACGGCGGTTGCCGGTTACGCATCGCAGTTTGACTCCAATAGCGGAAACACGAGCAGTGCGACGGCTGTAAACAATCCGAATACGCCCAATGTTCACCCCGACATCATTCCCAAGATCGCTTTCGACTTCAAACCGGGCGGACACCAGGTACACTTCGACGTTGCCGGGCTCTTTCGAACATTTAAGGCTGTCAACGTGATCGCCACGCCGCCGAGCTCCATCGCCGCGGGTAACACGGCGTACGCGACGATTCACGGTGGCGGCGGCGCAGCTACGTTGAACGTCGAGCTGGTCAAGAATTTCCGGCTCATCGCCACGGGCTTCTACAGCTACGGTGGCGGTCGTTACATTGCAAGCACCGCCGGCCCGGATGTCATCGTCCGGCCGAACGGTACACTGTCCGGAGTTCATTCTGGATCCGGAATCGGTGGCTTCGAATGGCAAGCTAATCCGAAGACCACCATTTACGGCTATTACAGCGGCGCCTATTTCGCCAGGAATTTTGACCAGGTGGGGGCTACGTTCACTGGGTATGGATTCCCGGGATCGCCTAACTCCGCAAACAGATACATTTATGAGCCGACGTTTGGTGTTCACTACACGATGTGGCGGAATCCGAACTATGGCGACCTCAGGATCATGACTCAATTCTCGTACGTATCGCGCACGCCTTGGAATATTGGGACAGGTCCCGCAACCGCCCATACGGGCATGGCATACGTTGACCTCCGCTACGACCTCCCGTAGAGCGGATCAGGCAAATCTGGATTCGAACGAACAATCCCAAGGCAGTCGCCGGAATTCTCGGCGCTGCCTTGGGGTTGCTTTTTTCTGGGGGAACGCCATTCTCCCGATTGGCGGGTATGCGACGCCAAACCGGGAAATTGGCGTTCCCGGGCTCAGAACTAAAACATTAGTTTCACGGCGAACTGCAGTTCGCGCGGGTCCTGCGCGCTTTGAATCACATCAAAGTTGGAATTCCCGAAGATGCGGCCGGGAAGATTCAAGTTGGGATGATTCAGTGCGTTGAATACATCGAACCGGAATTGCATTCTCAAGTTTTCGCGTAGAACACCCTCTTTTTGAAGCGAGAGGTCCATCTCCGTCAGTCCTGGGCCAATGACATTATTTCGTGGCGCATTTCCAAACACATAGGGCGCGGCGGCCGTTCCAACCGGAAGCATGAAAGTGGACTTATTGAACCATTGTGCCGTAGTCCTCGGGCCGTTGTTAGGGTCACCGACGACGTTCGGCCGCTCTATATTATTTCCATTGACGGTTCCGATGTTTGCTGCGTCCATGCCCGCAGCGGTGCCCAGATTGATCGTAAAAGGCGCGCCGCTTTGAACAGTAAAATTGCCACTGGCGCGCCATCCTGCCGCAGTGCGATGTAGCCACCCGTTTGATTTGCTTGCGAAGGGTAGATCGTAGACCACGTTGGCTGTGACCCGGTGACGATGGTCGAAACTGGAATCCGCTTTTTCTACCCTAAGATTATTCGCGTAGATGTTCTGCGGCAGATTGTACTCTGCGTTGGTGGTACCGGCGTCGGAAGCGTCGTCGATCGAGTGCGACCACGTATAGCTGCCATCAAACGAGAGGCCGCGCGTAAAATGGCGCGTCGCCTTCACTGTCAGGCTGTTAAAGAATGCCCATCCATCCCACCGAATTGTGGTGAATGAATTCAAGTTGGGATAGGGACGCCGAGATTGCACGCTGGCCGTGGTTGGCGCAGCAGGAATTGCGGGAAGATTTTCAGCGGTCGAACTATCTGCGTGGACGGTTCTCGATCCCACATATTCCAGTTCCACGGACGTGGTTTTTGTTACCGCGCGCTGCACAGTCAGATTCCACACTTCGTTGTATTCGACTGCGAAAGTGTGGTTGACGGCATTGGCGCCGATTGCGCCGTTGGGATTGAGGCTCAAAATATTATTGATCGTGCAGGGCGCGGAGCCACATGTCGCGGCAGAGTTGCTGACAGTCTTGTTCAGGAAAAACGGAATATTTTCCGCCAGATTTTGGAGCACGCTGTACGCGGCCTGATTCGTATAGATGCCGTACCCTGCTCGAACGACTGTTTCGCCTGAATGCGGGATCGTCCAGGCGAGTCCAAAGCGGGGAGAGAATCGCAAGGGCCTCGTTCTCAAAAGGCTGCCGTTCCAGCCAACCGTAGATGCGGAAACGACGGAAATCGGGGGATTTTGCGCAGCGGCGATTGCCGCCAATGCGCTCTGCGAGGCATCCAAGTTTGCCGGATTGCCGGCGACCACGAAAGCAGGTCCACCTGGCGCGGTAAGATCAATGTTCGACGTCTGGTTTGCGTCCGCGTACAGATTGCTGTTGTATTCGTAGCGCAGACCAATGTCCAGTTTCAAATTTGACGTTATCTGCCAGCCGTCTTGAATGTAATAATGAGCCCAATTCGTATGGGCATTTTCCGCGCCTTCACCGATGCCAACCTGCGCTTGACTCGGATTTCCAAACAGGAAATCGGCGAAAGCGTTTCCCGTGTTTAGTGGATCGTTCGGGATGGCTGTGAACGAGCCATTATATGTGTACGTTCCGCGGGCATTATTCGGAAATGATGGATTGAAGCTGAGATGAAAGAAGTACCCCCCAAACTGAACGGTATGGTTGCCGTGATGTATCAGGACGTTGTCATAGAACTCAAAATTTCGGTCCACTCGACTGTTGAATCCAGCGGCCGTTCCAATTGTGGTGAAGACGCCGCTCAGATTCACCTGCGGATATCCCATGTCCGCTGGATTCGTCGTGGTCCCCAGCAGTCCGTTCTGTGCGGCAAACGTGTTCCCCGCGTTGGGATCTCCTTGCCCGCCCGAAACGCTGAGCCAGCCGAAGCGAAACTCGTTCAGAATGTTCTGCGTAAACGTATGCGTCTCAGCGATGGATAGATTTACGGAATGCGTTCTCAAAGTACGCCCGAACCCCGGTAGCAGAGCCTCATTCAGGACGCTGGAGCCGAAAGGATCAAACTGGTTGGCATCGAAAACCGAAGCGCGAGTAAACAGGCTATCCTTCATGGAGATTTGATGATCTATCCGCGCATTGTATTGATTCGTACCAATGCTCTGCTGCCCGACTGCGAGCAGATTGTTGCTGTTTCCCGGCAAGGTTGGCAGCGGTATCTTGGCGAGAAAGGCCAAGGCCGCCCGGGTTGCCGGGCTATTGATGTTGAAATTCGGATCGTTGCGCAGGTCATTGTTAGCGATAGCGGCCTTAGTGATGGGATCGACGAGTTGCTTTGCTTTGGGGTTAGTGCCCGCTGTCGGAACGGGAACCAGGCTTGAAAGATCACCGCTGCGTTCCGCGACGGTGGGAACACTGAACAATTGGGGCAGGGAATTGCGCGTCCGTTGGCCGTCATAATTGACGAAGAAGAATGTCTTGTTCCTGACGATCGGGCCACCGAGTGCTGCTCCGAACTGATTTTCGCGAAAAGGCGGAGAGACGCTCGCTGGGGTGAAAAGATTCCGGGCGTCAAAAATATTGTTGCGCAGAAATTCGTACACGCTGCCGTGGAAATTGTTCGTACCCGATTTGGTGATGATGTTGATTACGCCGCCGGATTTGCCGCCGAATTCAGCATTGTAATTTGTTTTTGAAATGTTAAATTCGCTCACGGCGTCCACGGAAGGGTTGAGAACCACATTGTTAAAATACTCATCGGTTACATTAACGCCATCTACGAGAAATAAATTGTGCCCGGTGCGGTTCCCCATCACATTGATCAACTTGCCCGTCTGCTGCAGCGAATCTCCGCGTGTACCGCCGGGAGGATTGACGACGCCCTCGCTCAGGAGAGCCAGTTCCAGAAATTCACGCCCTTTGAGCGGAAGATCGACGACCTGTTGATTCTGAATTACATCCTTGATTTCCGCGGATTGGACTTGCAGCAGGCCGGCGGTACCCTCGACGGTGACTGATTGCGACTGTTCTCCAAGTTCGAGCTGAAAATCCTGCCGCACATGATCGCCAACGTGAAGAGCAACTCCTTGCTGGACAGCCTGCTTAAACTCCGGTGCGGTGACCGAGATCTCGTATTCGCCCACAGGAAGTTGGGGCAACAAGAACAGGCCCGAATCGTTTGTTACCGCGTTGAATTTCTGTTGAGTTGCAGTCTGTGTGGCAAGAACCGTCGCGCCAGGTACGGCTGCGCCGGAGGGGTCCTTCACTTGCCCGGCGATTTCGCCAGTGTTCATTTGCGCGAACGCAGGCGCGATGCACAGGACGAGTGATCCGATGAGGACGATCGTAGTGCGAAACAGATTCACAAATTGTTTCGGCGCAGTCCCATACCTTCGGACTGGAAATATTTCGATATTCCTTACAAGCAAGACAGCACCCATGAAGTCAGCGATACCCTGGACCCCAACACGCGAGGCTACAGCGGGTTGGGGTTTGCCGCTGTAAGGATGTTGTAAAAAGCTTGCAAGTGTACGATCCGAGGGGCTTGGGATGAGGTTGGCGGGTATTCTCTAAATTACAGAAGCGTTGAGGCTTAGAGGCGGGCGGCCGTCACGAAGAAACCGCGTCCTTGATTGCCTGGTCCGCTTCCCGGATCGGTCGTTCTGAACATGGCAAGTGCAGCGTAAATGTGCTTCCGCGCCCTGGGACACTCCTCACTGTTAGCCCACCCTTCATCGCTTCGGCAATGCTCTTAGCCAAAGGCAGGCCTAAGCCTGTGCCATGAATCTGAGCGGCCGCCACCAGGGGACTGCGATAGAACGGCTCGAAGATATGCGGCAAGTCCGCCGATTCAATGCCAATGCCGCGATCCGAAACGCTGATTTCGATTTCCTTACCGCGTAATCCATGTTCGGAGAATCGCGCCTGAATGCCGATCCAATGCTGTTCACTGCCGTACTTGAGGGCATTGGTGATCAAGTTTTGCACGCACTGCGAAAGCGCTGAAAGATCTCCGGTAACCTGCGGAAGGTTCTGTTCGATGTCCTGTTCCATCTTGAATCCGGCTTCCTGGATCAGTCCGGCCGTGTTGGAGAGCGCCGAATTTATTATTTCCGCGACTTCAAGTTGACGCAAACTATATCGTTGATGGCCCTCGCGGATTGCGGCGAACAGCAAAATCTGTTCCACCATTTCAAAAAGTTTTTTGGCCTGATTGCCGATGACGGTGCCGTACTGCGCTAACTGCTGTTTGCCTTCGACCACGCCATGAGCGATATTTTCGGCTGCGGAACTGATGACTGTCAGAGGAGTGCGCAGTTCGTGAGACACCGCGGTCACGAAATCCATTTGCAGCTTGGCCAGCCGTTGCGCGCGTGTGCTGGTGATAATCAGAATCGCCATGCTGATCACCAGCAGCAAGAGGACGCCAAAACTGATCGCCAGATCGCGCCGATGTGAGTCCGCAACGAACGCGCCGAGCGCTCCACCTCTCCGATGACGCACGATTAAACGCCAGTCCTGGTCTTTCGCAGTCTCGCGAACGAGCGGGAACCACGTAATTCCAACGGATGTGGCCGGGCCTTTGTTCTGGGAAGGGGTGTGGAAAATGTGGAGGGGCGATCCGAGGGCCTGGTCCTGCAGACGTCCAAAAATATTCATCGTTCCGTCGGCGTCAGCAACTTCCTGCTCTCCAAAGCCCTGGTCGGAAGAATAAATCAGACCCCTCGATTCGTTTCCGGCCACCACGGCAACCTGATAATCAAGTCCTTCGGTACCACGAAAATATCGCTGAGCAAGGTCCGGGAGAATATGCTCCTGAACGTCCTTGCGGTCTAGAACGATCACGATCCAATCCACAATTGTTTGGTTTGACCTTGGCCGACCGCCGGAAGCAGCTGGGGAGCGTTCAACGGGGCGCACTAGAGCTGGGATGCCAGGTTCAAACCGCCAGCCCGCTAAAGCGCCGCCTGCATAAAAACGGTCGGCGAATTCTCTGTCGGGAGTCTGCGAAGGCGTGTAGGGGAATTCGCTGCTTCCCGCAGAGGCTCCAGCCGATTTGGAAGACGCTCGTTGCAACTGCGCGGGCAAATCTCCAAAATCCGCGGGCCAATCGCTCGATTCAAAGCGCTGCGTGCCGGGATCGAGGCGCAGCATTTTGGGCCCGGTCGCTTCCTCGAACCTCAAAATATACAGGCCGGAAACAAGATTGGGATTCGCCGTGGACTTTTTCCAATCTGCAAATCGCCGCGCATATTGGTTCCAGTCGCCGTGCGCCCCCGTTTCCGGGTCCACTCTCATCGCGACGCAGATTTCAGAAAAATCCCGGAAGAAATCAAGATGCCAGTTCACCATGGACATCTGCAAGCTATCCGCCAGTCGTATGCTGGTAGCTTCGCTGACCTGATTGCTCCAGCGATACTGTAGCAATCCAAGGACAATAACCACCAGCACGGCGAGAACGATCATGCCGGTCGTAAAAGCCCGCTCTTTGATCATTAGTTTCATGAGTGCGGATTACGGTCTGAATTTATACCCGAGTCCCTGCACGGTGAGAATAAATTTCGGCTGTTTCGGATCATCTTCCAATTTCTGGCGCAAGCTGGCCACGTGCACGTCCACGGTGCGCGTGTACATGTCTGCGTTGTATCCCCACACTTGTTTGAGCAATTCCTCGCGGGAAAGTGTGGCCCCGCGATGCTCGATGAAATACCGGAGCAGCTGGAATTCACGGGCCGACAAATTCAAAACTTTTCCATCACGCGTCGCTTCTGTTCCAACAAGGTCCACGTGTATGGCGCCGAAATTAAAAGCGCCGGTCTGCGCCACGGGCCTGCTGGGGGCGCGGCGCAGGAGCGCCTCTACGCGAGCCATGAGCTCCAGCATGTTGAATGGCTTGGTGACGTAATCATCGGCGCCGATTTTCAACCCGTTCACTTTGTCGCTGGTCTGCCCGCGCGCCGTCAGCATCAAAATCGGCGTGATCAGTCCGGCCTCGCGAATGTCGCGGCAAACGTCGAAGCCACTTTTACGTGGCAACATGACGTCCAGAATAATCAGATCGAATGGAATCTGCGTGGCTTTCTCGAATCCCTCGTTTCCATCAGCCGCGCACTCGACGGCGTATCCTTCATTTCGCAGGCGATCGCCCACCGTCATGCGCAGCGCTTCCTCGTCTTCGACAAACAGCACGTTAGCTCGCATGGCTTATTTTTCGAGTCATTTCCCGCAAGTGATTTTCAAGCGCATCTCACCAGTGTCGCAGTAGATTCTTGACACGATTTCTCGCCGGATGCTAGGCTGAAACATTACCATAGCCTTCTCTGATACAGAGCGGCGATAGATGAATCCCGGCCACGCCACAACTCGTCGGTTCGCAACCTGCCTTCTCCTGTCGGCGGTACTGATTTTAGGCATCGTTCAGTGGAGTTTTCTGCCCGTATTGATTCAAAGCGCTTCGTTCTCGAGCCGCGCTTCCGTCGAAGTTTCGCCAGGTCACTCGTCAAAATTTGCAGCGCCCTTCAAATATTTGTCAGGAACGATCGATTACCTGCAAACCTGTTTGCCATCGGCAAGGCTCGGCGCGCCCATTCCCGCGGTCAGTTTCTCTCGTCACTCTGACGAGCCGTTTTTCAGGCACGATGATCAAGTTTTTTCCCATCGCTGCCTTCGCTCACCTCCGTCCGCATAACGGCGCGCGGGAGCTTTCCGCCGTCCATCGTTTTTTACCCATAAGTTTAATCCTGGTATTTCGGTTTCATCGGCCCCTTTACTCTGGTTCGATTGTTATCGACCTGCATATTTGGAATGTTCAAGCGAAGGAGTTCGGAGTCAAATGAGACAACTCGCGCCTGCGCAACTCGATGAGTTACGGCAACTGAGCTCTTCCAAGGTGGCAAACGCTGTCGAAACTTTCGATGTACGCCTGCGAAATAAAGGATTTGCCGACTCGAGTATCCGCAGCGTCTTCGAAGATCTTCCGTCGATGGTTGGCTATGCGGCCACAGTCCGCGTACGGACTTCCGAGCCTCCCATGGAGGGACATAGTTATTACTACCGCCTTGACTGGTTGGATCATCTGTCGAATATTCCCCAGCCAAGAGTGCTCGTGGTGGAAGATAGCGATAAGTATCCGGGATTGGGATCGTTTATAGGCGAGGTTCACGCAAACATTCTTGCCGCTCTGGGTTGTATAGGTGTGGTAACCAACGGAGCTGTGCGCGATCTTCCCGCGGCGCGGGCACTCAATTTTCATATGTTTGCGCACAATTTATCCGTGTCGCATGCTTTTGCCCACGTCTTCGATTTCGGGAAACCCGTTGAAGTAGGGCACATGCAAGTCCGGCCGGGCGACCTGCTCCACGGCGATCGTCATGGCGTTCAAACGATTCCTCTTGAAATCGCAGACAAAATTCCCGCCGTGGCTCAGGAAATGGGCGCCCAGGAGAAAGAAATTATCAGAGTGTGCCAATCTCCTGGTGTCACGCTAGAAAAGCTACGCGCTGAGGTTCAGCTCCTTGTCGAAAAAAGAAAGGATTTCAATCGATGATCCGACTACTTGGGAATTCGGAGGTGACGCAATGAGGCTCGCGAAAGCGCCAGCGCTGCTATCAATATTTCTTCTTGCCGGATTTGCGGGAGGGTGCGGTGACACCCACAAAGCCGCGGCTGACGATACGGCGAATGCTCCGGCAGCCGCCGTCGTGAAAGTGGCGCGCCGGAATATTTCCGACAATCTGGAGATCGCCTCGGAATTTCAGCCCTACCAGGAAGTTGATGTCTACGCAAAAGTTTCCGGCTACATCCACAAACTCAATGTGGACTACGGTTCGCACGTCAGGCAGGGACAAGTTTTGGCGGAACTCGAAATTCCGGAATTGCAGCAGCAATTGCAACAGGATGAGGCATCGGTACGGCGCAGCGAACAGGATCTGACGCGCGCACGGGAAGAACTCAATCGCGCTCAGTCTGCTTACAACGTCGTGCACGTGACTTTCACGCGTCTTGCCGATGTGCAGAAATCCCGTCCGGAACTGGTCGCTCAGCAGGAAATCGATGTGGCGCAGGGCAAGGACCTGGAGGCGAGCGCGAATGTTTCTTCGGAAAAGGCCGCGCTGGCTTCGGCCGAACAAGGTTTACAGGTCGCCAAGGCGGCGCTTGGGAAAGACAAGGCGATGTTCGACTATGCGCGCATGACCGCTCCCTTCGATGGAGTCGTGACCCATATCTACGCGTACACCGGCGCACTGCTTCCTGCGGGAACGGCCTCCAATAAGAGCGATTCGGGTCTTTGCCGACTGGCGCAAAACAATCTCTTGCGTCTGGTGATTCCGGTTCCGGAAAGAGCGGTACCGGATATTCATCTTGGCGAGGACATTGCAGTGACCGTGTCGGGAACGAATAAAACTTTTAACGGAAAGATTGTGCGCTTCTCCGATCAAATTGATACGACAACGCGGACTATGCACACGGAAGTGGATGTCCCCAACCCGAAATATGAGCTTGTATCCGGAATGTATGCCTCCGTGAAGATTCCGCTGCACTCCGTTGCCAACGTTTTGAGTTTGCCAGTGCAGGCAGTGCAATCCGCCGGGGAAGGAAAAGGCACTGCGCTGGTCGTGGACCATAACAATAAGATCGAAAACCGTAGTGTGACCCTCGGCTTGCAATCCGCGACCGAGGTCGAAATCACTTCCGGCCTTCAGGAAAACGAAATGGTTATTTTTGGCGCCCAAGGCCAATACAAATCTGGCGAAGTTGTATCGCCAAAAATTGTTGAAGCTTCCGGAAACGAATAGGAGTCTCTAATGCCTTCTTTTGCTGTTCGACATCCTTATTTGCTGATTGTCGTGTGCTTGTTTGTTTGCGTGCTTGGACTCACCAGCGTGGCGCGCATGCCGGTGGACATGTTTCCGCCCATCAATATTCCCGTAGTACTCGTCGCCACTTTTTATAGTGGAATGCCACCGCAGCAGATCGAAGCGGATATTACGGACACATTCGAGCGATTTTTTACGCTGGCAAGCGGAATCGACCATATGGAATCGCGATCGATGACCGGCGTTAGCCTGATTAAGGTTTACTTCCAGCCTGGCACGGACGCCAATGCTGACGTGACACAAATTTCCAATCTGGCCATGGCTGATCTTCGAAGGCTTCCTCAGGGCACGCTTCCGCCTGTGGTTATGAAAGTGGACGCCTCGAGTTTGCCCGTTTGCTTGCTGACGGTTTCGGGAGAAGGGCTCGACGAAACTCAGCTGCACGATTATTTGCAATATCAGATCCGCAATCAGATTGCCGGCGTTCCTGGCGCGACGGTTCCGCCGCCTTACGGGGGGAAATACCGGCAGATCATGGTTTATGTAGACCCGCTTAAGTTGCAGGCTCACCAACTGAGTCCGATGGACGTGGTTCGCGCGACCAATTCCTCGAATTTAATTTTGCCCGCTGGTGACGTTCGAATCGGCCCGATGGATTACAGCATTTACACGAATGCGCAGGTCGCCGACGCGAAGTCATTGAACGACATTCCGTTGAAAACGGAAGGGCAGAAATCCGTTTTTCTTTCGGACGTTGGCAAGGCTACCGATGGCGCCGCGATGCAATACAATATTGTCCGCGTGGACGGACAGAAATCCGTTTACGTAGCGGTGCAGAAACAAGGAGGGGACACGAACACGATTGCCGTCGTGAATGGAATCAATGAGGCGGTGAAAACTCTGCGGGACATCCCAGCGCAACTCAAGGCGCATGTCGTCTTCGACCAGTCGCTGTTCGTCAAGCAGGCGATTTCGACGGTGGTTCGTGAGGGAAGTATTGGCCTGATTCTCACGGCCATCATGGTTTTGATTTTTCTTGGCAGCTTTCGCGCCACCATTGCCGTTCTGCTTTCCATTCCGCTCTCCGTGATGATCGTGTTTTTCGTGCTGTACACGGGAAACAGATCGATTGACAGCATGGTTCTGAGCGGATTGGCACTGGCGTTTTCCCGCCTCATCGATAATTCCGTTGTCGTCCTGGAAAATATTTATCGCCACATTGAGCATGGCGAGGACCCCGGCACGGCGGCCGTGCGAGGCGCGAATGAAGTAGTCCTGGCAGTTCTGGCGATTACGCTCATCGCGGTGGTTGTGTTTTTCCCCGTGACGTTCTTGTTCGGAGTGAGCAAGTATTTATTTACGGCACTGGCTCTGGCGGTGGTGATCGCGTTGTTTGGTTCCTATTTTGTGGCTGTAACGGTGGTGCCGCTTTTCAGCGCGCGTTACCTGAAGGCGATCGGGGGGCACGAAGGTAGCGAAAGCAGTTCGTGGATGACAAGATTTCATCTTAAGTTCAATGCGAAGTTCGAGCGTTTGCTGAATTTTTACGAGCGCTGGGTTCGCAAAGCGCTCGATCGTCCCCGTGAAGTTCTGTACGCATTCGGCGCTATCTTCGTTTTGAGTTTTCTTCTTTACCCGTTCATCGGCGTGTCGTTTTTCCCCCGGACCGACGCGGGCCAGTTCATCATCAATGTGAAGGCGCCGACCGGAACTCGCATTGAGGTGACGGAAAACTACGTTAAAAAAGTTGAGGACATCGTGCACCAGGTAGTGCCGGCGAACGAATTGAACACAGTTGTTTCCAACATTGGCGTTATGGCTGATCTCTCCGCGCTGTTTACACCAAATTCCGGCATGCACACCGCTTTCGTCCAGGTGGGCCTGAAAGAAGATCACCGGGTCAGCAGTTTTCAGTACATGAATCAGGTGCGTGAACGCGTGGGCAGGGAACTCCCTGAGTTACGGACCTATTTTCAGTCTGGCGGACTTGTCGATTCAGTTTTGAACCAAGGCGCGCCGGCGCCGATCGACGTCCAGGTCAGCGGGTCGGATTTGCAAACCGATGACCGCATCGCCGAGGACCTCGCCCGTCAATTCAGGGCGTTGCCGGGAGTCTCCGACGTATACGTTCCGCAAGACATGGATTATCCGTCGCTGCAGGTAAATGTGAATCGCGAACGAGCCAGCCAGCTTGGCCTCGATCCCAGGGAGGTTATCGATAATCTTATTACATCGTTAACTTCAGACGCCATGATCGCGCCGAGTTACTGGGTCGATCCCAAGAATGGAAATAATTATTTCGTGACCGTGCAGTATCCGGAGAATCAGGTGAAATCCTTGGAAGATTTGAAAGCCATGCCGCTTCGCGCTCCCAGCTTGAAACTTCCGACGTATCTGAGTCAAGTTGCCGACGTCAGCCTGAGCCGGTCTCCTACTGAAGTAGACCATTACCAGTTGCAAAGAAGTATCGACGTTTACGTGGCGCCGTCCGGAGAGGACCTCGGCAAAAACGCGAAGCAAATTTCAAAAATAATTGCAGACTATCATTTGCCGCCGAACATTCGAGTCAACCTCCGAGGATTGGTTGTGACGATGCAATCCTCATTCCGGAGTTTTGGTTTTGGACTGGTGCTGGCGGTGCTGCTCGCCTACTTGGTGCTCGTGGCGCAATTCACTTCCTTCACCGATCCTTTCCTGATCATTCTCGCGGTCCCCACCGGACTGATTGGCGTGATCGTGACGCTTGCATTGACGCACACCACTCTGAACATTCAGTCGCTGATGGGCATCGTCATGCTGCAAGGTATGGTCGTGTCAAACAGTATTCTTATCGTGGATTTCGCGAATGTCTTGCGCAGCGAAGGACACAGCGTGCGTGAGGCGGTCGCGGACTCATGCCGCATCCGCTTGCGGCCGATTCTGATGACTTCGCTCGCGACAATCGTCGGGCTTCTGCCCATGGCGCTCAAACTGGAAACGGGCAGCGAAGCCTATGCTCCGCTCGCGCTGGCCATCATCGGCGGCCTCACTTCCTCCATTATCCTGACGATTTTCGTGGTGCCTGCGGCTTACCTCTTGATCTATCAACGCAAGGAAGCAGCGAATGCAAACGTCATCGCTGAGGAGGCGCGATAATGCGGCGTCATCAGTTGGTCTTCTTACTTTTTCTTTCCGGGCCTTTGCTCGGGGGCATTCCTTGCCGAGGCCAAGCGAGCCAGCCCTTGACTCTGCAGGATGCTGAAAAGATCGCCATCCAAAATCATCCGCAAATTCAAGCTGCGACATATCTGGCTTCGGCAGCCGCGGCGCAGGTGACCGAGGCTCGTTCCGCATATTATCCGCAGGCCTACGGCAGCCTCACGGGAGTGGAGGCAGAGCATAATAGCCGCGTGACGGCAGGGGGCCTGAACAATCCGATTATCTACGACCGGTTCGCGGAAGGTTTCACGGTGGGACAGCTGGTCACCGATTTTGGCCGCACCCACGAGCTTGTTAAAAGCTCAAATCTGAAAGCCCAGGCTCAGCAGGAAAACGTGGTAACGACGCGTGCAGATGTATTGTTGCGATTGAACGAAGCCTATTTTGCGGCTTTGAAAGCGCAATCGATTCTCCAGGTCGCCGAGCAAACCGTAAAGTCACGGCAGTTGGTAGCCGACCAAACGAGCGCCTTGCAAAAGAGCAATCTTAAATCGGGTCTCGATGTGAGCTTTGCGAATGTGGATCTGGCGCAGGCGCAACTTTTATTAATCCAGGCGCAGAACGACGTGCAAGCTTCAAACGCGGAACTTTCCAATGCTCTTGGATATTCCGACCAGCGGACCTTTAAACTCGTCGATCAAGTTTTGCCCTCATCTCCGCCGACCGATCTCTTGCCGCTCATTCAGGAGGCGCTCAAAAGCCGGCCGGAACTGATTCGTCAGGATCTCACTGTGAAATCGGCGCAGAGTTTTGCGACCGCGGAACGCGATCTGTCGTTCCCCACGATTTCCGTGCTCGGGACTACGGGGCTTACTCCATATCGCCAGGATACTTTGGCTACCCGCTACGCTGCGGCGGGATTTAATGTCAATATTCCGATTTTCAATGGGCGGCTGTTTTCAGCTCGCACGAATGAAGCGAGGTCGATCGCACAGGCCCAAGAACAATACTTTCGCGACCTGCAAAATCGGATTGTGCGCGATGTTCGCACGGCGTGGCTCAACGCCAACTCTGCGTTCCAGCGCCTTGCGGTGACCGAACAATTGCTTGCAGAATCGACTCAAGCCTTCGACTTGGCCCAATCCCGCTACGGGCTTGGGCTGAGTTCCATCGTCGAGCTCAGCCAGGCACAGTTAAATAAAACGCAGGCGGAAATCGCGCGCGTCGATGCTCAATACGATTACGAGGGGCAGATCGCTTACTTGAACTACCAGTTGGGACAACTTCAGTAGCGGCCGGAATCGATTCACGCAATCCGATTTCTGACGCGATCTCCAACTCGAAAAGCAACTGCAACAACTTCCTTCGTAGAAATTTCGTTTGGCTTCTCTTGACAGCGGGATTTTGCGCTCCTATCCTTGCGCCCGTGAAGATCGCCATTGGTTCCGACCACGCCGGCTTCGAGTACAAGGAGAAAATCAAAATTCTCCTGGCTGGACTCGGCCACGAGGTCGAGGATTTCGGCACAACAAGCGCGCAACCGGTCGATTATCCTTTGTTCATCCGCCCAACGGCTGAAGCCGTAGCTCGCGGCGAATGCGAGCGCGGCATCGTGCTTGGCGGTTCTGGCAATGGAGAAGCGATCGTCGCAAATAAAGTCCATGGCATTCGTTGCGCGTTGTGCTGGAACCTGGAGACTGCGCGACTGGCCCGCGAACACAATGACAGCAACGTGCTGTCGCTTGGTCAGCGAATGCTGCCGGAGGAACTCGCTCTTGAAATTGTGAAGGTATGGCTGGTGACGCCATTCGCGGGCGGACGGCACGCCCGGCGAATCGCGATGATTGAATAAGTCGGACCAAGGCTTGAAAGCGATTCTTGCAAATCTAGACATTCTCGCTTCGGTAAAACGGCGTCAGGCATGGTTTTTGCACCAGCGAAACACTCCACATCGCAATTCAAAACCACACAGGCTGAAGCCTGTGCTACTTTGCGGGCGAGCGCAATTTAATCGACTGGAGGAAGTTTGGAAATATCCCAGCCGCCGCCGAGAGCTTTTATGAGTAGGACGCTCGAAGTCATTCGGCGCGTCAACAGACTGACCGCCGTGCGCTCATTTGCCAGCACGGCGCTCTGCGCGGTAATCACCGTAAGATAGGTGTCCAGTCCGCCCTTATACCGGTTGGTGGATTGTTCCAGCGAGCGATTCGCGGCGGCTACCGCAGCGTCCTGAGTTTTGGCTTCTTCTTCGAGGATGCGCAGATCAGATAGAGAATCCTCGACTTGTTGAAACGACGTCAGGACCGTTTGTTGATAATTCGCTACCGTCCCGTCATATGCAGCTTTCGCCTGGTCCGTGATGGCCCTGCGGCGTCCCGCATCGAATACGGTTTCTAGCGCGGATCCGCCGAGCGACCAGAGTCCGCTGGGTCCCGCCAGCCAGGAAGTGAACGCGCCGCTCTCAAATCCGCCTGTAAGACCCAGAGTAATTAGCGGAAAGTATGCAGCCCTGGCCACGCCGATTTGGGCGTTTGCTGATGCGACCTGTCTTTCGGCGGCGGCAATATCAGGCCGCCTTTCGAGCAACTCCGACGGCAATCCCGGAGGCGTGGGCGGAGGGACTGCCGGCATCGGGGCCGCTGATAAGTTGAATGTGGATGCCGGTTGCCCGATCAATACTGCAATGGCATGTTCGAATTGATCGCGCGCGGACATCAAGTCAATGTCCTGTGCCTTGGTTTGCTCGAGTTGGGTTGCCGCCAGTTCCACATCTTCCTTGGAAGCCAGTCCGCCGTTAAAGCGGTTTTCCGTCAGGTCCAGCGCCTTTTGAAAAGCATCCACATTCGAATCGAATAATTGTTTCTGCGCATCGAGCCCCCGGAGCGTGAAATAGTCCAGGGCGAGTTCGGCGTGGAGACTCAAACGAACCGTTTCCAATTCAGCGGCGCTGGCCTGTGCCTGCGCGCGGCTCGATTCCACGATGTGACGGACTCTTCCCCACACATCGGCTTCGTACGAGAAATCGCCGCCGGAAATAAGAAAATCTGAATAATTGACGGGCACTGTGGCGCGAGCTAGCGCGCGATTGAGCGACTGCCGTTGCTGCGTGATGCTGGAACCCACCGTGACAAGTGGAAACTGAGCGGACCGCGATATTCGCAACTGAGCGCGTGCCTCAAGGAATTGGTCCTGCGCTGCCCGCAACGATTGGTTGGAAACAGTTACTTTTTCTTCCAGTTCGTTTAGCTGAGGATCCTGAAATATTTCCCACCATTTTCCTTTACGCGCGTCGTCACTGGGTGCGGCAGGCTTCCAATTGCCCATTTCCTTATAGGTAGGCGGAGTTTGAGCGATGGGCTTGGTATACTTCGGACCGACCGAACATCCTTCGATTACGCCGAGTCCTAAGCAAACGAAGACGAACACGCTCCACGAAAAATATTTTCTACCAGACTGAGCTATTTCCCAGGCTTCAACGGCGGGCACTAGCGTTTACCTCCCGCGTCAGGCTGGGTCTGGGCAACGCGGACAGGTTCGCCATTAATAAGCGAGTCGGGCGGATTTATCACCACCGATTCGTCTCCTTTGAGGCCGGCAAGTATTTCCATCTCGGTTCCGAAGTCGCGTCCGGGAGTGATCGGAATCAAATTAATAGTTTTTCCATCCTTCACGGTGGCCACTTGCATGCCCGCCGATTTGAAGATGATGGTATTTTCCGGCAGGGTGAAAGTCGTGACCGAAGTAGGCAGAGTGAGATGAACCTCGACGTAGCCTCCTGGCTTGAGCTCGCCCGAAATGTTATTGACGTCGATTTCAGTGAGCAATGTGCGCGTCGTATTGTCGATCGCCCCGGTGTCTCGCACGACAATCCCGTCGAAGTGGCGGCCCGGAAATTCGGCGAGCGTCAACTGGGCATGTAATCCAGCCTTGATCTGCGGCGAATATACTTGCGGGACATTAACGTAAACTCGCAACCGGCTGACCGCAGCGATATGAAATAACTCACGCGAAGTGCCGCCGCTGCTGCCCGAATCGATCAGCTGGCCAATATCCGTATTGCGCGCGGTGATTACGCCGTCGAAGGGGGCGTAGATTTTCTTATACGATTGCAAATCTTCCAGCCTTTTTACGTTGGATTTCGCGGAATCGACGGCCGTTTTACGCGCTTCGTAATTCCCGTTCGCATTGTCGACATCCTGCTGCGCGACCGAATCGGTTTTCATCAGGTCCTTGTACCGTGTCGCCGTGACGTCCGCCAGGCGCAGGTTGACTTCTGCTGTTGCCAGATCCGCGCGGGCCTGCTGAAGCTGCTGGTCGACTTCGGGAGCATCAATCTCCGCCAGCAATTGCCCGGCTTTCACACGTGCGCCGATATCCGCATGCCAACTTTTTAAATATCCATTGGTGCGCGCGTAGATGGGAGCGTCGGTGTATGGCTGCATGTCTCCGGGGAGGACGATTTCCTGCTGCGGCGCTCCGCGTTTTGGGTGAATTACGGTCACAGCGGGAATCGCGAGTTCCCGGGTTTCCTGAGAAAGTTGCGCATTCGCTTTGCGACGGCTGGAAATACCCCAAATTACAATGAACGCGAGAACGAGCACGGTAAAAAGAAGCAGGATCGCCCGCGTGGCCGCACTGCCTGAGCAAGCAAAGCGAAGACGCTTTGCGCCTGTCCTGCCGGAGCGTTGCGATGCACGCCTCCGATTTGCCAAACCTGCCATCTGCCATCCTCCGAAAAATTCGGGCAAGAACTTAGTCTTCCGGCAATTCCATAACGACCGATTTACCGGGATCTTTTCGCGAACCGTGGATCAGGCTGTACACCGCCGGAACAAAGAAAAGCGTCGCTACAGTCGCCAGAGTCAATCCGCCGATGACGGCGCGCCCGAGTGGCGCATTCTGCTCGCCGCCTTCACCGAGGCCGAGCGCCAGCGGCACCATACCGATAATCATGGCCAAGGCCGTCATGATGACGGGCCGAAAGCGGGTGAATCCAGATTCTTCCGCAGCGTGGATTGGATCCATTCCCTCGGCGATTCGCTCTTTCGCGAAGCTAACCACGAGAATGCTATTTGCGGTGGCCACGCCCATGCACATGATGGAACCGGTCAACGCCGGCACGCTGATGGTGGTGTGCGTGATGAACAGTATCCACACAATCCCCGCAAGAGCCGCGGGCAGCGCCGAAATAATGATCAGCGGATCGATCCACGACTGAAAATTCACGACAATCAGCAAGTAGATCAGAAGAATAGCGAACGCAAGCCCCGCCAGGAGTCCCACAAATGAACTTCGCATCGTTGAAATCTGGCCGCGCACGATAATTTGCGAACCTCTTGGAAGTTGAGCGCGATTCTTATCCACAATGGCCTGGACGTCGCGCGCCACACCGCCCAAATCGCGCCCTTGCGTGGACCCGAAAATGTCCAGCACAGTTTGCGCGTTGTAATGAGAGACAGTGGCAAAGCCCGCGCCGCGCGTAATGGTCCCGAGGTTCGCCAGCATTTGCCACGGCGCGTGTGTATTCCCATTGACCGGGATATTGGCAATGTCTTGCAAAGACTGGAAATTATATTGAGGAGACTGGGTCGCGACCGTATAGCTGACGCCAGATACCGGGTCGAGCCAGAAAGACGGGGAAGTCTGAAAGCTTCCGCTCAGAGAAACAAGTAGATTTCCGGCGACGTCCTTCTGCGTCATGCCCGCCTGAATGGTCTTGGTCCGATCCACATCGATGCGCAACTTCGGCTGGTTAAAGGGCTGTTGGATGCGCAAGTCAGCAATCCCCGTCACCGAATTCAGTTGCCGCATCAGCGAGTTTGCAAATTCATGATTGGCGTCGACATCGTGGCCTACGATCTGGATGTCGATGGGTGCGGGAAGGCCGAAATTGAGAATCTGGCTGACGATGTCCGCAGGCGGAAAATAAAACATCACGCCGGGAAATTCCTTTGCCAACTTCAAGCGCAGATCGTGAATGTATTCATCGGTGGGCCGGTGATTTTGGGCCAGGGAAATCATGATGTCCGCATCTTCGGGGCCAATGGGTGCTGAAGTGCTGTACGTGAGATTGTAGGCGCTGTACGGAAGCCCGATATTGTCAATCACGCTTTCAATTTCGTTCGCCGGGATTTCTTTGTGGATGACACGTTCGACGTCATCACACAGCGCCGATGTTTCTTCAATTCGCGTGGCCGTCGGTGCGCGTAGATGCAGCTTGATTTGTCCTGCGTCGACCGCTGGGAAAAAATCCTCTCCAATCCAGGGCACCAGCGCGAAGGAACACGCGCACAAGGCCAGAAATCCAAGCGGAAACAGTATCCGGTGCGCCAGGCATTGCTGCAAAATCGTGCGGTAACCATTCCGGAATTTTTCAAATTGCAATTCAAAATATCCCTGCGCCCGCACCAATGGATTCCGGCTAGCAAGGGATTTTTCCGCCGATTCTTCCTCATGGGCCTTCAGCAGGAAACGCGCCATGGTCGGCACCAGTGTTCGCGAAAGCAAATAGGAGGCGAGCATGGCGAATACCACCGCTTCAGCGAGCGGCACAAACAGGTAGCGAGCCACGCCGGTAAGAAAGAACATGGGAACAAAAACAATACAGATGGAAAGTGTGGATACGAATGCGGGAACGGCGATCTGTTGCGCCCCGTCCAGAATCGCCTGAATGATTTCCTTGCCCTGCGCGAGATTTCGATTGATGTTTTCGATTTCTACAGTGGCGTCGTCAACCAGAATGCCCACCGCCAGCGCCAAACCTCCCAGCGTCATGATATTAATGGTTTCTCCGATGGCGCTAAGGACGATGATGGACGTCAGAATCGACAATGGAATGGAAACCGCGATAATCAGCGTACTGCGCCAGCTCCCGAGAAAAATCAGAATCATAATCCCGGTAAGGCACGCGGCAACGATGGCCTCGCGCAGGACGCCGTTTATGGAAGCACGGACAAACAAGGATTGATCCGCGATGGGCCGGACTTGCAGTTCAGGAGGAAGGGAAGCAAGCACCCGGGGCATCGCTTCCTTGATGTTGGCAATGACGTCGAGCGTTGACGCGTTGCCCGATTTTAGAACGGTCATCAGCGCGGCCCGCTGTCCATCCACATGCACCACATTGGTCTGCGGCGGACTTCCATCGCGCACGTGCGCAACATCCCGGATATAAATCGTGTTAGTGCCGACTGCCTTGATCGGCAAGTTGTTTAATTCCTCGACTGTCCTCGGGCTGCTGTTCAACTCCACATCATTTTCAAGGCTGCCAATTTTTACGGTCCCGGAGGGCAGGATTAAATTCTGGGAGCCGATCGCGCTTACAACATCATTTGGAGAGAGCCCTTTCGCCTGGAGGGCCTCCATATTGAGGTCCACTTGAACCTGGCGCTGCTTGCCTCCGTAGGGATTTGGAAGGACAGCTCCCTGCACGGTTGCTAGTTGTGAACGTATAAAATTCGAGCCTATGTCGTTCAACTGCTGCTCAGACAGATTTTTTCCGGAGAGCGCCAACTGGAGAATGGGCACGGAAGACGCGTCATACGTAATGATAAACGGGGGAGTGGTTCCAGGAGGGTCGTTGCGCACTGCGGATTGCGAGAGTGCTGTGACTTGCGCCACTGCCATCTCGAGGCGGACGTTTGGGTGAAAATAAATTTTTACTACGCCGAGTCCGTTCAGCGACTGCGACTCAATGTGCTCGATATCGTTTACCGTCGCCGTTAATCCGCGCTCGTATCCCACGATGATCCGCGAAGCTATCTCGTCGGCGGACAGGCCGGTATAACCCCAAATCACGCTGACAACGGGAATATTTATGTCCGGAAAAACGTCCGTAGGCGTCCTGTAGATAACGAGCGGCCCGATAATCAGAATGAGCAAGGCCATCACCACAAAGGTGTAAGGCCTCCGCAGAGCTAGCCGGACAATCCACATGGTTTATTCCTGGCGCCCCCGAGCGCCTTTCGATTGATCAACACCAATCCGCAAGGAAGTGTTCATATCTCTTCACGTTAGCTCTCTTCGGATAAAACCGATGAACAAGGAAGCCCGCTGTTCGCTGTTATTGCGTGGAACTTAATTTCTGCAGACTCCAAGCAGAACCCACACACGATCCGTGGAGCGACGCAATCCAAACTCATACAATTTATTGCAATTGCAACAGGCTCCCGCCATCTCTCTTCGGCATAATAATTCGACGCCCCGCTAAGTAATCCTGTTACAGATACTTTGTCGTTCCGGGCGATTTGTTTCCGTTTAACTGAAAAATGGAATCGAAGAACAGGTCCAGAATGTGGTGAACGTCCTTTCTCGATAGCGATTTTGGGTCGACCAATTGCTCGAGCATCAGTCCCAGAGCAAGCGAGCCACAGGCCGCTGAAGCGGCTGAGTCCGCGATAGGAAGCTTGCGGCCGAGCGCATTCGACAATTCAGCAAACAATTCTCCCCACGTCGCGCGGAGCCGCCGGTGCCTGACCTGCAACCTGGCATGCGCCTCCGGATGCCGCAGAGCAAAAAGTTTGAATTCCAGGGAGTTCAGGACCAGACGCCGGTCCTTGGCAATTTCCGCATAATGCTTTCGCAAGGCTGCCAGCTTCCCTTGAGGGCTTTTTTCCTTGCGTACAGCGGCCGTAACGGAATCGATACGCTGCCGGACCCATTGTTCCAATAAGGCAAAAAAGATCTCTTCTTTGCCGGAGAAATTAGCGTAGAACGCGCCGCGCGTATATCCGGCCCCGGCTGCAATGTCTTCCAGGCGAGCGGCTTCGAAGCCGTCGCGGGCAAAAATTCGTTCAGCCGCGGCCAGGAGCTTTCGCCGTGTCGCCTCGGTTCTTGCGGCCTGCCGGGAGCGGACGTTCACTTTCGACGCCATGTTGAGACGGCGCTTGGTTTCCTGTTTCACGGTTGGTGAGAGTCCTCTCATAATTCAGGCGTGCACGGGAAAATTTGCGGCGGGCCCCAAGTCGAGCCCGGACGGGTCGTCAGTGGCCTTAAGTGCGGCCCGCACCCCATATCTGGATTGCTATGCTTGACATCATACATACGTGTATGTATCTTACTTGTGGTGCTCCCGGCCGCGCAAGTGGTTTTTTGTCTTTTCCGGAGAGCGTTCTTCCCGTTTTTGCGATCTGACCTGCCGGCTTAAACCTGAAGCGTCAGACGCCGCCGGCGGATTCAGAAGAATCGAGTGCGTCCTCATGCGATACCGATGTCTTCGTTCTATTTTCCTGGCCATGAGCCTTCTGCCCATGGCCACTTGTGCAATTGCGCAAACCGATTCGCTCGCGGCGTCCTCATCGAGTAGCCGTTCACTATCGCAGGGCGCGCTGCAGGGAAGTGTTCCAGGAGATGCCCCCACGAGCGGGCCGCTGGCTTTATCTCTTGATGAGGCCGTGAAGAGAGGGCTGCGCTATAACCTGGGAGCAATTGAATCGCTGCAAACTGTACGCCAGGCGCATGGTGAAAGCATCGTCGCGCGAAGCCCACTTTTACCAAATCTGAACGGGAACCTTCGGGAAGTCGCCGAACAAATTGACCTGGCCTCTTTCGGTTTCAAATTTAATGCTCCGCCGAGCTCGGGATTGTCCTTTCCCACGATTGTCGGACCATTCAACTTTTTCGATTTGCGCGGTGC
>Ga0070735_10000782_pt1 | contig 32344 bp, 28 predicted proteins | sample Coa_R1_FD_66443 | JGI IMG/M metagenome (GOLD analysis project Ga0070735, IMG submission 66443) | Surface soil microbial communities from Centralia Pennsylvania, which are recovering from an underground coalmine fire - Coalmine... | ecosystem: Environmental > Terrestrial > Soil > Unclassified ...
CGGGCTCGACGCTGATCGTGGCGGCGCTGTTCCACCCGCTGCGCCGGCGGGTGCAGCGGGTGGTGGACCGGCGGTTCAACCGGGCCCGGTACAACGCCGACCAGATCGTCATCGCGTTCGCGGCGCGGCTGCAGGACGCGGTGGACCTGGGGACGGTCCGGGACGAGCTGGCCAGCGTGGTGCACGCCGCGCTGGAGCCCGTCCACCTGTCGGTGTGGATCAAGGAGCGCTGAGTTACCGGCCGTCCAGGACGCGGGCCAGCTCGCGGCGCGAGGCGATGCCGAGTTTGGTGAACACGTTGCGCAGGTGCCATTCGACGGTGCGGGCGCTGATGAACAGGCCTGCGGGGTTTAGCTGGCCGGGACGGGCGCCTTGGCCAGCTGGCGCTGCGGGGACAGCGTGGACAGGGTGGCGTAGAGCAGGAGCGAGACGGCGAACCCGACCACCCAGCTGTAGTCGTACAGCGGCTTCAGCGGGCCGATCAGGCCGTTCTGCGGGAAGGGGCCGTTGCCGGGCGTGGAATAGGCGCCGCCGACCGCGAGCAGGCCACCCACGGCCAGCGCGACCACGGCCCGCCAGTTCCAGCCCCGGTCGTACCAGTACTTACTGTGCGGTTGGTAGAGCTGCGCGAGCCGGAGTTCGGTGTGGCGCACCCACCAGTAGTCGGCGATCAGCACGCCCGCGACCGCGCCGAGCAGGCCGCCGTAGAAGCCGAGCCAGACGAAGATGTAGACGTGCGGGTTGGTCAGCAGCCGCCAGGGCTGGATGGCGATCCCGATGACGCCGGTGATCAGGCTGCCGGTGCGGAAGCTGATCAGCCGTGGCACCAGGTTGGAGAAGTCGTACGACGGCGCGACGGTGTTGGCGGCCACGTTGACCGACAGGGTGGCCACCACGACGGTGAACAGCGCGAACGCGATGACCACCGGGCTGTGGAACTTGCCGGACAGCTGGATCGGGTCCCAGATCGGCGCGCCGTAGATCTTCTGCGACGCCGCGGTGATGAACACCGCGAGCAGCGCGAAGAACGTCATCGTGGTCGGCAGCCCGAGGATCTGGCCGCGTACCTGGTCGCGCTGGCTGCGGCCGAAGCGGGTGAAGTCCGGCATGTTCAGCGACAGAGTGGACCAGAACGCGATCATCCCCATCAGGGAGGGGAAGAACAGCGACCAGAAGTGCGAGCCCCAGCCCACCTTGGACGGCTGCGAGATTACGTCGCCCAGACCGTGTGCCTTGATCACCATGTAGACGAGCAGGATGACGGCCACGACCAGCACGAACGGGGCGGCCCAGTTCTCGAACCGGCGCAGGGTCTCCATGCCGCGCACGATGATGGCCATCTCCAGGATCCAGAAGATGGCAAACGACAGCCACTGGGTCCACGGATAGCTGGCCACCACCGTGGCGTTGGTCCAGCTGTGACCGATGATGGCGCCGAGCAGGGTGAAGATCGCCTCGCCGCCGATCCAGGTCTGGATGCCGAACCACCCGCAGGCGATCACGGCGCGCAGCAAGGCGGCCAGGTTGGCGCCGCGCAGGCCGAACGGCGCGCGGGCGAATACCGGGAACGGGATGCCGTACTTGGTGCCCGCGTGGCTGTTGAGCAGCATCGGGATGAGCACGATGATGTTCCCGAGCGCGATGAGGATGATCGCCTGCACCCAGTTGAACCCCACCGCGATGAGGCCGGAGGCGAGCAGGTAACTCGGGATGTTGTGCGACATCCCGATCCACAGCGCCGAGTAGTTGTAGGTGTTCCAGGTGCGTCGTTCGATCGGCACGGGCGCGAGGTCGCCGTTGGTGTACCGGGGGTCGAGAGCTCGTCCGGGATCGGCCAGCGTGACGCGGCCGTCGGGAAGGAGGATCTGTTCACCCTGCGCTGGGATCGCCATGCTGCACCTCCGCGGAGATCCGGAATTTGTGCCCGAGGACCGCCGAGATGAAACACGGTATTGTGGGCGCCCTGGATAGGCCCGGGGGGCTTCGGTGCGCGTGACAATGGTGCGGGCGGCACTGGTCCCCGCGACGCTGGTCTTGTTCGTGCTCGTCGCCGCGTTCCTGGCGCAGGTTTCGTGGGCTACGGGCCTATGGCCGTGGGCGGCTAAGCCGCTCTCTTACATCTTTATCGCGTCAATCCTGGCGGCGATAGCGGTCCCGGTGCTCTGGATAGCGCTGAGCGGCGAGGCGGCGGCCATCCGCGCCGGAGCAATCGATCTGACCGTGATGTACGGCGGGATGTTCGGGTACGTCCTCACCTTGACCGGGAAATCTCGTGAGCCCCGGCTATGGCCCTACGCGCTGGCCTTCGGGCTCGCCGCGGCCGGGTCGGCCGGGGCGTTCTTCTTCGCGCGGTCTCTCCCGTGGGCCGACCAGCGGCCGATGCCCCAGCCGGTGCGCCTGTCATTCGGCGCCTTCGCGGTAATCCTGATCGGAGCCGGGATCGCTTTGCTGCTTCATGCCGGCATCTTCCCGTGGCAGCTGGGCGCCGAGACCTCGGTGATGTTCGGCCTGATCTTCCTCGGTGCGGCAACCTACTTCATCTACGGCGTCCTGGATCCGCACTGGGGTAACGCCGTCGGGCAGCTGGCCGGGTTTCTCGCCTACGACCTGGTGCTGCTCGCGCCGTTCCTCGCGCATTTCAGTACAGCCCGCGGCGGCTCGCTGGTCAGCTTGATCATCTACGTCGCGTTCCTGGTCTACAGCGGAGCGCTGGCCAGCTATTACTTGTTCGCTTCGGATCAGACCCGGATTCGCCTCAGCTAAAGCCGCCGCGGGCCCTGAATGCGATGAAACCGGACTTTCAGTACGTTCTAGGGTGGTGAAACCGGGGATTCACCACACTGCGCCTGGTCCCGGGCGCACGGATTGCGGTGCTGGCGGGTCCTGTGTTGCAGAAGTCCGGTTCCTGGCCTCCGTGACACCGGCCTTGGTCGGCAAGCCACGCGGTATTGGCGTCTAGCGCTAGCCGTCGTCATCGCCTGGGATGTTTGCGCCCTCGGCGTGTTGCTCGGGGGCACCCTTGATGGCGATCGTCGCGCGGGACTCGAGGGCCGCGTCGAAAAGCTCGGCCACTGATTTGCGGATCTCCTCATGCAGTGCCGCCCGGTCCTTACAGAGATTCTCGATGTTCCGCTGGTAAAGAACGAACCTCGTCCCGAAGGAGACGCGCGAGCGCGCGCCCGCGGCGAAATCCCCGCCCAGCCCGCCGAACACACTGTCCGAGTCGCCGCCCCCCGTGCTGGGCCCTTCCAGATGCCACCGGCGATCCGGGTCTACGCCCCTCTCGACCCGCTCCTGGTCCGGCAGGAGCACCACGTCCGCGAGGCCGCCGGACGAACCGCCGGTCTCGGAGTCATGAACCCTGATCTCCGCGTCAGCCGCCGCCCGGAAGTCAGCACCCGCCATCCGGTACGGCACCACCCAGGTGCCAGGACCGGAACTCAGCGCGGCCGCGGCGGCGAAGTCGGCCCGGCCCGCCTCCGGGTTGCCCGCGTCGAGCCAGACCTTGACCTGGCCGCGTAGCGCCCACCCGGGAGCGAACCGGCTGGCAAGTTCCAGAAGGTCATCGAGGCGTTCGCCCGCCTCCTCGAACCGGCCCTGACGGTACAGCGCGACCGCGAGGCGCCACAGCGCCTGGGCGGATGCCGGGTCGGCGTCGGCCGCCGCCTGGGCGGCCCGGCGCGCATCCTCAAAGTGCCCCAGCCACCACAGCGCCTCCGAGGCGAGCACGAGCGACGCGATCCGGACCGCGGGCACCGGATCCCGCAGGTGGCGATGGGCGACCCACAGGGCCCCGAGCGGATGATCAGGGCAGCTGCGCGCATGTTCCCGCAGCGTCTCCAGGACATCCTTCGCCCGGGCCTCGTGGCGGTGTTCGGCGGGCACCAGGTTGAGCCACCGTGCCGCGGCCTCTCTTAGCGGCGCGTCCAGCTCGAAGTCGGGCGCTTTGGAGTTCGCGACGTATCCGGGGCCGGAGTGACGGGAGGGCCGGGGCCCCGGAATAACGGAGGGTGTCACATCATCTCCGGGCATGATCGTTTCCTGCCTCGGGCCGTGCCCGCCGGAGAGCGGCACGATGTCCGTCCACTGTAGTAGGCCGCTGGGCGGCGGCGCGGGAGTCCCGGCGCGGATCGGCTCACCGGTTGACGTCCGGCTCGCTGACGAAACGCTTGTAGGCCTCCTCCAGCTCGGGCGAGCCGGGCGGCTCCATGTAGCCGCGGATCGTCCCGAGCTGGAACTCGCAGAAGTCCAGCGCTTCCTGCTCGGCGCGGTACAGCTTCCGGCGGTGCGGCTGCGCCGAGACGTTGCGGGCTTTGTCCGCCTGGCGCAGCGCCTCATGCACGGCACGGCGGATGGTGATGTTCAGCGCGCGCATCTGCCCGTCGCTGATGAATCCTTCCCCGCTGCCCGGGTTGTCCGGGTCGAACGCCCAGCTGCCGTGAAACGTCTGCAGCGCGTTACGGACCGCCTGCGCCACCACCCAGGTCCGGAACTGCTCATAGGTGAGCGTGTGGCCGGCGCGCTCGATGAGGGCTAGCAGGTCGGCGGTTGTCATGACGCGCTCGTTTCTCCGGGTGGGACCCTCGGCCTGCTGCCCTGCCCCGCAGCGGCTTGGCGAGGCACCCCGCCGGATGTGAGGGGAGGGATCCGGCGGGGCGCGCTCGGGCGCATTCCCGGTGCTGGCCGCACAGCATGGCACCGGAGGGAGCCAGACAGATAATCAGCGACGAATCTGACCCTTGCCTGAAATTTACTTCCAGGTAACCCGGACATTTGCTGTAGTAAACCTGACTACTTGCTGTAACGCGCCGAAGACCCGGGAGCGCGGCGGGCGCGTTCCCGGGCTCTCGACCGTGGTCAGGCGTCGCGGCGGCGCAGGCGCCACGCGGCCGCGGCGGTCAGCACGGCCGCGTACCCGCACAGGCACGCGAATCCGGTCCACGGGCTCAGCGCGTGCGCGGTGTCCAGCGGACTGCCCCACAGGGCCCCGCCGGCGTTGGACGGCAGGTAGGGCGCGAACCCCGTGATCTTCTGCGGGAGGGCCCCCACGACGATCGGGACGACGAAGAACACCGCGGCGAACACCGACAGGCCCGCCGCGGTCTTGCGGAGCAGCGCCCCCAGGGCCAGCCCCATGATGACGACGACGGTCAGGTACAACGACGAGCCGGCCACCGTGCGCAGCACGCCCGGATCGGTCAGCGAGATCGCCGAACCCCCGCGGGAGGACACGATGGCGGTCGCCGCGAAGAAGTCGACGAACGCGCACAGCATGGTCGCCGGCAGCACCAGCCCGGCCAGCACGATCACCTTCGCCCACAGCACCGGCAGCCGCGCGGGCACGACCGCCAGCGTGGCGCGGATCATCCCGGTGCCGTACTCGCCGCTGAACGCCAGCACGCCGACCACGCCGATCACCAGCTGGCCGAACAACAGGCCTAGCAGGCTGGCCGACACTCCCTTCGCGGCGGAATTGGCTGCCGAGACGTGGTAGGCCGTCCCGGATCCCGCGATCGCGGCACCCAGGCCGACGATCAGCACGACCGCGCTCAGCCCGCACCACCAGGTCGAGCGCAGCGCCCGCAGCTTGGTCCACTCCGCGCGGACGACGCGGGCCTGTGTCACCGGCCCGGCTGCGGTCGCCGGGGCGGACGCCCCGTAAGCCGGCCCGGGCCTTGTTTCCATGACGGCGCTCATCGTGTCGCTCCGGCGTGGTACTCGACGCTGTCCTTGGTTACTTGCATGAAGGCCTCTTCCAGCGAAGCGTGGGCGGGGGTGAGCTCGTAGACGGGCAGCCGGGCCCGCCAGGCGGCCACACCGATCTGCTCGGCGGTAATGCCGGACACACGCAGCCGGTCCGTTCCGTCGTAAATCACGGTGATCCCGGGAGCGGCCAGCAGCTGGCCGAGCCGCACGGTTTCCGGGGTGCGCACCAGCACCTCGCCGGTGGTGGCGCGGCCGGTGAAATCCTCGACGCTGGTCTGGCTGATGAGCTTGCCGCGGCCGAGGACGACCAGCTGGGTGGCGGTCTGCGCCATCTCGCTCATCAGGTGGGAGGACACGAAAACGGTGTGTCCTTCGGCGGCCAGGGACTTGAGCAGCAGCCGGATCCAGCGCACGCCGTCCGGGTCCAGGCCGTTGACCGGCTCGTCCAGCACCACCGTCTGCGGCTGGCCCAGCAGCGCCGCCGCCACGCCGAGGCGCTGTCCCATGCCCAGGGAGAAGCCGCCGGCCCGGGTGCCGGCGACCTCGCCCAGCCCGGCCAGCTCGATCACCTGGTCGACCCGGCGGCGCCCGATCCCGGCCGTCCGGGCCAGGGCCAGCAGGTTGCTGCGGGCCGACAGTCCCGGGTGCACCGACCTGGCGTCCAGCAAGATGCCGAGTTCCTACATCGGGGCGGCCGCCCCGGGGTAGTGCTTGCCGTTGACCCGCACCGTCCCGCTGGTCGGCCGGTCCAGCCCGGCGATCATCCGCATGGTGGTGGATTTGCCCGCTCCGTTCGGGCCGAGGAACCCGGTCACCACGCCCGGCTCCACCACGAAGCTCAATCCGTCCACGGCGGTCTTGTCGCCGTACCGTTTGGTCAGGCCATCAATCTCGATCACTAGGACTCCTTCCTCGATGCGCTTTGGTCTTGGACGTAAGCCTGCGGTCGGGGCCTGAGGCGGGACTGTCGTGGCGCTGAGGCGGGGCGATTCCCGGCATATCGGTCAGCGCAGTGAGGCATCCCCGGGCGAGGGCCGTACGGTGGACGTCATGGAGGTCCGGCTGTTCGGCGAGCTCGAAGCGCTAACTGGTGGCGTGCCGGTGCCGGTCCGCGGCGCCAAGCAGCGGGCCCTGCTGGCCCTGCTGGCGCTGCAGCGGGGGCAGCCGGTCAGCGCCGACCGGCTGATCGACGTGCTGTGGGGCGACGGGCAGGCCGCCAACCCGGCCAACGCCCTGCAGGCGCAGATCGGCCAGCTGCGCCGGACCCTCGGGCCAGCGGCGATCCTCACCACCGAAGCCGGATATGCCCTGACCGCCGGACCTGACGAGGTCGACGTCGTCCGATTCGAGCGGCTGATCGCGAAGGGGCAGCGGCTGGCTGCCGACGGCGAGCTGGCGCCGGCGTCGGCCGCTCTGGGCGAGGCCCTCCGGCTACGGCGCGGCGAGCCGCTGACCGAGTTCACTTATGCAGGCTTTTTTGATGCCGAACGGACGCGGCTGGACGAGCTGACCCTGGTGGCGACCGAATCCCGGGCCGGAGCTGACCTGGGCCTGGGACGCCACGGTGAACTCGCGGGCGAGCTGGAGGCGCTGTGCCGGGAACACCCGCTGCGCGAGCGCCTGTGGGAGCTGCTCATCCTCGCCCTGTACCGGAGCGGACGGCAGGCCGAGGCCTTGCGTGCCTACACAGAAATCCGCGATCGGCTGGCCGACGAGCTGGGCATCGACCCCGGCCCGGCCTTGCGGGAACTCCAGGCCCGCATCCTGGCCCAGGACCCGTCGCTCAGCTCGGCCAGCGCAGCTCCGGCTCAGCCGGCTGCGTCTCCGGACGATCCTGTGGTATCGGCTCCCCTGCTCGAGGCGAAGTTCTATATTCCGAGGTCGCGGCGTGGTCTGGTGCCGCGTCCGCGGCTGAGCGAACGGCTGGAGCGCGGGACCACGTCGACGCTGACGCTCGTCTCCGCACCCGCTGGCTTCGGCAAGACGACGCTGCTCACCGAGTGGCTCGCGGCGGGACCGGACGCGCCGGCCGGTGAGCGGCGGGCCGCGTGGCTCTCGCTCGACCGGGCCGACAACGATCCCGCATCCTTCTGGACCTATGTGATCGCCGCGCTGCGGACGGTCGCACCGGGGGTCGGCGAGAGCGCACGTACCCTGCTGCAGGCGCCCCGGCCGCCCCCGATCGAAACGGTGCTTACCGCGCTGCTCAACGACCTGGGCGCGGTTGCGCGCGAGATCGTGCTGGTGCTCGACGACTACCACGTGACCGACGCGAGCGAGGTGCAGGACGGGATGGCGTTCCTGCTCGATCATCTGCCGCCGCGGCTGCACGTGGTGATCGCCAGCCGCGCTGATCCCGCGCTGCCGCTGGCCCGGTGGCGGGCGCGCGGCGAGCTGGCCGAGATCCGCGCCGCCGAGCTGCGCTTCACGCTCGACGAGGCCGCGTCGTACCTCAACGAGATGACGGGCCTGCAGCTGACCGCGCGGGACGTGGCCGCGCTGGAGGCACGCACCGAGGGCTGGATCGCCGCGCTCCAGCTGGCGGCGCTGTCGATGCAGGGGCGAGACGACGTGGCCGGCTTCATCGCCGGCTTCGCAGGCGATGATCGTTACGTCGTGGACTACCTGGTCGAGGAGGTGCTGCAGCGTCAGCCCGATCGGGTCCAGGCCTTCTTGCTGCAGACCTCTATCCTCAGCCGGCTGAGCGGTCCGCTGTGCGATGCGGTCACCGGGCAAGCGGGCGGCAAGGCCATGCTCGAGGCGCTGGACCGGGGGAACCTGTTCCTGGTCCCGCTGGATGACCGCCGCCGGTGGTATCGCTACCACCATCTGTTTGCCGACGTGCTGCAGGCGCGCCTGCTCGACGAGCAGCCCGGCCAGGTTCCGGACCTGCACCGGCAGGCCAGCGCGTGGTTCCAGCAGAACGGCGAGCAGCCTGTGGCCATCGGCCACGCGCTGGCCGCCCAGGATTTCGGGCGGGCGGCGGACCTGGTCGAGCTGGCCCTTACGGTCATGAGCCAGACCAGGCAGGAAGCCACGGTGCAGGGCTGGCTCGAGATGATCCCCGACGAGGTGATCCGCGTCAGGCCTGTGCTCAGCACGGCCTTTGCCTGGGTATTGCTGTCGGCCGGCGAGCTTGAGGGAGTCGAGGACCGGCTGCGGGACGCGGAGCGGTGGCTGGACGCGGAGCGGTGGCTGGACGCGGCGACGGCGACCGGTCCGGGATCGGAAGCCTCGCCGGCCGGGATGGTCGTGGTCAACGAGGAGGAATACCGGCGCCTCCCGGGGACGATCGAAACCTACCGTGCCGCCCTGGCGCTGGCCCGGGGCGAGCCGCTCGACGCGATCAGGCACTGCCGGCGGGCGCTTGACCTCGCTCCTGAGCAGGAACATCGCTGGCGCGCTTCGGCGTCGGGACTCATGGCGATCGCGTTCTGGGGCAGCGGGGATCTCAAGGCCGCGTATTCGGCGTGGGCCGAATGCGAGGCGGGACTACGGCGGGCCGGCCACATTGCCGATATCTTCGGCTGCGCGATCGCGATGGCGGACATCCGGCTGGTGCAAGGCCGCCTCGGCGAGGCGATGCGCACCTATGAGCAGGCCTTGCAACGCGCGTCTGAGCAGGACGGGCCGGTTCTGCGGGGCACGGCGGACATGTACGTGGGGATGAGCGAGGTCCACCGCGAGCGCGGCGACTTGCAGGCCGCCACCCAGCTGTTGCTACGGAGCCAGGAGCTGGGTGAGTACAACGGGCTGCCGCAGAATCCGTACCGCTGGCGGGTCGCGATGGCTCGGATACGCCAGGCTGAAGGAGACCTGGGCGGCGCACTCGATCTGCTCAACGAGGCGGAGCGCCGGTATGAGGGCGACTTCTTCCCGAACGTACGGCCGGTCCCGGCGTTGAAGGCCCGGATCTGGATCGCCCAGGGCAGGCTCGGTGAAGCCCTCGGCTGGGCGCGTGAGCAGGGCCTGTCCGTTGATGACGACCTCAGTTACCTGCGCGAGTTCGAGCACATCACCCTGGCCAGGATGCTACTGGCGCGATCCCAGGGTGAGCCCGTCCACCAGGTGACCGGGCTCCTGGGACGCCTGCTGCTGGCGGCGGAAGAGGGCGGCCGGACCGGGCGCGTCATCGAAATCCTGGTGCTTCAGGCGCTCGCGCACCAGACACTAGGGGGCATTCCGGCGGCGCTGGCCTGCCTGGAACGGGCCCTGACGCTGGCTGAGCCGGAGGGGTACGTCCGGGTCTTCGCCGACGAGGGCCCGCCGCTGGCTTCCCTGCTCAGAGCCGCCGCGAAACACGGCATGACCCGGGACTATGCCCGCCGGCTGCTGGCCGCCATGAGCGAGACCGGCCAGTCCAGCCCGGTCAGGCGGACCTTGATCGATCCGCTGAGCGAACGTGAGCTCGAGGTGCTCCGGCTGCTCGGAACGGAACTGGACGGCCCCGCCATCGCCCGCGAGCTCATGGTGTCCCTGAGCACGGTGCGGACTCACACCAAGCACATCTACGCCAAGCTCGCCGTAACCAACCGCCGGGCCGCGGTCCGCCGGGCCGCCGAACTCGACCTGCCGCGGACCCGCACCCGGTAACCCTGACCCGTCGGTCACGGATCATCACCTCAATCCCCACGTGCGGTGATGCCAGCTCACCACGTCCGCTCCTAGCGTTCGGCCCATGAACGACACACCCGACGGCCACCAGGAAAGCCCGGGACGGTACGAGATCCGCCTCAAGGGGCACCTCGATTCCCGGTGGGCCGCCTGGTTCGACGGGCTGACCATCACCCGAGACAGCGACGGCACCACCATCATCCATGGCCCCGTCGCCGACCAGGCCGCGCTCCATGGCCTGCTGCAGAAAACGCGCGACCTGGGCCTGCCCCTGATCTCGGTCAATTACGTCGAACCCGGCCATGCCCGTACGCCCACCATCGAGACCCGGTAACTCAGCCATCCGCGAAAAGGAGCCCGACATGGCGTCCACCGTACAAATCCCGGCCACGAAAGCAGCCAAAAGAATCCCGATGACCTCAACGAGAAAGACAGCGCTCGTCGCGGGGGTCTTTTACCTGATCACCTTTGTCTCGATCCCCACGCTCGCCTTGTACGGCCCGGTGAAGAACCACCGGGACTGGATCCTCGGTTCCGGCTCCCACACCGGCGTGCTCGTGGGCGGTTTCCTCGAGGTGATCGTCGCCCTGGCCGGCATCGGCACCGCCGTCACGCTCTACCCGGTGGTCAAGCGGCAGCACGAAGGGCTCGCGCTTGGTTTCGTCACCGCCCGCGTCCTGGAAAGTGTCATGATCTTCACCGGTGTCGTCAGCCTCCTGTCGCTGGTGACCCTGCGACAGGACCTGGGCGGAGCGGCCGGAGCACATGCGGCCGCCCTGGTCACCGCCGGCGCGTCGCACGTCGCGATCTACAAGTGGACGTTCCTGCTCAGCCAGAGCCTCATGCCCGGCATCAACGCGCTGCTGCTGGGCTCGCTGATGTACCGGTCCCGGCTCGTGCCCCGGATCATCCCCGCAATGGGACTCATCGGAGCCCCGTTCCTCATCTGCACCGTCATCGCCACGCTGTTCGGCGCCATGAAGCTGGGCTCCCCCGAACTCGCCGCGGTCCCCGTGGCGGCCTGGGAGTTCTCGCTCGGCGTGTGGCTGGTCGTCAAGGGCTTCAAGCCCTCCCCGATCACCGCGGAAATAGACGCTGCCAGCACGCCGCGCGCCTACCAGAGCGTCGCGGTCTGAACCTCCGGCACGACGACTCGGCCGGGCCCTCGCAGGGCCCGGCCGTTCCGTGCTCACCGGACCCGCCGAACCGGCACGATGGCCGCGGCGCCGATGATGGCGCAGGCCCCGGCGACCATATACAGCACGCCGTAGCTGCCGCCGCCGATTACCAGGATGGCCGGCGCGATCGCCGGCGCGAGGGAAAAGGGAAGCGCGCCGGCGATGTTGAACACCCCGAGATCCTTGGCCGTGCTGCGCTTGTCGGGCAGCACGTCCACTACCAGCGCCAGGTCGACGGCCAGGTAGACGCCGAAACCGAGTCCGCCGATGGCCATACCGACCAGGAAACCGCTGAAGTCGCTGGCGACAGCGATCACGAACAGGGCCAGGCCGTATACGACCGACGCGGTCAGGACGAAGATCTTCCGCCGGCCCGTCCGGTCCGAGAGCTTCCCGCCGAGCAGAGAAGCGGCCACGATGACGGCAGACTGGACCAGGGTGCCCAGGAAGATCTGCTGCGGCACATCGGCCTTGGCGGTGCCGATCTTGTCCAACAGGTAGTAGGCCTGGTAGGTAACCAGGAACGCGTAAGCCACGACGAACATGAAGCGGCTGGCGAAGGCCCAGGAGAAGTCGTGATTCTTCCGCGGGTTGACGTAGAACGTGCCGGCGAACTCACGCAGCGACCATTTCGGCTTATCCGCCCGGGCCAGCCGTCGATCGTCCAGGGTGACCGCGAAAAGCAGGATGAAAAACCCGCCGATCGCGCACGGGGCCAAGAACATGGCGAGCAGGCTGCCGGTGAACAGCTTGACCACGAACGCCCCGCACACCGACCCGACAGGCAGGCAGACACCCAGCACACCGGAGACCCGGCCTCGCTGGCCGGACGGGATCTGGTCGGGCATGACCGCCACGATCGCGGCGAGCAGCGCGTTGAAGCACACCTGGGTGATGCACCATCCGGCCAGGAGGACCGGGATGCTGGGGGCCAGCGCGACAACTCCGATACCGACGGAACCGCCCGCCAGGCCGCTGACCATCCAGGGCCGCCGCATACCCAGCCGCGACGCGGTGCGGTCGCTCATCCGGCCGAAGAACGGATTAGCGACCATGGCCAGCAGGGCGCCGACCGCGGCGACAAGCGCCAGGCTGGCCGGTGCGCGCTGGCTCCCGACCAGCGAGTCCACCTTCAGGGCCAAGGTGACCAGCAGGGGCGCGAGGAACAGCAGGTTGGTGCTCATGTACGCCAGCGTGTACAGCGCAATGAAACCCCACCCGACCTGGCGTGAAGGCATGACTCTTAAGGGCATGGTGATCGTCTCCTGCGCATCCGTAACCCCGCACGCCACAAATCGCTTGCGTTGTCGGCAGCCACAGCGCTAACGGCGCGGTCCCCTTCGCCGTCTCGGCGCTGCCGAGGTCCAGAGCAGCCAGAGGAATCTCAATCTCGCTTACACATAAATAAACGAGAACATCGTCCGGATTCAGACATTACGCGCCATCCGCACGAGGGACAAGCGGGCCGGGCGTCGAGGTGCGGCGGCTCAGCAGGAGACTCGCGGCAGGACCTCGCCCGCGATCAGCTCAATCTGACGCCGCTCATCACCCAACGGCCAGAAGTGGACCCGCTGGCAGCCCGCGCGGGCATAACGCGACAGCAGCTCCGCGCACTCAGACGCCGAACCGACGCAGATCCGGCCGCGAAGCTCCGCCGGATCCCGCCCGACCAGCGGAGCGACGATCCCTGACCGAACGCGTTCGGCGTCTGATCGGCTGCCGGTGATCCACGCCCACATCGTGACCAGCGCGTTCGGGAAATCACCGGGCGGCCTGTGGTGTCGTTCCAGCTCAGCGCCGAGGACCTTCAGTTTCGCGGCGAATCCCTCCGGTGTGGTGTTATACGCCGAGGCAAGCCACCCATCACCCAGACAGGCCACCCGGCAGCCGCGGGCCGCCGCCGCGCGCGGAGGATGCCTGGCTCCGCGGCGACCATGCCCGGATCCGGGGCATCGCCACACCGGTCTACCAGGAAGCTAGGCGGCTGGGTGACCAGGTCCATCAGGCGGAACTCGGATATTGGCTGGCCAAGGCCGGACAGCCCGCCGAGACGGTCTCCGACCACCCCTACGCATGGCAGGCAGCAGGCCGGTGGCGGGAGGCCGCCGCGGCGTGGGAGGCCGCGGGATGCCCGTACGAGCACGCCGCGGCGCTGGCGGAAAGCGCGGAACCGGACGATTTGCTGACCGCACTGGGGATCCTGGATGAGCTTGGCGCCACGCCGCTGGCCACCCCGGTCCGCAGGCGCCTTCGCGCGCTCGGCGCGACCCATATTCCGCGCGGGCCGCGCGGCGAGACGAGGGTCAATCCCGCGGGCCTGACTGCCCGCCAGATCGACGTGCTGCGCCTGCTCGGCAAGGGCTGCACGAACACCGAGATCGCCAGCCAGCTCGTGGTTTCGGTACGCACGGTCGACAGCCACGTCGCGGCCGTTCTGGCCAAGCTCGGCGCGGCCAGCCGCCGCGAGGCCGCTGCCCGCGCGGCTGACCTCGGTGTCCTGGACGCCGAGAACCGGTAGCCCAGCCCGCCGACATTAGTAGCGGCTACCGATGCCCGGCCGGGGCCCGGCGACATATCTCTGGAGTCAGGCCGAATAGCTTTGGCCCCGCTTCGCCGCAACTCCGCCACGCGGCCAGGTAAGCGCGAGATTCGCATTCTGACCATCTTCGAAGGAGCAGTTCCATGATCAGCCATCACATCTACCTCTGCGTGGCGCTGGCGCACAAGGAGTCGCAGATGGAGGCCGCCCGCCAGGCTCACCAAGCGCAGTCGCTGCGGCGGCTGGCTCGCACATCCCGTCCCCGCAGATCATTTCTGAGCCGGATCGCCAGTCGGCGAGTCGCGCTCAACTACGCCGACGGGCGCGGCGTGGGCATCGCTCGCGGAGACGTGCTGAGATGAAGCCCCGGCTCTGGCTCACGCGGCATCTAGGTGCACGGCGCGCCAGCCGGGAGCGGGCGGGTCAACGGTGTGATGAACAGGACAACGGGCAGCCCGGCCGCTAGCGGGCGGCGGAACGGGGAAATACCCGCGCACCAGCGCCCGGCCCGCGACCAGCATGACGAACCGTCGCACTCCCCGGGGCGCCGGCGGACGATCCTGGCTGTGCTGTCGGCAGCGCAGTTCCTCACCGTCCTGGACCTGTGGGTAGTCAACATCGCACTGCCGGCGCTGCAGCACGAGTTCGCTCCCGCGTCGCTATCCGACGTCTCCTGGATCCTCGACGTGTATGCCATCGTATTGGCCGCGCTGCTGCTGCCTGCCGGCCGCGCCGCCGACCGCATCGGACGACGCACGTGTTTCCTGACCGGCCTCGTGGTGTTCGGTGTCGCCTCGCTGGGCTGCTCGCTCGCCCCGGATCTGCCGGGGCTGATCGCCTTCCGGGTGCTGCAGGCGGCCGGGGCCGCCATGCTCATGCCGACGTCACTCGGGCTCGCGCTGTCGGTGTTTCCAGCCCATCAGCGAGGGAGCGCGGTAGGAGTGTGGGCTGGGGTCGGTGCGCTGGCCGCTGGCAGCGGCCCGGTGCTCGGCGGCCTGCTGGTCGAGTCGAGCTGGCGCTGGATTTTCCTGATCAACGTGCCGGTGATTCTCGCCGCGCTGGCGGCAGGCGCCGTAGTCTTGCCGCGGCCAGGCGGTCAGCGTGCCGGTCGCCGCCGCGGCGAGCGCGGTATGCGCGGCGGTCAACGAACTGGCTGGCGCATCGACAGCCTCGGAACGGTGCTGGTGCTCGGCGCGGTGGGACTGGTGTGCACGGGACTGATTGAGGCACCGGGATGGCCATCGGGACGTACGGGTCTGGTGGTTGCGGCCGGACTGGTCCTGGCCATTGCGTTCGTCTTCCACATCCGCCGTCACCCCGAGCCGCTGGTCTCACCGCGGCTTTTCGCTGCCCGCAGGTTCAGTGCCGGCGCCATCGGGCTCGTTACCTACTACACGGGCTTCGCAGCGATGCTCCTGGGCACCACGCTGCTGCTCACCGTGGAATGGCGTTTCCCGGTCCTGCGGGCCGCTGCCTGCATCGCCCCGGGACCCATCACCGCTGGCGTCATCTCACCGTTCTCCGGCCGGCTCTGGGCACGCTTCGGCGTGCCAGGCACCGTCGTGACCGGCGCCGTGCTCTTTGCCGCAGCCGGAGCCTGGCCGCTCGCCACGGCCAGCCGCGTCCCCGCCTATGCAGCAGTCGTGCTGCCCAGCATGCTGCTCTGGGGCGTGGCCAATGCGCTCATCCAACCGGCGCTGTTCGCCTCCGCCGACGCCGCACCGCGGGCGCAGCTGGCGTCCGGCTCAGCGGTGCTGTCCATGGGCCGCCAGCTGGGGTCGGCCGTGGGCGTGGCGGTCCTGGTAGCCGTGCTAGGCGACCGCCCGGCAAGAGACCTGGCTGGCTTCGACCGGGCCTGGATCGTTGTCCTGGTCACGGCCACCATGACCGCGGCCGCCGGACTCGCTGCCGGCCGCCGGGTGGACCGTGTCAGTCAACCCGCGGCCGCTAAAACCGCGCCAGAAGCTGACCCAGCCAGGCTGCCAGCTGTTCGTCGCGCTCCGTGAGAGGGCCGGCTCTGCCCGGATCAAGGCGGGAAAGTCCAAGTTGCGGCCGACGATTTACGACGGGCCAGAAGGGGCAACAGCTGACGGCAATAGACTCAGGCGCGTGAACCGCGCAGTCTACGTGGCACCGTTTGGCGAGCTAGCCGACCCACGGGTTTTGGCCGGCCTCGCGGTCGCTGCACAGGAGCGGGGCTGGGACGGCTTCTTTGTCTGGGACCACATCGTGTATCGCGCACCGGTGCGGGCCGTGGCCGATCCGTGGGTGGCACTCGCGGCGGTGGCCTGCGCCACGAGCAGTCTGCGGATCGGGCCGCTAGTCACCCCGCTATCGCGGCGGCGCGTTCATAAGGTGGCCAGGGAGACCGTCACCCTGGATCTGCTGAGTTCGGGCCGTCTTACGCTCGGGGTTGGCCTCGGCGGAACGCGAAACGGCGAACTTGAACCGTTCGGGGAGGTCGTGGATCCAATCGAGCGGGCTCGACTACTCGATCAAGGTCTCGATGATCTGGTTAGGTACTGGGCCGGGGAGTTCCAGCCAGTCCCAGTGCAGCAGCCGAGGATTCCCGTGTGGGTCGCCGCGGTCTGGCCGCACCGGCGGCCGGTACGACGGGCGCTGCGGTGGGACGGCGTGTTCCCAATCGGCCTGCCCGGCCCGGAGGCGCTAGCTGAACTGACTGGCGAGATCCGCGAATCACGCCGGGCAGATCATCCGTTCGACGTGGTCGTGGACATCGCGCTGGGCGACGACACGGAACCATGGGTGCGGGCCGGTGCGACCTGGATCCTCACCGATTTCGGCATGCAACCCACCGAGGCCGAGGTCCGCGAGGTAATCGACGCAGGCCCGGGGTGACCGCCGAGGCGGCAACCCGTGGGTACTCCAGGAGGTTCGGTGGGACCAGGGAGGTAGGCCATGTGCGCCAGTCCCAGCCAGCCTGAGCACGAGGCAACAGACGCCGCCCAGCGCGTCCTAGAAGAGGAAGAGGAGGCCCGCCTGGCATCGGCATCACTTGCCGCAGGCGACCCGACCAGCTGGTTCGATCGCCTGTACGCCGCGGGTGCGCGCGGGCAGGTGCCGGTCCCGTGGAGGCGCCGCCAGGTTCATCCGCTGCTGGCTAACTGGGCCAGCGCGCAGGAACTTTCAGGGGCCGGGCGGCGCGCGGTGGTGGTTGGCTGCGGCCTGGGCGCCGACGCCGAATACATCGCCTCCCTCGGCTTCGACACCACCGGCTTCGACATCTCCGGCACAGCTATCCAGCTCGCCCGGCAGCGCTTCCCCGGTTCCACCGTCCGGTACGTAATCGCTGACTTGCTCAATTACCCGCAGGCCTGGCTGCGTGCCTACGACCTGGTCATCGAGATCATCACCGTCCAGGCGCTGCCCGACCCGCCCCGCCGCCAGGCCATCGCCAACGTCAGCCGCTTGGTCGGACCTGGTGGAACGCTGCTGGCCATTGCCGCCGTTCACGATGACGACAAGCCCTCCCCAACGCTCCCGCCCTGGCCGCTACGCCGCGCCGAGATCGAAGCGTTCGGCGCTGACGGACTGATCCCGACCCGGATCGAGATTACGGTCACTCCCGGGGAGGCAGACGACCACCGTTGGCTCGCAGAGTTCCGCCGCCCCGCCCCGGGCCAGCCCATCACCAAGATGCCGGTGACGGACGGGGGAGCCCACGTCAAAGTTGAATTTCAGGCACCCGAAGGTGGTGCAGCGGACAAACCAGAGCGCGACGAAATACCTGGTAGCGGGAGGGTCCTGGGCGGACTGGGAGAGGTCTTCACGTTTGGCTTTGACGTGCGTTGATGCGGCCCTGGTTCGGCCCCACCCGCGCGTGAAGGACCGTCAGCCCGCACGACGGCGACTCCATACGCAATTGCGCCGGACGTTTCCGCGGTTTTGCCTTATCATGGCAGTTGTCGCAGGTAGATAGCCTGCAAGGTAGGCTGAGGTCAGGCAAAAGTCAGGGAGTCCGGCCATGTCGGTGATCATCAGGGGCAAGAACCCGCGCAAGCCGCACACCGTACGGTACTGGGTCGATGGCAGGCAGCGGGAGCGCTCGTTCGCGACCGCCAGGGAAGCCCAGGACTTCAAGATCAAGACCGACCATGACACGCGCGCTCAGATCTTCGTGGACGACAAGCTTGGCCGTGAGGACTTCGGCGCGGCGGTTGACGCGTGGATCGACCGGCACGCGGTGGGCGATTCCACAAAGGACGGCTACCGGGTGACCGCGCGCGCATGGGTCAAGCCAACGTTCGAGGGCCGCACCATCGCGCAGGTGGCCACTGACCGGGACCGGGTCGCTGACCTGCTGGCCAAGGACATGGGGCATCTGAGCATTACCCGGCGCCGGCAAGCGCGCACGATCATCACCGGCACCATGGACGAAGCGGTCAGGGCCGGGAAACTGACGAAGCACAACCTGTCGGATATCGATATCAAGGATATGGGCCGCGCCGCCGAGCGCAGCGATTTCGTGTTCCCGGCGCACGGGCAGATCAGTCAAGTTGCCGATAGGTGCGGGATTGTGGTGTGGCTGATGCGCGGTTGCGGCCTGCGGATCGAAGAAGCTCTTGCCGTACATCGTGAGGACTTCCGTAGCCCGCGCATTCTGCGGCTTACAGGCCAGGCATCGCGTGATGGGCGCATAAAGCTACCGCTTAAGCACCGTAAGCGCGGGGAATACCGCGACGTAGTCGTGTCTGCCTGGCTCTGGGAGATGGTCACGGACCTACCCGAAGGCCCGCTGTGCCCCGGTAATGACCGGCCTTACCCTTTGTATGAGACTGTCCGGCAGCAATTCCAGGGCGCAGCAAAGCGTGCCGGTATTCCCGTCGGATTCCGGCCGCATAGCCTACGGCACGCGTTCGCGTCCGGTCTGCTGTCGCGTGGCGTCCCGATTACCGATGTTGCCCGCTGGATGGGGCACAAGGATATCCGGGAGACCTACAGCACCTACTCGCACTTCATGCCGGAAGCCGAGGACCGGGGGGTTGCCGTTCTGGATGCCGAGTACGCGGAGTGGAGCGCAGCAGGCTGAGGATGGCGACCTGCACGGCGCCTGCCGCCAAGGATCTACTGAGCTGAGCGCGAGCATGCTCTCGCCGGCGGACGTATCTGCACGTATCGGGAAAAATCACATTTTAGTTGTAGAAGAGAAAAATAAACCATAGTTAGCAGGTATAGGGCATTCAGATGTTCTTAAACAGGGATGACAAGGGCCAGATAGCTAGATTGCGGTGCAAGACGCCATCCGAAGGGCTAGTCTCAAGTACTGCCACTAGACGCTTCCGCTAGATATAGGACTCGCGTTGACTATCGATGCCCAGGTTGAGTACCCGACATACCTCCAGACCTTGTCGGACTTCGAAGCGTATCTTGCTGATCAATTCCAATCCCTTAACACTACGACCAGAGGTCGTAGATTTGCTGAGGCTGTGGTGCCCATCCTCCCACACCTTCCTGGCACTGACAAATTTATCGGCTATCATCTCAATTCAAAGCAAAGTCATGATGGCGGGATCGATATTCTTTCGCATCCGCATACCGATAAGTCATACGCAGTCGGTCAATCTAAGCTCAAGATCTCATCCACTGAAGAGCTCGATGCAATCCTGAGCAAGTTCTTTATGTATGAACGGGACATATCTAAGCCAAGTGATGGCGCACTATTTAGTGATGGACTGTCTCCAGAGGTCACCTTCGTGATCGTTACCGGATCGGACCTGGCCGGCATTAAGCGTAGATATGCCGAACGTAAGCCAAGTTCTTACGATTTTTATAACGGCCTGCTGGACGAGGGCCGACTGTACTTCATCGACGGCAAAGACATACTGAATTGGATGCGTCGCACATACGCGCGTTCTACCACAATGCCTGCGTCATTTGTGCTCGAATCTTCAAACCCGTGGCTGAGTGTTGGCGATGTTCACATTGGAGTATTGGCGGGTCAGAACCTAATTAACCTTGCAAATGAATACGGTGACGGTCTATTCTTTGAGAACATCCGCGAATGGCTTGGCAGTGGCGGCGACCAGCTGAGCGTAAATAATAGCATCCTAGACACTATTAGGACTGAGCCCTCCAGAATGTTGGAGAGGAACAATGGAATCACCGTACGGGCGGAGACTGTAGAGCGTCTGAACGATGGTCATACTTTGAAGATTACCCGTGGGGCAATCGTCAATGGTTGCCAGACCACCATGTGCCTGTCGCAGTTGCGAGAAGTGCCAGATTCTTTGCAAGTAGCCGTGAAGGTGGTACAAGTCGCTGATACAGAGGCGGCTTGGCGAATTGCGCAGTCCGCAAATTATCAGAATCCAGTTGGGCGTATGGAGCTAGAACTCGCTCGATACCTGAGGCCACAAGTTGTAGCTCGGGCGGCTGCTACGCTGGGCGAAGGACTAAAGACAGATCGCAAGGAAGGTCTTGCCGCTGTCCTTAGATCCTACACGCGGACCGAAGTGTCTTACGCTCTCACACGCTATCTATTTCTGGGGTTGTTCTGTCGACGACCGAATCAGCTTTTCCAAGACAACTACACAAATGTCCAAATGGATGTCGTTAATCATTACTTCACCTTTCCGAATGCTGAGGCGCATCTGTTCAATACGCTCTTCGCGGCGATAAGGCAGGGGCGTGAGGCGTTGGCAGTAGCGGTCAAGAACTTCGAAAACGAGGAGTTTGCTAAGCCTTTCAGTCGTTTGCTTGACGCCGACCAGCCTAAATACCAAGCCTACTTGCTTCTATTGGCGTTGTCTGCAAGCGAGCGCATAGATCTATCCGAGCGGCTCGATGGGGAACCGCGCAGTCGTCTTATATTTGATTATCTCTCGACCTGTACTGCCGCGCTTGTAGAACGGAAGGAGCAATTCTCGCGGGCTTTTCTTTTTTCCTACAAGGAACTTGCCCGTATGGCAGCAAGGTCAGAAGAAGATTCAGATAAGACAATTCAGCGTCTTAACTCTCGTGTGCGTGACGCTTCCTTCCATGATTTGTACTCGAACATTTGCATGGAGCTAAAGTCCTACGAGGCTATAAAAGAATTTGAACAGGCTTAGACCTCGCCGATCTGGGCGGGGCGCAATTCGCCGAGTCACGCGGCTTGGCGGTCGATCCAGACGTTTACGTCGCGTTCTCTCCATCGTCGGCTATTCCGGCTGGATTCCGGGCGATAGCCTGCGGCATGCGTTCGCATTGACTCTACTGTCGCGTGGCGTGCCGATTACCGATGTGGCGCGCTGGATGGGCCACAAGGGTATCCGCGAGACTTTCAATACGTACTCGCATTTCATATCGGAAGCGGAGGACCGGGGGTTTCCGTTCTTGATTCCGAGTACGTGGAAGGGAGGGCGGCAGAATAAAGGATACGACGCGAGCGGACCCCCGTGACGAAGCAACGGGGGTCCGCTCGGAATGTATCAGGCGACGTGCCGGTCGACCCAAGCATAGACTTCGCGTTCTTTCCAGCGCAGGTGCTTTCCGATCCTGTAGGCGGGCAGTTCCCAGTCCCGCCATTTCTCGCGGATGGTGCGCTCGGGAACGGACAGTATTGCGGCTACCTCGCGTGCAGACAGCATCCGGTTGGAGCCGCCGAGCGTTCCCGCGCGCGGCCTGGCCCCCCCTCGCGTCGCCTGCTGACCACGCCCTGCCATGCCACGCTCCGCGTTCGTCCCATCGTTCGTCCTGTCGGCTGTGTACGCGCGTTTACGTGCAGACGCGCGCACGAGGGGCGGGATGGGACGATCGGCGGGACGATCACTCACAGCGACCACTCTCCGGTGACCTGCGCGCGCCAGTGCCCCCGGCTGACCTGGACGGCGCGGCCTGCTTCGGCGTACTGCCGCAGGTGCCGGTACAGCTTCGTGCGCTTCCATCCGGTAATGCGCATGAGTTCGCCGATTTCGGTCCCTTCCTCGGAAGCCTGGCATAGCGCGACCCACAGCGCGTCATCCGCCGTTTCCCGCGCGTCCGCAGTTTCCCGCGAACCCGATGCGACAGGCCCAGTATTTCCGGATGGCGCGTGAGGTCGGCTGGCGGAATCGATCGCCCGGCGGGATGTCTCATCGAGCCGGGGCCGGTAAGGGGCATAATGTGCGGCGGTTTCGGCGACAGCCTGATCGGTGAGCAGGTAGGCGCGTGCCCGCTTCGGCCGGTCGTGGCCAGGCGCGGAGATGAGGAATTTACCGGGCGCATTGAGGTTGTGGGCATCCCATCCGGCCCGAAGCATTCCCTGCCCCAGGACCAGGTCCACGTCCCTCGGCTCGCGGACACGGAAACATACCCGCAGGTCCATCTGAGAACGTACTGCGCCCTGTCCCATTGCTTTTTGCGTCGGCCGCTGGGTCGCCGCGATAAGCGTTACCGCGACCGCGCGGCCAAGCCGCGCGATGGAATCGGTGTCGCTCATCGCCTCGGGTGCTTCGTCGGCCAGCTCGGCGTATTCATCGATGATAATGACCAGCGCGGGCCAAGCCGGGGATATCGCCCAGGTGCGTTTGCCGACGGCGGCGAGCAATTCCGCGCGTGCCTCGAGCACGGCGACCGCGTCGCGGAGCAGAGTAATGGCTTGCCCGGGAGTGGTGGCGAGCCTGCCAATGCACGACCGCCACGGTCCTAGTTCCATGCCTTTTTTCAGGTCGATGGCCCAGATGACCACGTCGCGGCAGGCCGCCAGATTGCCCATGAGCACATTCAGGCCGCCGCTCTTACCCGATCCGGTCGTGCCGCCGAAAATGCCATGCAGGCGCGCGAACATGACCAGGCACGCGGACGCATCCTCAAACGGCCCCAGATCGACCGGCTGGGTAATCGATGTCACTGACGGGCCGGGCCACGCGATGGCCCCCGCGTGCGGGTCGACGTCCAGAACCCGGATCTCGCACCGGTGGGCCAGGTCATCGGGCGTCGGGTAGACCCGCACCGCGCCCCGGAATGTCCCCAGGCCGGATTCGATCGCGGGAATCTTCGCGACCACGTCGGCGATGGTCTGCCCGCGTGCCAGCCGGAACCGCGCACGCCACCCCCAGACGTCGACGGTGGCGGACATGACCTCGGTGCCGGCCAGCCCGATGGCCTTGGCGATATCCGGCCAGGCTTGCAGCTTGCGCTCAATCCGGACCTTCGCCCGCCGGCGCCGGTGCGCCCACCACGGCACCGACAACATCACCGCGCCGATGACCAGCGCTTGCGGGAGCGGCGTCACTTCGGGGCCGACCGCCGTGGCGGCGGAAAGCCATATCCCGGCCACGTAGATGGTGCTGGCCGCGTACACGCGCTCGGGCAGCGTCGGGAGCCGCCACCGGCCGCCGAACAGGGCCGCTGCCCACGCGGCCACGCCGGCCAGGACCGCGACGGGCAGCCACCAGTGCGGACGCGTGGCGTGCAGCCACCAGGCGGCCGCCACCAGGCCGGCGGCCACGGCCACGGGCGTGAGCTCGGAGCGGTACCGCCAGGCCCAGCGGGCTAGCAGCACGCCGGCGGTCTCGGGGAACCCGTCCCCGGTGTTGATCATCATCATCGGCTGGAGGCCGCTGCGCCGTGCCAGGCGGGCTTGCCGGCGCACCCGGCGGTACGTCGTCACGCTGGCCTCCGCGAGGCCGCAGAGGACGCCTGAGGGGCGTTCAGCTCGTCCTGGAGGTACCACAGGGGGTCTTGCTCGCCCTCGGCGTACGCGGCGAGCGTGGCGCGCATCGCGGCGCGCAGGTTGGCGGCCTCAAGCCGTGCGCGCTCCAGGTCGGCCGAAAGCCGCGTGATCTGCGCGGCGAGCGTGGCCGCATCGGTGAGCGCGTCGTCTAGTTCGTGCCACATGCCCGCAAGCGTCGGCAGGGCCGACGCGCAGCCGGCGACGATGTGGCGTGCGTGCGTGTTCCTGGTGCTGATCTGGGAAAGGTCGATAATCGGTTCCGGGTGGGTGTTTGGCATTAGGCACCACCTCCTTGCATCGGGGTTTGGTCATGGCGTCCTTTCTCGTGTCCCGCGCGTCGCGTATGCGCGGGACACGTCGCTGAATTCGTCCGCTGATTCCTTGCATCTCTTGATGCTCTTTCCGTGTCGCTCAGAGCAGCCGGAACAGGCTGGTCATGACGTTCGCGATATCCGGCGCGAGACTGGATGACGCGAGGTAGAAACCGAACATGATGCACACCGCGGCGTGCCATATCCGCATGCCCGCATACTGGCACAGGACGAACACCGCTATGCCCATCAGCAGTGCCGCCGAGATACTTACCGTCAAGGCCCATCACCTCCTTTCACAGCTGATTCCGTAGCTCGATCGGGGTGTTATCCGGCGTCGAAGCTGCGGCGCACCTTGCGGCGCAGCCACCGCACGCGGAACCGGCACTTCTCGCACACCCCGGCCATCTCGCCGGCCACCGCGCCGCACGCGCACATAAGTCCGCTGCGGCACCCGGTCAACTTCCGTCCCATCCTCATCACCTCCCGTCATCGCTCGTTAGCTTTCCGTAAGGTCCGCAGCGCGAAAAAGCGGCGCTCCCCGGATACCATCGGTTCCGGGAAACGCCGCGTTTCCCACGGGCTGCCCCACTCATTCCAGTGGGCTAGGGGCAGCCCGCATTTATTCGCTTGTGGTTGTGCAGTCTTTAAGGCCCGGCCCGTGCCGTATCCAGTCCCGCACGGGCCGGGGGTTTTCGGCGCTGACCTTGGCAGCGGCTCATGACGTGCCCAGTAGGCAGTAAACGACTTTGCCGCCGTTCGGAGGGAAGAAGTACGACCATTCCTTGGCCAGCGCGTCGATCAGCATGAGTCCCCGGCCGTTTTCCGCGTCCGCGTCCGCGTCGCACAGGACCGGCGGATTGCTGTCGGTGTCGTAAACCTCGATGAGCAGGCCGTCCACGAAATGCCGCAGCGATAGCGCTATCAGGCCCGCGTCCGCGCGCTCGGAATACCGCAGCGCCCGCCCAGGATCTCCGGAGAACCGCACCGCGTTTGTCACCAGTTCCGAGACGATCAGTTCTGCCGTTTCGGCCGTGCTCTCGCTCATCCCGCGACACGAATTCAGGAATGAGCGAGTATAGCGGCGCGCCCAGAACGGGGAGGTGGGCAGTGTCACCAAAGACAGGCTGCCGGAATCCAAGGGCCGGGGCTGACCGGGCCGGGCCGGCTGCCATGCCGACCCGATGGCCGGGCCGGCCAGTGACCGCGCGTCTGGTGTCATCGTGACCACCTCCCTCCGGAGCGTCCTAGCGGGGTGGGCTTACGCTGACCATGATGCCCAGAACCGATGGCCCTAATGAGGTCACAGATGCGGACGCTTAGAGGTCATAGATGCGGCCATGTACGCGTAAATGGCCCTCTAGTGTCCGTTTCCGGACCGACATGGCTTACAGTCGAGGACATAACCCGATCCTGACGGGAGGTGCTGGTCATGGGATCACCAGAAACGGGCAATACACGGCTGCGCAGCGCCCGGCAAGCCCTCGGCCTGCGATCACAGCAGCAGCTCGCCGACGCGGTCACCCGCGCCGGGAACTCGATCGGGCTGCGCATCTCGATCACGGCCCGCACCGTGCGCCGCTGGGAATCCGACGCCCCGCCCTGGCCGCACCCCGATCACCAGGCGGCCGTCGAGGCACTGTTTCAACGCCCGATCGCCGAACTTGGCTTTACCCCGCCCTGGGCCGACGCCGGATCAGGCACTCCGCAGCCGGAAAGCAGCCCGGCTTCCCGGACCCTCACGGCTGGTTCACTCGCCGGCTCACTGACCGTCTTTCCGCAACGCTATCCGGCCGCGTCGCTGCCCAGTTCTGTCGTCACCGACTACATCTCCATCACCACGGCCCACCGGCACATGTACTGGACCGTCCCGCCGGCCCAATTGCATGATGTCGTGGCCGCACACGTTCATCTCGGCGCGCGCCTGGTACCGTCCGTTCCCGAAGCGGCGCGGCGCTCGCTCGCGGCAGCGGTCAGTGAATCAAGCCTGCTGGCCGGCCGCATCGAATTCTTCGACCTGCAAAACCCCGCCAAGGGACAGGCCAGCCTGGTTATCGCGCTCCAAGCCGCGCAAGACGCCCAAGACCCGCTGCTCGGGTCGGCCGTGCTCGCCCACATGGCATTCATCCCGGCATTTTCCGGCGACAGGAAACGCGCCGACGAAGCGCGCGACAAGATCCGGGCCGCGCGTGCATTCGCCCGGCGCGGACCAGCATCCCCGGAAATGCTCGCCTGGCTTGATGCGGTCGAAGCCGAGGTAGAAACCCGGTTCGGGAACACGCGAAAAGCCCTCCAGCTCATCCACCACGGCGAAGACATCTTCGCCACTGAAGAACCGCGCCCGTCCCCGCCATGGCTGGACTGGTTCTCACCGGTACGCCTGGCCGGCTTCAAAGGAAACACGCTCCTGATCGCGAAGCAGCCTGGACCCGCACGGGACACCTTGCAAAGCGTCCTGGATCGACTGCCGACCGAATCGGCAAAGCAACGCTCAGTCATCCTGGGTGATCTCGCCGCCGCTGCCGTAGCAGAAAACGACCCGGAGCAGGCATGCCTGCTGGCCGAAGAAGCGCTGGACCACCTCGCGCGCTACTGGTACGCGACCGGCATGGACCGCGTCCGGGCCGTCCGTGAATCCCTCACCAAATGGGAATCACGGCCATGCGTCCGTCGCCTCGACGAACGACTCTACGACTGGAACACCACGGTCAACGCCCTGACTGGTTGACCTCAGCCACAAGGGACGGCAATTCGGCCAGCGATGCCATGCGCCAGTCTGTCGCTGTTGGCATGTCAGGATGATTCTCCAAGATGTAGCCCCACGGGCCGCGACGTATAAACGCCGTCCGCATCCCAGCAGCCTTGGCGGGCTGGAGGTCATTGTCCAACCGGTCGCCGACATAGACAATCCGGCTAGCCTCACACGGTGCCGCTGAGATAAGCGCGCGGAAGAACGACTGGTCCGGCTTGCTCGCACCCCAATCCTCCGAAGTCGCAATCAGGTCCGCGTGTAGATCCAGCTTCCGCAATATCTCTCCTGCCCGCGATGTCTGATTACCTACAACGCCTATCCATACACCCATGTCATCCAATGCCGCCAGACATGGCCGCACATCCGGATACAGATCCGCCTCGCCGAACCGCTCCGGCCGCCCTGCCTCCGCTCGCCTCATGCGCTCGATGTCCAGGCTGAAACCGGGCCGGAAGTACTGGAACACCTCCCGGTAATCCCCTCCCGACGCGATGACGGCGCCGAATACAGCGGAGAAGGTATGTCTTGGCACGCCCAGCCAATCGGCCCAGGTTCCGTACTCCCGAGTCTCATCGACCAGTGTTTCCCCGACGTCGAACACCACCGCATCGATCACCTGGCTATCCTACGTTGGTGGAGCTACCAAAGTTTGCCGGACGAGCCAAGGCGGTTACTGGACAATCTCCTCACGGGCGTGTCGTCCCTTGCCACCTCGATAAACTACGGTCTTCATCGCGCTGGACTCGCCCGCATGAGGTGCCAGCGACCACATCACCCTGGCAAGTGAGTCGGCTACCATGCACTTCCCTCGCATTTAGTGGCCTAGGATATCTACGGTATCCCTCAGCCTGAGGGGAGCGCCTCGGTTGCATTCTCGATGATCCCCGACGAACAAGCAATGCCCCGTTTGTGCGACGAGGGAAGTTAGGAGTTCAGCGGGCGGTTACCTTCATCGTAGCCGGAAACTATTTCTCTTAGGATTTCCTGGTAAGACATTTCCTGTGGTTTGACGCGCACCTCTAGTTCCGCGCTGAGTGCAAAGGGGAGAGCATCACTAGAATAAACGGTGGCATCAAAGGTAATTCTAGAATCTTCAGTAACGGCCAAGGTGAAAAAGCCATTCAAATATACGGTACGTTGAGCCTGAATCACAGGAATATCGGCCTCAATGCGCCATTCTCCATCCCGGATATTCTGAACCGTTACCTGGCCGGGAGTCTCCATAGCTTGCTGCGGAAAAAACTGTAGTGAACCGAACGTGCTGGTGTATTCCATCCGACGTGATGGAAATGACAACTCTATCGGGTTTATAGTGACCTGGCCAGTACGCGCGCGGACTTTTATGTCCAAATGAATATCACGCATACTTTGATCAGACGCGCTGGACATTGCTAGGCCCAACTGCCGGCGGAGAGCGGTCCTCTCTGCGTAGGCAACCACTTGTCGATAGAAGTTAGGATTTGATGATGGGGTCGCGAAAGTGAATCCCGTACTGCCGCTAATGCTTGTTTGCTGCGCGCCATCGTCAGTATAGTCAGGAATTGAGCCCTTGTCATTGCAGATGACCTTCAACAACTCTAGAACGTTTGGCGGCGCCACGAGGGCCAGCGGATTACCCTGCGCGAAGGCAAGTGTTACACCGTGATCTTCAGTTTCCGATTCACTACGCTCCTGGCTATCGGTGGCGATAATGCCGCTGACTGCAATGGACAGCTCCCTTCTCAGTTTGTCGCGAAATTCTAGCAGCGTACTATAGTTCCCGATCAGACCTTTTGGGTAGGTTAGTTTCTGAAACTCTGTAAGTCTTTGATATTCGATCAGGTCTATGGTGTGGAGCGCCACTTTCGCTCGCGAGAAGTAGAGCATTACCGGCTTTCCGACATTTCCCATCCGCGCAATTTCCTCGGCAGTCCCACTTTCTGCTTTATCTGTAGGAGTTCCGAGGCGAGTCCAGAATACCGCAATCGCCATATCGCAATAGTCCACAATCTGCTTATTTATAATGGCTTGCGGTGCTGAGCCCATCTCTGGTGAGGCGTGAGTCTCCCACCGGATGGGTAGTAGGACTATGCTTCGGTCCCGCGAGTTGACATAGTTCCATTCATAGATCACTTCTGAGATGATCTCGCGTTCTTCCTGAACGTCACCGGGGGAAGCAATCAGGATCTGGATAACCCGCGCGGCATAAGCCATGCTGCATCTTACGCCTTCCTGCGAGTGGGCGCGTAGATCGACGTCAAGTGCCAACCGCGTCGATCACCCGGCTATCCAACAGGTCCAACTCGCACGTGCGTCCCCCTCTTCGAGGGGTCGTGATCTTCTCGCTCCCGCGCGCGCGAGGAGGGCGACTCCCTGAGGTCAGGCAAAAGTCAGGGTCATGACCCGATGTAACACGTCAAAACAGGACATAATACGTTATATTCGTGTCTCGTCTAAATATTCGATTATCTAGTCTTTACCTGTTTGTTGCAGGCAACATGGAGATCTTCGGAATGTTAACCGGAGATATTTGACAAATCCGCGGAAACGTCGGGGCGCATCGGCCCTGGTCCTGGACAGATGCGGCGGCAGGGCCAGGCCAACGGTGCGGCGCGCACCAGTTGCGCTGGGATTATCCAGCGCCCCGTTCCAGGAAACGTTCCACGCGAACGCCAGGTTGTGGTCTGAGACCGTAACCGAACGTAGTGATCGGAACCCGCCGCAAGTTTGGCCGCGAGCTGAAGCGGACCCGGCACGAGCTGACGCAGCCCAGGCATGAAGGCAGGCTCGCCCGGCTTAGGGGGATGGCCTTACATATTCCGATCCCCGGCGTTCTCCGCGCAGTTCGAGCTTTTTTCTCCTTCAGGAGGCGCCGCAGCAGGCGGCTTGCCTGGTCCGGGGTCAGCGAGCACAGCTCAGCGGCTTCAGTTCGGGTGATATGGCCATGAGCATCGACGTACTGCAGGACCGCCTACTCCTGCTGCAGCGGCTCGAAGCCATGCACCCGGACGTAGCCAGCAGGGGCGTCAAGCACTCGGTAAACCGCTGCGGACAGGTGCCAGCTCCGTCCTTCCCGTCTCCTCGCGCCTCTATCCAGCCTCGTTCGACCATGCGGGCGAGAATGTTGCGGGCCTCCGCATCGGTTCGTTGCATAACCCGCGCCAGCTCTGTCGTGGTGAACGATCTCGGCGTCCGCGGAAAGCGCCGGCTGAGTCATGTTCGCAATCAGTGCCTGGACTCGCAGCGGGCGGTCCGCCCCGCCCAGCTTGACCGGGTTGGTGTCATTGTTCCTGGGTAGCCCCCGCCGCGGCGATCAGAGTTGTTTCATGTCAAGGATCTACGGTCCTACGGCCGCGAGGAACGCGTTCAGCTCGGCCAGTCCGGAGCTGAAGTACTTGCGGGCCGCCGCCTGAGACGCCGGGTAGCTGCCGGCGATGGCACCAGCATGGATGACGTACGCGCCCTGCGCGTAATCGTCCATGGCCGCCTTGTACTGCGCGTAGTCCACAGGCGGCGGGTTGTTGAAGGCGCTGATCACTTCCAGGCATATCGACTGGGTATCGGCGTCGACGGCCGCGGCGGGCGAGCCGGAATTCTCCATGAACGGGACCACGTTCTTGAGTGACGGGAGAATGGTGGCGAAGGAGTAGTTGTACTGGCCGTTCTTCTTCCAGACCGTCAAGTTCGGCGCGCTGAAGGCATGGAACGTGGAGCCGCACCACACGGTAACCTTCGGGGCTGAGTCTGGCACCGGGGGCGAAGCAGCGCCGACCGTGGCGGGTGCCGTGGCCGCGGGCGTGGTGCCCGGAGCCGCGACAGCAGGAGCAGCCCACTCGACCAGAGCGTTGTTGCCGCCCTCGTACGTGACCGGGCTGGTGCTGGTGAGCGTCATGCTATAGGACTGCCCCGTGACGGAGCTGGAGGCCGTGACGATGGGGGTGTTCCCGTCGGCCGTGGCGGCCTGGTAAACGGCCAGCGCGAACGGGCAGCTAGTGCCCGGCCCGGCGTACACACCGCTGCCGCAGCTGGTAAACCCGGACCCGGGCGCAAACGCGGCCGGCGTTGTGGCTGGACCCGACGTAGCCGGGGTGGCTGCGCTGGACTGCTGCGCTGCGTTGAAGGACCTGACGGCAGCCTGGGCCGCGCTGACCTCCTGATTGGCCTGAGGGATGTTCTGCTGCCCTGAGGAGCTGTAGCCGGAGTAGTCGTTGCCGGCCGCGATGTAGTCGTTCATCGCGGTCACGAAGTCCGCATTGTCGACCGGGGCCGGGTCGGTCTCCGTGCTCAGGGCTGCCTGCGCGTCCTGGGCCAGCTGGGTGCCGTCCACGGTGAGGGCTGGGCTGTTCATGTCGGCCTGGATCGATGTGAGGTCATCCTGCACCTGCCCGAGCGCCCCGCTGACTTGCGCGTACCACTGGGCGTTGGTGCTGGCGACCGGGTTCACGCAGACGACCGAGCAGCTGGATGGGGACGGGGGCGCCACACCAGCCGGCTGACTGATGGCAGCGGCGGGAGAGGATGAGCTGGCGCCGCAGGCTGCAAGCGCGAGCCCGAGAGCCGCACCTGACACGCAGCCGAGGATGGTCTTTCTCATATCAGATACCTCCATGGGCGGCAAGGATGCCGTGCCCGTACCGGGCGAGCCTGAGGGCCGCCGGGAATAGCGCCAGCATGACCCTGCGTATGACGTGACCGTGGCGCAGCACCACCGCTTGAGTCCTCCCAGACGAAGCCGGGATCGTGCCGGACGAACGTGAGGGGGTTGTGGTGGTGGCTCGCATCTGGCTCCAGGGAACTGAACTTGTACACCGTCCAGACGGTTGACCGGAATCTGGCCGCCGCCAGCCGCGCTGTTTCTCACGCGGGCAGGCAACTTCGATTCCGAAGGCGGCGGTCACGTCCAGGTCGCGCAAGACGCCAGGTGTCCATGCGCAGCAGGGCTACGAGCCTCACGGGGGACCGCTCGCGGCAGAAATGAACCGCCTGCCGCCGGCCCTGTTACAGGCGAGCATGGCGGTGTTCCCCCCTCGCGTCACGGTACGTCATGCAAGGGGATGCCCTAGCCGCTCAACCACGACGAGATCCGCCATCAGGCACAGCATGCTGCCCTATGGAGCTCTATGACTTATCGGGGCAGCTCAATGCCACCGCATCGTTCGATTTGTCCACGCCCTCTTGAGGCTGATTTACACCGAGGAGGCCGCTAGCCGCCCGGCCCGACCGGCCAGGAGCCTGAAGGCGCTTGCTATCGTCTCCCGTCGGGGTTACGTCGATCGACAGCATCACGCTGGGTGACGGGCCGATCAGGGAGAACGCGCGCCGAGCCGCCTAATCTCCAGCCCGATTTTCGATGTCTTTACTGGAAGCGCCCGAAGCTCCCGGGCCTCGGCGAGGACACGAGCGTAGTGACTAAACTCGCCGACGCGGTCATGACGTGGATAAGAAAGTTGCACAGCGTGCATCATGCCGCGCGGGACTCGGGCGCGATCCTCGAACTGTCCCGCGGGGTCTTCCGCCATGCGGAGGCATCGCTGGCCACCTACCCCGACTTCCTCGCGGTCGCGCACCGTGCGCCGCGCGCCATCGTCTGCCTGGTGTCGGCGGCGGCGG
>Ga0070735_10000783_pt1 | contig 32337 bp, 33 predicted proteins | sample Coa_R1_FD_66443 | JGI IMG/M metagenome (GOLD analysis project Ga0070735, IMG submission 66443) | Surface soil microbial communities from Centralia Pennsylvania, which are recovering from an underground coalmine fire - Coalmine... | ecosystem: Environmental > Terrestrial > Soil > Unclassified ...
TGCGGCACCGCTCGCGCGGCTGAAGCGCGAATTTCGTTTTCAGTTCCTGCTCAAAGCTCCCAAGCGCACGCAGCTCACCCGCACTCTGTCGGAATTGCTTGCGTTCAGCGAACAGAAGGAAATTCCGGAGCGAGCCGTCCTCGTGGATGTGGATCCGTTGAGTTTGTTTTAGCCTGTGGCAACGACAGAGTGATGAATATTCAGGCGATGATTGTGGATGAAACCCGCACTGAAGTTTTCAATTCCCACGTACCAGCACAGGCGCGGGCATAAAAGTCAGAATGAAAATGAGGACGGCCACGGCGGTCCAGATGAGGCGCGTGCGGTCGAGCGGTTCCCATTGATAGAGCAGTGGCGGGTGGCGGAAGCCGAGCGCCAGAAGCAGCGCTGCCCACAGATACCACCCGGCCCAGTAGAAATATCCGAGCGGAATCAAGAGCAGCGCGAGTGCAAGCGTTACGCGCTTGTGATATTTGCTGGCCGCCGCGTAGAGGATGTGTCCGCCGTCAAGCTGGCCTCCGGGAAGAAGATTGAGCGCCGTCGCGAACAAGCCCACCCACGCCGCACGTCCAACAGGATGCAGGAGCAGCGCGCTCGGAGGAACGCCCGGCCGCAACACAGCCATCAATATTCGCATGGCGAGTGGATCGCCGAAGATCACGCTCGGATGCGCCTGGGACAGTGGAATTTCGCGGGAGTATACGATCGCGACGGCTAGCGCGGGAATCGCGAAAAGAAATCCCACGACAGGTCCGGCAAGACCTACGTCGAATAGCGCTTTACGATTTTGAATGGGAGATCGTATGCGGATGAACGCGCCCAGCGTTCCGATCAGCGTCGGTGCGGGAATAAAATAAGGATAGCTGGCCGAGATACCGTAATAGCGGCATGCGAAATAGTGGCCCAGCTCATGCGCCAGCAAAATTCCCAGCAGCGTGAAGGCGAAAGGAACTCCAGTAAGAAGAAATTGCGGATCGTGCAGCAACGTTCCGTACATGGAAAAGAAGCCGTCGATGTCGGGCGACTCTCCCAACGCATAAGATGCCGCGAAGCTCGCGCCCACTACCAGCGTGGAGAGGAGTGTAAGCAGGAAAAGAACGACTGCAATCGCGAGGGACTTCCGCCGCCATTGTTTTTGCCGGCGTTCCCAATAAAGTTCGGGAGGAATATCCGCCGGCTCAAGCACATGCGTGATCGTGTCAATGGAGGAGTGTTCGATTTCGCTGCCATCGTTCATGAATGATTGGATGCGCGCTTCGCTCTCGGGGCACAGATGTTGCGCCGAGAACAAGCTGCTTTTGAAACGTGAATAGGATTTCCGCCGTGCGGACTCGGCCTCAGAGAGACTGTAGTTCCTTGCCAGGCTTGAAGCGCACAGCTTTGCCGGGAGGGATGCTGACTTCCTGGCCCGTGCGCGGATTGCGTCCGATACCCGTCTTGCGCGGGCGAACATTGAATACGCCAAAGCGGCGCAGCTCAATGCGTTCCCCCTTGCCAAGCGCGCTCTTCATGGCTTCGAAGACGGTTTCGACAGCCTGTTCCGCCTTTGTGCGGGTTACTCCGGTCTTATTTACTACCGCGTTCACGATATCGAGCTTGATCACACGAGCCTCCCGCTTCCGTAACGGCAAGCTATGCTAGACATGCAGTTGCGGGTTGTCAAGCTACACGCGCTCGGGTAAGATGCGCGCCGCACGGATTTCTTCAGGAGGCCAGATGTCGGTAAAACCCGATCGTTGGATACGCAAGATGGCGCTCGAACACAAGATGATTGAGCCCTTTGAGGACCGCCAGGTGCGGGACGGCGTCATCAGCTACGGTGTGTCCAGCTACGGCTACGATATTCGCGTCGCCGATGATTTCCATATCTTCACGAATGTGAACTCCTCCATTGTCGATCCCAAGAATTTCGATCCGCGTTCTTTTGTGGAGTTCAAAGGGCCGGTATGCCTGATTCCGCCGAATTCCTTTGCTTTGGGGCGCTCGGTGGAATACTTCCGTATTCCGCGAAACGTTCTGACGATCTGTCTGGGGAAATCGACGTATGCCCGCTGCGGAATTATCGTGAACGTGACGCCGTTCGAACCCGAATGGGAAGGCTTCGTTACACTGGAAATCAGCAACACCACGCCGCTGCCCGCCAAGATTTACGCGAATGAAGGTCTCTGCCAGGTCCTATTCTTTGAATCCGACGAGGAATGCGAAATTTCCTACAAGGACAAGAAGGGAAAGTATCAGGCGCAGACGGGAATTGTCCTGCCGCGGCTTTAATCTGATCCTCGGGCCTTTGCCCTTCGACTTACGCCACGACCGGTTGCACGGAGGGCGATTCGTCGTTTGGACGGCTCATCGGGAAGCCGCGGCTGCGCCATCCTTCGTAACCTTCCGCTAAGGGACGGATTCGAGTAATGCCCTTGCTGCGTAGCAGGAGCGCCAGGCGGGCCGCGGTGACCTCATTCGGGCACGCGCAAAAGAGGACGATTTCGCGATCGCGGGGAATCACTTCGTGCGCTTCCTCGAGTTCCGCGGCGTCCATGTGAAGAGCGCCGGGAATTGTTTCGGGCTGCGCTTCGAAATCCAGAGCGTGGCGAAGGTCAACGATGATCACGTCTTCGCCGGCATCAATTTTCCCCTTGAGTTCCTCGGGAGTGATGCGGGCGATTCTCAGATTTTGCAGGAATTTTTGGCGATTGTAATATTTCCAGCCGATGTAGCCCGCGAAAGCGCCAAGGACCAGGACCAGCACCCACGCTCCGAGATATGCAGCGCGGGCCGCGATTCGTTCCAATTCACCGCTGAATGCGTAGCCGGCAATCATGAACGAGCTTGACCAAAGCAGTGCGCCGAGCACATCAAATAACACAAATCGCCGCCAGCCCATGCGGATAATTCCCGCCAGTGGCGCGGCCATTGCATTCAATCCAGGAATATATTTTGCGACCAGCAGGACACGCGCGCCGCTCTTTCCGAATCTGACCTGCGTTCGCCGCACGCAGGAATCCGGCTCGAGCGAAATGCGGCAGAGCAATTGCAGAACTCGAACGCCTTTTCGGCGGCCCAATTCATACCAAATGGAGTCGCTGCTCACGGCAGCGAGCGCTGCAAACGCAATCGCCACCCACAAATTCATTTGATGAGTTCCGGCGAGCGCCCCTGCGGCAAGAAGCAATGGCGCGGACGGGATCGGCAGCCCTGCCTGTTCGACGAAAACCCAGGCAAATACCAGCGTGTAACCGTGCCGGACCACGAATTGCAGCAACTGGGTCATTTTTTTTCTGACGAACCGAGGAATGGGGCTGGATGGTCCCAAGTCCCCGAAAAAACAAATTCCTCCAGCGGTTTGCGGCGGCGTTGCGCCGTCTCCCGTTCCCGCAAGGGTTCCGGCAACAATTCTGCATTACCTGGATATCCAAGTGCAATCACACTTACAGGTTCCCAAGTCTCAGGAATGGCAAAACGCTCCCTCGCCGCATTTGCGTGAAAACCACCCATCTGGTGTGTTGCGAGCCCCAGTGACGTGGCCTGAAAAACGAGATTTGCCGTTGCCTGGCCCAGGTCGTGAAAACTGTGCCGGTTTGGTTGTCCGTCTTTTTCGAGACGCGTATGCGCTGTCGTAAGGATCAGCACGGGAGCATTTCCGGCCCAGGCCCGGTTCGAGTCCATTAGAACCCCGGCCAGAGCTTCATAGTTTTCAGGATTGTCCTTGGTTGCGACCAGGAAGGCCCAGGGCTGTTCATTTCGCGAAGAAGGAGCCCAACGCGCCGCTTCCAGTATGCTGAGCAGTTTGTCGCTTTCGACAGGGTGCGAGGAAAATGCGCGCGAACTCCAACGCTGCCGGATCAACTCGTGAATTGGAATCTGCGTATCAGTACGGTTTTGCATCATGAGGGCACTTCACTTTTTCCGAGGGGCTCAGGACGCCCCTCGGAGTAAAAATCCACCAGACGAGCAAGCTCATCTGACTCTCTTTTCTGGTTAGATGTGGCGGTGCCGCGCCGGTTACTTTGTGTTGGCTACCGGGGATTGCTGTATTAATTCAGCCTCGAAGTCGATAGACACTTCGTCGCCTACCATTACTCCTCCGGCTTCCGTCAATGCGTTCCAAGTCAATCCAAAATCTTTGCGGTTGATTCGTGCTTTTGCCGAAACGCCCGTCCTGATGTTCCCCCAAGGATCCTTCACGGGTTGGGTGGGACCCTCGACATCGAAAGTAACTTCGCGGGTGACTCCACGAATCGTCAAATCACCAGTCACTTTATAGTGGTCCTGTCCGACAGGCGTAATTTTCTTCGACCGGAAGGTGATGGTCGGACAGTGGGCAACGTCCAGAAAATCCGCACTGCGCAGATGCTCGTCGCGCTGCGGTTCGCGAGTGTTGATCGACGAGGCGTCTATGGTGACTTCGACAGACGATTTTGTCGGATCGGACGGGTCAAGGACGGCGCTGCCGCTGACTTTAGTGAACTCGCCGCGAACATTGGAGATCATCAAATGCCGCACACTGAAATGTGCAGCCGAGTGGGCGGGATCAATTTGCCATTGAGTTGGTTTCGTGCCGAAGGAAGTTGCGGTGACTGTTGCGTTCATGATGCTGCCTCCTTAGAAGTAGAAGTTACATAACGAATATCAATATAACCAGTTACAGGGGCCGAAAAATCAGTCCAGCAAGTACGAAGACTCTTCATTCGTGCGCACCCGTTCCAGCAGGCGCGACAATTGCCGCAATTCTTTTTCCGGAAGATGATGCAGTTGCCGCCTGTGCAGTTCCTGCACGGGTGCATCGAGTTTCTCCAGAATCCGCAGGCCTTCAGGCGTGATGCGCGTCTTTACGACGCGGCGGTCTTCTGTTCCCCGTGCGCGCGCGATCAATCCTCGGGACTCCATGCGGTCCAGTAAGCGCGTAATGTCCGGATCACGTGAGATCATCCGGCAACCGATCTCGCTGCAGGCCAAGCCTTCGGCTCCCGCGCCACGAAGGATACGCAGCACGTTGTATTGCGTCGAAGAGAGACCGGCGGGCTTGAGCAGCGCCTCGGTTCCCCGGGCCAGGGCATCGGCGGTACGCAGCAGGTTCACAAAAACCTGGGCTTCGAGCGGCGTTTCGTGCGCCGGGGATTTTCTTGCGGTGGTGCGTCTCGATGTCATGGTGAGACATTAATCGTTATAACGACTATTGTCAAGAGGAATATGTCGGCTTGTTCATGGCTTTTGCGTTGGGCGTATATCCAATTCACTGATGAAGCTTCCCGGCGACTGCGTCATCAGCGCAGCCACCGCGTGCGCTACATCGTCCGGCTGCAGCATCTTTGAGGGATCTTTACCAGCGTGCGGGGAAAACTCCGTAGCTACCGACCCGGGACAAATCGCGCTGACACGGATGCCATGCGGGCGCAGTTCTTCCGCCATGCAACCGGTTAGTCCGAGCAAGCCCCACTTCGACGCACAGTAGATCGCTCCGTTAGCAAATGCGCTCTTTCCCGCGAGCGAACTGATATTGATGATGTGCCCCGATTTCCGGCGAATCATTTCGGGCGCCACGGCGCGGCTGGTCAGAAACGCCGATTTCAGGTTGGTGTCCAGCACACTATTCCAATTCTCATCCGTCTCTATATGGAAGGGACCAAAGATGCCGATTCCAGCGTTATTGACGAGGATATCGACTGAGCCGAGAGTGCGCTGCGTCTCTGCGACCAGATGGGAAACCTCATCGGACCGAGTGACGTCCGTGGGGACCGCCAGAACCTCAATCTCAGCCGCCCGTAAATCAGAGGCTGCGCGTTCGAGGTCGGGTTTCTTCCGTGCGCAGAGCGAAACGCGCGCGCCCATCTGTCCCAGCCGGCGCGCAATAGCCAAGCCGATACCACGGCTGGCGCCGGTAACGAGGGCGACTTGCCCATGGAGCACGTTTTCGCGATTCATTGCATCTCCTCGAGGCTTGAAAGTGGTATGCTTCGGCGGGCTTCCTTCTCCCGAAGTAACGCATCTTAATCATTAGCGGTATGGCATGGATTCCATCCGGGTGCGATTACTCCGGCAGACGAGCCCAGGGAATGTCGCTTGCGCCATTCTTTGGGATTCCCTATAATCCCAGAGTTTTGAACCGGCACTTACCCTTGGAATATGATTCCGTGTTCATTTACGCTTTAGAGAAATTTGCCGAGGAGGCTGGAAGCCGATGATACGAAAGTGGATTTTGACGGGCGCCGGTCTGTTGTCGATCATGTTGGGCGCGGGAGCTGGAGCAGGAAGATTGCTCGCCGCACCACAAGATGCGCAGCAGAAGCCTGCTTACACAATGGCCGAATATAATGCGTACCAGGCCGCGGACAAGGAGACGAATCCTCAGCAAAAAATCAAGCTGCTCGACGATTTCGTCAAGCAGTATCCTTCGTCCACCTTGCTACCGTATATCTATCGTGCATATTACCTTACTGACTATGCCTTGAAGAACTATGCTGGGACCCTCGAGTATGCTGACAAGCAGATCGGACTCGGCGACAAGATTGACGCTCAGGGGCGCCTCGAAGCGCTCGTGGCCCGTGCTCAAGCCTACTACGTGGGCTCAAGCGACAAAGCCTTCCAGACAGCCGATATCCAGACCAAAGCGCGCGATGCCGCCACACAGGGCTTAAAGACGCTGGACGAATGGAAGAAGCCGGATGCGATGGCCCAGGATGCATACGACCAGACGAAAAAGGGCTACACGGTTCTGTTCAACACCATCGCGGCCATGACCTCAATGGCCCTCAAGGATTACCCCGCCGCTGCTAACTACTATAAGGCAGTATTGACGACCGATCCCAATGACGCCGTTTCCCACTTCCGTCTTGGCGTTGTCTATCTGCAGATGACTCCGCCGCAGGGTACGGACGGCTTCTGGGAACTGGCGCGCTCCATTGCGCTTAAGGCCCCGAATGCGGCACAGGTGCAGACTTACCTGAAGAACCAATTGATCCGCTACCAGCAGCCCGCGTGCGACAAGCTGGTCGATGACCAGATTACGGAGCTGGTGACCCTGGCCGGAACTTCGCCGGATAAACCGGCAACACTGAACGTCCCCAGCGCAGCGGACTTGCAAAAGGCGCGTGACGATACTGCGAACTTCCTGCCGGCTCTTAAGGGTGGCGGCGACGCAGGCAAAGTGATGTGGCTGGCGAGCTGTGGCCTCGAGTACCCAGACGTTGGCGTTCGAATTATGGAGCCGCCCGCAGCCGAAGGCGATACCGTAAACTTGAAAGTGTTCCGCGGCGCGACCCCGGAAGAAATCGAAGCCGCCACCGAGGCCAATATGCTGGTCAAGGTAGTTGGTCAGCCAGAGGCGAAACGTCTCGAGAAGGACGCTGTGGTGCGGTTTACCGGTACACTGGTGAGCTACTCGCAGAATCCCTTCTTGCTGACTTGGGATAAAGCCAAGATTAACCCCGAAGATCTGCCGGAAGAGAAGGCTGCACCCAAGAAGGGTCCGGCCAAAAAGGCTCCGGCGAAGAAGGCTCCCGCCGACTGAGTAGTAAGTTAGTAGGACAAATTTAAATGGCCCCGAGTAATCCTCGGGGCCATTTTTCGTTTTAAAGCAGAGTCTGGATGGGCCGTCGAGGGGTCAGCAAGTAGGGGCACCACATTGCCGTGCCCTTACAACAAAGGTATACGTCATGCCGACTGAAGGTAATACCAAATTTATTCGCAGGCCTTAAAGCGGGTGTGAAGTGGGCGTGGAGTGCCTTTTGATTCGACTGTGAAGGTTATGTGAGTGGTTGTGAAATGGTTTTGAAGTGGCTTTGAAGGTTTTAAAGTGGTTGTTGAAGCGGGTGCCCCATCCTTGCGTTTTTTGCAACGGTGGGTACTTTGACTTTCGATCGCTAGTTCGTACTCGCCTCAGAATTTAAACCCCCACCCTCTAAAAATCACGAGGGGTGGGGCACCCGCATCGTTTTGAAATTGCTTTGAGTGTTTTCGAAGCGGATCGTCCTATTCGTTGGCTGCAGATTCCAAGATCCCGGTGATGAACACGCCTACGATGCCAAGCTCTCAGTAGCACAGGCTTCAGCCTGTGTGGTTTTGATTTCCGCTGACTCAAGAGAAATGTTTGAAGTCAAAGGAACACAGGCTGAAGGCTGTGCTACTAAATGCCAGCCAAAAATCCCTGGTTTTTTTGCAAGGGTGAGGATTTTGACGTTGGATCGCTAGTTCGCACTCGCCTCAAAATCTTAAACCCCCTCCTTTTGAAAATCACAAAGGGTGGGGCACCAGCCCTTCAACATCCGAGGATGAATCAGTTCCAAGCGCGTGAGGCATGGCGTGCCGTGCCCCCACTGAGCCCTCTACAACTCAGGAGCGCCGGCGATGCCGTGGGTCCAGTTTGTATAAATCTATTTTGCGGCTGAGGGTGTTCCGGTGAATTCCGAGCAGGCGTGCGGCTCGCGATTGATTGCCACGTGAGCGGTCCAGGACACGCTTGATGAATTTCTTTTCAAATTCGTTGATGGCCTCGTCAAATTGGATTCCACGTTCCACCATTTGCCCAACAAGAGCTTCCAGTTGATCTTTCAAGGGTGCACGCTCCGACGAGAAGTATCTACAGCTGGAAGTACCAGCTCGATTTATTTGAGTTCGTGGCCCGTTAACTGACGGTAAGCTTCACGGTACCTTGCACGGGTCGCCTCAACCACGTCGGGGGGAAGTTCCGGACCGGGCGGTTGCTTGTTCCACCCAATCTGCTCGAGGTAGTCGCGGACATACTGTTTGTCAAACGAGGGCTGGGAGCGGCCGGGCTGGTAGCCGTCCGCTGGCCAGAAACGCGAGGAATCCGGTGTTAGAGCTTCGTCGATCCAAATCAGTTGATTGCCGACCAGGCCAAACTCAAATTTCGTGTCGGCCAGAATGATACCGCGAGGCTCGGCGTAAGCAACCGCGCGCCTGTAAATGTCCAGGCTCACGGAGCGAACGCGTTCGGCGAGCTCACCGCCGATCATCGCCGCCGCCTCATCAAATGAAATATTCTCGTCATGTCCCGCCGTCGCCTTGGTGGAGGGAGTGAAAATGGGTTCTGGCAGCCGTTCGGATTCCTGAAGGCCCGGCGGCAGTGAGATCCCGCAAACTTTCCCGGTGGCGCGATAGTCCTTCCATCCAGAGCCTGACAGGTAGCCGCGCACGACACATTCGATAGTCAGCGGCTTGGTCTTTTGACAGAGCATGGAGCGGCCTTCGAGTTGCTCGCGGTAGGCAGCGAGCTCTGGCGGGAAATCCTCGGCTGAGACGATGTGATTGGGAATGACGTCGCGCAGCAAATTAAACCAGAAAAGAGAAAGCTGCGTCAGTACGCGTCCTTTGTCGGGAATCGGCGTAGGAAGCACCACGTCGAATGCCGACAAGCGATCCGTCGCCACGATCAGCAGGCGATCGCCTACCTGGTAAAGATCACGGACTTTTCCGCGATTGAGAAACTGAATTCCGGGGAGATTTGTCTCCCATACGATTGCGTTCATTTGTGGAGAAGCCAAGGGATATGTTCCTTTTTTGAGAGGCGGGTATTCTAGCCCATGGTCCGCCGATGTCAACGGAGAAGAAAAACTAAAAGTGGAAAACTTTTTCCGTCGGGAGAAACGCTCTCCGGGCAAGAACTGCCAGCTGAGAAATACTCTCCGTGTGCTCTGTGACCTCCGTGTAAAGCTTTTAGCTGTGGCTCGGGCGAAAAATATTTAATACAGAGGTCACAAAGACCGCAGATAATGCTCGGAAATTATCCTCGCGGTTTTATTATGCCGCGTTGGTTGCCGCTTGCTCTGCTGCTGGCTCGTCCCAGCGTACTGACACAAGTTTCGAGACGCCCGGTTCCTGCATCGTGACTCCGTAGAGCACGGAAGCCATCTCCATCGTCTTCCGGTTATGGGTGACGACGATGAACTGCGTGCTCACGCTCATCTCCGACACAAGTTTCGTGAAGCGCCCAACGTTCGCTTCGTCGAGTGGCGCGTCGACTTCGTCCAGGATGCAGAATGGGCTCGGCTGGTAGCGGAAAATCGCGATCAGCAGCGCCAGAGCCGTCATGGCCTTCTCGCCGCCGGAAAGCAGCAGCACGTTCTGCAGGCGCTTGCCTGGTGGTTGCGCCACCACGTCGATGCCCGGCTCGCCTGAGCTGTCCGGCTCGGACAAACGCATCTCGCCGGTGCCGCCGCCGAAGAGCACATGAAATGCCGTCGCAAAGTTGGAATTGATAATCGCGAAGGCTTGCTCGAATTTTTGTTTGCAGACCTGATCGAGTTCCGTGATGGCCTGCTGCGTGTCGGTGATGGATTGCAGCAAATCTTCCCGCTCGCGGCCAAGGAATCCAAATCTCTGCTCGCACTCGTTGTATTCCTCGAGCGCCATCATGTTCACCGGGCCCATGGATTCGATGCGAGTCTTCATCTCGTGGTATTGCGAATCCGCGGTGCGAAGTTCCTCGCCCGAAAGCAGGGCGGGGAATTCCGCGATCAGATCTTCGGGTTGAGCGTTCAACTCCTCGATGCACGATTGGCGCAGGTGCTCGCGCTCGGAATCATTGCGGGCGCGCTCGATTTCGTGTTTGCTGCGTTCCTCGCGGAAGTCGCCCAGTTTTTGGCGCGCCATGCGCAGAGCGTCGTCCACTTGCGTCGAGCGAGTGCGAGTTTGCTCGAATTCTTTTTCCATTTCTAAGCCACGCGCTTCCAGGCGCTGTTTTTCGGCGCGCAGCGATTGCACTTGCCGCTGATGTTCGGCGGTTTGCACGGAGAGCTGTTCCTGTTCCAGCACGAGCGAATCTTGCTGCGAGACGAGAGACGCGCGGCGCGCCGAAAGTTCCTGAAGCTCTTGCGCCATTCGTGCCGCGAGCGACTCCGCGCTTGCCAGCCTTTCCGCTAGCGTCGCCATCTCCGCGCGGCGCGCCGCCAGGTCTTCCTGTTTTGCTTGCGCGTTCTGCCGCAGACTCGCTTGCTGCTCCACGGCTTGCGCGATCTCCTGTTCGGCAGCGGCCCGTGCGTTGGAAACTTCGCTGCGCCTTACTTGCGCTGCCTCGGCCCGCCGCTGCGCTGCTGTGGCGTCGTTTCGGAGGCGTGCAAGTTCGGTTTGGCAGGCGCTTAAGTCCAAGCCAAGCCGCACCATGTCGCCGCGTGCCTGATCGCGCTGCAAAGTCGCCGCGACGGCTTGCTTCTCGGACTCCACGTGTTGTGCTGTGGCTTGCTCTAACGTTAATACGGCCGCACGAAGCTCTTCTTCGATGTGATGCAGCGCCGCCTGCGCTTCCGAAGACGCGCGTTCAAGCTGCAGCACTTCCGCGTCGAGCAAACGCAGTTCCCGTTTCATGCCCAAAGGACCCGCTTCGGATGGGCGGCCGCCGCTCACGACGCGGCCCTGGTATGTGGTGCCGTCGGGGGTGACAAAGGAATACGCGGGATTTTCGCGGGCGAGACGTTCCGCTACGGCAGCCTGTTCCACGAGAAATGCCGATTGCAGCCGAGGCAGAAATTGTTTGGCCGCCGGGCCCAGCGGATCGCGGAATTCCACCAAACGATCGAGTCGCGATACGGTCTGCTTTTCAATCTCGAATGGCACAACTGGTTCATTCGGCTGCAGATTCAACTTACGCAGCGAGTCCACAAAAAACGTGGCGCGCCCGCCGACCTCTTCGCGTAGCAGGGCAATGCCCGCACGCGCGACGTCAAATGTTTCCACGACGACATATTCCAATTCGTCGCGCAGGAATTGTTCGACGGCGTTTTCATACTGCTGCTCTACTTCTGCGTAATCGGCCAACACGCCGACAGCGCGGAAGCCATCGGAATCGTTGCCGCTTTGGTTTGATGCAAAAAGCTTTTGCACAGCGTCCGCAGTGTAGGAACGATCGTTAAGGATTTGCTCGACGGAGGCTTTGCGCGCGCGTCCACCTGCCAGAGCGTCGCGGGCGCTTTCGGACCGCGCTGTCGTCTCGTGTTGTTCGCGGCGCAGCTCGGTGATGCGCGATTGCGCGGTACTTACGATTTGCTCCAGGCTGCGCGAACGCTCCAGGACCGATTGCCACTGCAGGTCGGCGGCTTGCGCACGTTCGCGATGGTGAAGCGATTCCTCAAGCAGTTGTTGCTCCTGGCGTTCGTATCGCGCGACTCCTTCGATATGATGCGCCAGCGCTTGTTCGGCTTGCGCCTGATCGCCGTGCAGGCGTGTAAGCTCGTCTCCGAGTTCGGCAGCCGTGCGGCGAAGCGCGGCGATGCGAGCTTCGGTAGAGTCGTGCGCACCGGAAATTTCCGCAGTCGCCGCAGCGAGCGTTGCGAGGATCGCTTCAATGCGCGCCACATCGCCCTGAAGCGTAGCCACTGCTTCTCCGTGCGCGGTAGCACGAGCTTGCACTTGAGCGGCCTGCGCGGAAGCCTGTTCGATTTCCAGATGAAGTTGCTCACGGCGATTTTTCAATTCCTCGGTACGCTGCCGGTTGAAGAGAATGCGATTCTCGCTGCGGTCAAGTTCAAGAGCCGTCTGTCCAAGCACATTGTGGTGCTGACGAAGTTCGCCCTCGAGTTCATACGTGCGAGCGCCGAGCTTTTCCTGCTCGGTTTCCATCTGATTTACCGATTGCGCCTGCTGCGATTCGTGCTGCGCTATTTCGCCAACCAATCCCGCCAGCCGTTCGGCCTCAAGGTCGAGATCTTTGGCCTTACTGGCCAGCACTTGACGCAGCAATCCGCGCATTTGCTCTCGAATCTCCGCATACCGACGCGCTTTTGAAGCTTGCCGCTTCAGCGAAGAAAGCTGCTTCTCAACTTCAACGTAAATATCGTTGATGCGCGAGAGGTTAAGTTTTGACGATTCCAGTTTGGCTTCGGAAAGGCGCCGCTTGGTCTTGAACTTAGTGATTCCGGCGGCTTCTTCGATGATGGCGCGGCGGTCAGTTGGCTTGGAGCTGAGAATTTGTCCAATGCGGCCTTGCTCGATGATGGCGTAGGAGTCCGGGCCGAGGCCAATGCCCATGAAAAGATCTTGGATGTCGCGCAGTCGCGCAACGCGACCATTGATGAGGTACTCGCTTTGTCCCGACCGATACAGGCGGCGGCCCACAACAACTTCGCCGGGTTTCAAATGCATGGCCGCTTTTTCAGCTGCGCGTTTTTTCTTCAGGAATTTCGGTTCGCCGTGAACGCTCGCGGAAGCGTCGCCTGACTCTGAAACTTCCTCATTGCTATCTTCTACGGCGTGCTCTGTGTGCTCTGTGCCCTCTGTGTTAAAAGCTTTTTCCCCCGTTGCGCCGATCGCGCTGTCCGGCACAGCGACGGGCCCGGCTGCGGAACTTTCGTCCGCGCCGCCATTCAGAACAAACTCGGCCGCCTCGACCACTTCAGGATCGACCAGCGTGAGCGTTACTTCTGAGAGTCCCATCGGTGGGCGCTTGGCGGTGCCATTAAAGATGCAGTCCGACATGCGCTCGGCGCGCAGCGACTTATGGCTCTGCTCGCCAAGGACCCAGGAGATGGCGTCCACAATATTGGATTTCCCGCAGCCGTTGGGCCCGATAATGCACGTCAGGCCGCTGCCGCTGAAGGTGATCTGCGTCTTCTCGCAGAAGGATTTGAAGCCTACCAACTCTACTTTGCGCAGTTTGAGCAAGATTTCCCCTTTATGGCCTCCGCCTTCGTGCGCTGGGTCGTACAAAAACGCAGATGTCTCGGCAGAGACGGGTTCCGATTCCTGGGAAGGGTAGGAACTGCGACAAAATCGCTGAAGGGTCGTTTGACAGTGGCCCAGCCGCCTGGCGCTACGATGGCGGTTACGGGAAAACACGTTAACACGCGCCGCGCGAAGTGTAAAGAAAGAAGGCGGCAAAAAACTAACTAGCGGCAAACGGATTTTCAATAAGAATTCCGGCAATGCGTTGCCCAGCGTTCAAATCTTCGGAGAGAATACGTGTAGCCCCACTCTTGGCGGCTGCGGAAACAATCAGGGCATCCCAGAATTCTATTCGTGATTCGCCTCAATGCGAAACGCCGTAGAAATTTCAGACGGTGTCGTATCCACGCACCAAATTGAATAGCTGCTCACCACCAAGCGCGCAAATTCCTTTGACGATGGCGACTGGATCTTGCTTATGTAGGCTTTCATGGCAGCTCAAATACCCGCATTGATTCCAACCAAATAGGGACGCGGTCAGTCCTAAGTAACTGTTAATAAGCCTCTTGCAGAAGCCGGAGTAAGCTACCCTCATCGAAATCGACGGGGCTGTTGTCGATGAGGCGCCGGACTGTGACCGCCAACTTGGAAAGGTCCGGAAGTTGTTCTTTCTTAAGGCCCAGGGCGCGCAGACCTTTGGGTATTCCAACTTTCGCACCAAGTTGCTCAACCAAGTCAGGTGCCTTGGCAGCTGCGGCGGCGTCCGAATCGTTGGTGAGTCCGGGTTCCAGGCAGCGCGCTATCAACGCCATTTCTGTAATTCGCGACTGCAGGATGCTTCGCATTACTGTGGGTAATAGAACGGCATTTCCTAAGCCGTGCGGGGTGTGGGTTGCCTCACCGACGGGATATTGCAAGGCATGTACGGCGGCGGTTCCGGCGGAAGAGAAGGCCATCCCTGCAAGGAGGCTGGCCAGAGCTACCTCTTCTCTCGCGGCGCGGTTATCTGGATGAGCTACTGCAGTAGCCAGAGATTTTGCGATGCCGGAAATTGCTTTGGCCGCTAGAACATCCGACACCGGATTTTTTCCGACAAAGATCGCATGAGGAGAAATGCCGGTCCGTACTCTTGCGCAGAACGACTCGACCGCATGCGTGAGCGCATCCATTCCGGAGTGGGCCGTAACACTTGCCGGACACGAAAGAGTTAGCGCTGGATCCACGATCGCCCACTTCGGAATCAGCAGGCGGGAAGCAATCCCGACTTTTATTGCGCGTTCAGGATCGGCGACCACGGCAACCGGACTCACTTCTGATCCCGTGCCTGCAGTTGTAGGCACTGCCACAACGGGTGTAATCGGCCCGGGGACATTGTTTTCGCCGTAATATTTCGAGATCGGCCCGGGATGCTTCAGCAGAAGCGCTACCGCTTTGGACAAATCCAGATTGCTGCCGCCGCCTAAACCAACAACCACGTCGGGCGCATACTCTTGAGCCACTTCGGCGGCCTTTTCGATCGTCTCGCGGTCAACTTCCGGGCGGCCTTCGTCAAATACCTTTACGTTGGCCTTCGCTTCAGCGAGCAGTGCCAGCACAGTCTCACATATGCTGGCCTTAACAATGTTCTGGTCCGTGCAAACGAGCACTCGCTGGCCGAATTCGCGCGGTACGTTGCGCAACTCGTTTACGGCGCCCCATCCAAAGAAGATTCTGCCGGCGGTTGAAAATCCCCAGACGTTTTCTGCCGGGTTCAAAATAGGGTGCGCGCCTGCCTTATTCATTTCAGAGTTCATCTCTAAGCCTTTCAGCTGCCTGCCAGACTTCTCCAGGCAGTGGTATGCCGCTGCGTAATCGCTCTTCGCGAAGATGCCGCGACCGGTCACCGGGAACGATTACGCTTTGCGAAGCTTCTCGGGGCCGCGAATGGCGAAGGTCGTCGAGATAACCTGCAACATGTCTAGCCAGCGTAGGCCCTCCGGCAAACGCGCCCGGATTCAACAAAAGAAAAAAGTCTCCCTTGGTGCAGCGGTGCTCGGTGTCGAGCGTGCCTGCAACAAGCCTGCCGATTTCAGCGCCGGGAAGAAGTCCCGCTAATATTCCTATAGCAATCCCGAGTCCATATCCCTTGGCGCCGGCCGCTGGTGTGAGGGCGCCTTTCAAGGCTGCGTCCGGGTCGGTCGTGGATTTTCCATTCGCATCGACGGCCCAGCCCTCGGGAATCGACTCGCCGCGATGTCTGGCGGCAAGAATTTTGCCAATCGCGCTGGTTGAGGTCGCCATATCAAAAACGAAGGGTGCTGGATCGCTCGGAATTCCGATGGCGATCGGATTCGTCCCCACGAGCGCTTCGGTCCCGCCATGCGGATGCACGAGAGGTTCGCTGACCGTCATCGCGATACAGATCAGCCCCTCACGCGCTCTCTTTTCGCAATAATATCCGATCATGCCCAGGTGGCTGCTATTTCGGATGGCTACCGCGACGATCCCTCGCTGTCCGAGCGCGGATTTCGCGACGTTGAGCGCGGAATCGGCAACGAATGTGCCCAAGCCATCTTTTCCGTCCACACTCAGGACCGAATCCGCAGTCCAGGTATATTCAGGAGTGCTATTTACGCGAATCAGGCGCTTCTTGATGCGAGTCGCGAGCACCGGCAGTCGCTGCACTCCGTGCGAATGATGCCCGCGCAGATCGCCTTCGGTCAGAACGTCCGCTTGAATTGAGCATTCCTGGGGGCTGGCCCCAAGTTTGGCAAGGACATCGACAATTAACTGTCGTTCGTCTTCTGAGGAAATGATTACCGGTTTCTCAAGCGCGAAGCTCATGCATCCTTTGTTTCTGGGGAGTTAAGTAAAGCCCGCAGCCTGTTCCGGCGGGCTTCAAGTTAAGCCCGCACCCGGGCGATCCGCGCTCCTCTAGCTCAGGGCGCGGACGATTTCTTCGCAACTCAGGCGATCGGCGATGTTCTGAAGAGCAAAATTTAGTCCTGCATTCTGCCAGGTGTCGTCGATTGTTGAAGTTCCATCCGTGGCAACGACGACCTCATAGCCTGCGTCGGCGCCGTGTCGCGCGGTGTGTTCAACGGAGAAGTTTGTCCAGGCCCCGGTGATTACCAGGGACTCGATTCCGTATCCTTGCAGGATGGTCTCGAGTTTGGTGCCATGAAAAGCGTTCATACGCATCTTCTCGACGACAATGTCGCCTTGCTGTGGCGCAAGCCCGTCGACGGCCGCCGCTCCCCAGGTTCCGCGCACCACGGCCTTGCTTTCCGCTATACCACGAAATAACGGGGCGTTCAGCTTGAGGCCGGGAGCACCGGGTTCGACGATGTAATGGACGTGAATCACAACGGAGCCGGCCTTGCGCATCGCCGTAGCGAGTTTGCTAACGTTAGCGACAATATTTTGTTTTTTTGCGTGAGAGGGCGCGCCGGACGAGGCGAACGCGCCGCCTTCCGTGATGACATCGTTCTGCAAATCCTGAATGATGAGCGCTGTTTTTCCCGGCTTAAGTTTTCGATCGGCCATGTTTCCTCATTTTGGGGGACTCCCCAAGTTCTTTCATGCGGGCTCCACGCTTCACGTGAAGCGTTCAGCATAAAAGCGGAGCACGTACGCTTGTCCACACGGGCTCCATGCTTCACGTGAAACGTTCAGCGTAAAAGTAGAGCCCGCACCCGCTACCGCATTTTCATGTAGGCGACGGGGTTCCCGCGAACTTTCAGCTTGATGCGATAGATGGAAGTCGAGCACGCACAGTAGAGCTCGTCCCAATTTTTTCCGCCCCAATTTAAATTTCCGGCGTGCTCGGGCATGCGCAGAACGCCCAGATGCTCGGCGGAGGGGCTTAGAACCCATATTCCGCGCGGTCCCGTGACGTAAATATTCCCGCTCTCGTCGACTTTCATGCCGTCAACGATGCCACCCGCCAACTCACCATTGCCAATTTTCTCCGCGAAAATGCGGCTGTTACTGAGTGAGCCGTCCGCAGCCACATCGAACACGCGAATATGCGCACGCGGGGAATCGTTCACGTACAGAAGCTTTTCGTTAGGCGAGAAGCACAAACCATTTGTCTGACCGAAATCGTCCGCTTCCAGATGCAGTTTTCCGTCGGTCGAAACCCGGAATAGGCCCTGAAAGTTCAGCTCTTGTTTGCGTTCCAGACCAAACACTGGCATTCGGCCGTAGGATGGGTCACTGAAATAAATGGTGTTATCGGAGCGAAGCACAACGTCGTTGGGACTGTTGAGCTCTTTGCCTTGCCAGTGCGATGCGACGATTTTGCGCTCTCCCGACGGGGTTTCCATCACCAGCATGCTAGTGTTGTGCTCGCACACGTAGAGATTGCCCGCGGCGTCGTAGGTCATGCCGTTGCACTTATTGCTTGGATTGCGGACTTCCGAAACGCCATCCGCCGCGCTCCAGCGCCGGCGCACGTCGCCGGGCATATCGCTGAAATACAGGCACTGTTGCTTGGGATTCCAGATGGGACCTTCGGTGAATTTAAATCCAGTGCAAAGTTTTTCGACGACCGCGTCTTTGTCGACCAGCCGCAGCAACTCAGATGATATTACCTCGACGGAATCACCCATTCAGCTTTGTTCCTCCTGAGTATCCACCCGACGCCCGCAGCATCCTATGGGACTTCGAAGTGCACTGTCAAGGACACGGCGAGACAAAAAATATGGTTCGCAATGACAAAAGAACCGCGAATATATAAAGATAACATACCGACTAGTTACCAGTAGGCCTTGGCGTGCGCTGATCCTGAGCAAGTTGAGCTAAAATAAAAATGTGGGCCAGGATCACACCACCCAGTGCTCAGAGGAGTCCCGAACGTCGGACCATCCCCAGAAACCATCTTCTACCTGGAATGCTCGATTGGCTCATGACCGCCGCGCGCAACCTCGCTATAAGCTCGCCGCGTCGATTGAGCTTGTAGATCCAGGTTCTGGCGCCCGCATCAAGGCGAATCTATGGGACATGAGTCTCAGTGGATGCCACGCCCACACGAATCATCCATTTCCGAAAGGAACCGAAATAATCGTTCACATTACAAAGGGAAGAGATTCATTTGAGGCCACGGCCCAGGTTGTCTCGTCCATGCCGGGTAAGGGAATGAACCTGAAGTTCACCCTTATTGAGCCGAAGCAGCAAGAGATATTGGAGAAATTCATCGCCGCGGCAATGGAAGCTTCCTGGACGGCGTCAAACCGGCGCAAGAGTCAGCGGATCTTAATGCGGACCGGAGTAAGAGTGGCTGGGTATGACGAGCAAGGATCGTCCTTTAAGGAGAGCACTTACACGATTAGTGTCAGTCCTTCCGGAGCGTTAATCTTGATTTCGTCGCCCGTGAAAATGGGACAACGGCTCGTCCTATTGAACAAACAAACGAATGCTTCCGTTGAATGCACGGTGGTCCACAAAGGCCTGCGCCAGGACGAAGGCCTTGAAGTCGGAGTCCAATTCGCTTCGGCTAATCCCACATTTTGGAGTGTCCAGTTTCCGCCTGTGGATTGGACGCCACAGCACCCGGACTCAAAATTCCGAACATAGCCACACTTGCGACGCAAAAAAAAGAGGGCGAAATGGCGTCGGAGATGAAACTCCAAGCCGAATTCGCCCTCGCGCGCACTACAAACTACAATTGGTTACTGCTGGGACGGCGAAGGTGACTGAGACTGCGATGGCGTCTGCGACGGTGCGCTCTGCTCACTGATGTTCAAAGCTACGAACTGTCCGCCGTTCTGCGTGTATTCCACAGTTGCCGTGCTTCCAGCGCCAACATGGCCCTGGACCACGGTGTTCTTGTCCAACACAAATTGCATCGTGCGCTTCGTGTTACCCTGATTTACTTCCATCGTAAATGCCTTGCCGCCTGTTTCCACGTTTGTCACTTTTCCAGTAACGGTCTGTTTGCCCTGCTCTGATTGTTGTCCAGACTGGGATCCGGACTGGGATTGCGGTGGCAGCGGCTGCGTGTGTGCCGTTACCGCGATCAGCAAAAATGCGAGAAAGGCGCCGGACAATATTTTTGAAATCATCGGGGTATAAACCTCCTTGGGTGTTGGCGGGCATTTGTTCCCGAGCACGTCTTGCTCCATGACGTAAAGAAGAATGTAAATGCCTGCAACGAGTGTCGCTTACGCGTGCGCGTTCAATTTGACGTTTTTTGCGCCCCTGGCAATTTGAGAACTTTTTTCTTGAAGGCCTGCCTAATCTTTCTAAGGTGAATCGGGTATAACCGCTATCCTGCCACGTGAAAGCCGCTGCTACATCGTGGCTTTGTTCAAAAGAGGACAGACGTGAGCCCTGCAGGTTTTTAGAATGGCGATAGTAAGTGAGCCGGTGATTTATGGCCAAAAAATTAAAACGATATTCAAAAACTCCGGTCCGCATTACGGCCCAGGTGATAGCGCTGCTCGTTTTAGCGCTGACTTTTGGAGGTGCCGTATCGGCCTATTCAGTTCTGACCCATGAGGAAATCATAGATTTGGTATGGACCGATGAAATCCGGCCTCTGCTACTGAATCGATTTCCGGGGCTGACAGAAGAGCAGATTACCGAGGCCCATGCTTATGCCTACGGAGGCGCCGTCATACAGGATCTGGGCTTCTACCCGTTCGGCAGCGCCGAATTCAGCGACCTGGTGCACTACGTTCGCAGCGGGGACTTCGTTCGCGAGCTGCTGACCGAAAGTCAGGACGCAAACGAATATGCCTTCTCGTTGGGCGCTCTTGCGCATTACACGTCGGACATCACCGGCCACCCGACCATTAACCAGGCAGTAGCGATTCAGTACCCCAAACTTAGGAAAAAATTTGGCAGCTCGGTGCGATACGCGGAGGACAAAACTGCACATCTGAAAACAGAATTTGGGTTCGACATGATTCAAGTTGAGAAAAATCGTTACGCGTCACAGCAGTACCACGATTTCATCGGTTTCCAAGTGTCCAAATCGTTGCTTGAGCGTGTTTTTCCGGTTGTGTACGGAGTTGAATTGAAAGATGTGTTGCCGCACGAGGATCTGGCAATCGGATCGTATCGCTATTCCGTCAGCCGGTTAATCCCGGAAATGACGCAAGTGGCGCTGCGAACCCATAAAAAGGACATGATGCGCGAGACTCCGGGTTTTGCGAAACGCAAATTCCTGTACCGCCTGTCCCGCTCTGAATACGAAAAGCAATGGGGGAAAGATTATCCGAAGCCAGGATTCCGCACACGCCTGTTGTCAGCAGTCCTGCATTACATGCCTAAAATCGGTCCATTCAAGGCGATGGCCTTTAACAATCCGACTCCGCAAACGGAAGAAATGTATTTCAAGAGCATCAATTTGACAGTCGATCAGTACCGCGCCTATCTCAAGGAAGTTCGCGTAGATTCGTTAATGCTGCCGGATTCCGATTTGGATACCGGCAAAGTAACGACTGCAGCCGAATATGCGCTCACGGATGAAACCTATGCAAAATTGTTGGCCCAGCTGACAGACCGGGAATTCGATCTGACGACCATAGACCTGCGCGGCAACATTCTGCAGTTCTATTCCGACCTTTCCGCGCCAATCGAAACGAAAAAGAACAAGGACCGCTGGCAGGGTGTAATGACATCGTTGGATCAACTAAAGTTGGTGACGCCGGTTCGGGATGTCGCGAGTCGGACATCGGCAACTCCTTCGTCGGGACCGCAGTCTTCCTCTCAAGCGCTCGGCGTGAACGCAGACCCTGTGGCGATAGCGCCTCCGACGGAATGAAAATCTTACGCCTCCATCGGCTTTTCCAGATAATCTAATCCCATATGATTTGCCCAGGCAGGCACCGAAAAGTGCTTTCATCGATTGGTAGGATGGTCTTCTACTGCGCCGCAATTCTCGCTTCTGCGCAGGTTACTTCGGCTCGCCCTATCCCCGTGAACGAGGCTTCCACAAAACCGCCGGCCATGATCATCGGGTTCGTTGGCGGGTTCATCTCGCACGATAACCCTGTGCACAGCGAGGTCCAGCTTGCAGCGCGCCTGCGTAAGGAGTTCCCAGCGGGAGTCGAGATCCAGACCTATGAGAGCTATCGCGGAGGAAAAGCGCGCCAGGCGATCCTGAAAGTCCTGGACACTGACCATGATGGAACTGTCACGACGGAAGAGAAGCAGAAAGCCCGAATTATTATTTACGGACATAGTTGGGGCGGCGCGGAAGCCATCTACCTGGCGCGGGCGCTGGAAAAGGATGGCATCCCTGTGCTGCTCACTCTTCAGGTGGATAGCATCTGCGCACCGGGTAAAGATGACACAATCATCCCGGCCAATGTTGCGCAGGCTGCCAATTTTTATCAGTCGCATGGGATTCTTCGCGGGCACCACAACATCCGCGCCGCCAATCCGTCACGCACGCGGATCATTGGAAATTTTGAGTCTGACTACCGAAAAAGCGACCTCACGTGCTCCGAGTATCCCTGGTACGACCGCGTCTTCGCGAAACCGCACACACAAATCGAATGTGATCCCGCCATCTGGAATCAAGTGGACTCGTTGATCCGAACGAGTTTGGCTTCCGTAACACCGAAAGGCTCAGCACAATAGGCCGGTCGGTGCACCCGCCACACTGACTTCATTCTCACTCTCGACGAAGTCGGCAAGTGTGCCGCTTTGAACAGCCGCAGTCATTTCGGGAAGCAATACCTTGCAGCATCGAATCCTGACAATCTTTGCAAATAGAGCAATACAGCACAGTATTGCCGTTCGCAAGGCCTGACACTGTGACCTCACCGCAACTTAAGGAGACTCACCGTGAAAAGTTCCGCAGCGTTGCTAACAGTCCTCGCAATGTTGAGCGCATCCACATTCGCTCAAGCACAAACCGCAGCTTCCGACGATCATAGCCAAATGCCGACCTACAGCGTGAATGAAGTCAGCCGCACGACTCGCGCAGTGAAATATGCGCACCGCAGTGGCTCAACGAAGATAGATTTCAGAGGTACAGACTTGATGCCGGATGCATCCGGCGAAGCGACAGTAGCGAGCAAGCGTGGCGCTATGGCTATAGAAGTTGAATTCAAGGGCCTTGATAAACCCACGACATTTGGCACCGAGTATCTCACTTATGTGATGTGGGCCATTTCTCCCGAAGGCCGATCCATAAACGTTGGCGAAGTCCTGGTGGGCGACAACCACCGCAGTAAATTGGACGTCACGACAGACCTGCAAGCCTTTGCGCTTATCGTGACCGCCGAACCCTACTATGCAGTGCGGCGTCCCAGCAATGTTGTGATCGCGGAAAATGTGATTCGGCCCGACACGGTTGGAACCACAGAAGCCGTGGATGCCAAGTACGAACTTATCGATCGAGGCGGCTACATTCCCACCGGTTATCACTTTGACCCGGTTGTGTTGAATTCCAAACTGCCGCTTGAGTTTTTCGAAGCGCGCAATGCCGTGCGTATCGCCAAGTCAGCTGGAGCCGACAACTATGCGGCGCCAAGTTACGAAAAAGCCGTTGCCCAGATGAAGCACGCTGACGATATGGGTACGATGAAGCACGTCGACAGGAAGGCGCTCATCTCCGTGTCGCGTGAAGTCGTGCAAACCGCGGATGACTCCCGGGAAATAGCCGTGAAGCGCATGGACGAAGTTCGCATGAATGCCGATAAGGATGCAGAGGCCGCCAAGCTGGCTAACTCCCGCGCCAGGACGAAAGACGAAATGCAGGGTCGTATGACCGCGGAAGCAGCAACAGCCGATGCCAACCGCGGCCGAGTTGACGCCGACCGAGCCGCGGCTGAAGCGCAGCGGCAACAACTGAACGCTCAAGCTGAATCTGATCGCAATCGCAACGTCGCAGCCGGCGCCAATCAAGCCGCAGCGGATGCTCAACAAGGCCAGAGAAATGCAGAAGCTGAATCTGATCGGAATCGCAATGCCGCCGCCGGCGCCAATCAGGCCGCAGCGGATGCTCAACAGGGCCAGAGAAACGCAGAGGCGGATTCAGATCGCAATCGCAGTGCCGTAGCCGGCGCCAATCAAGCCGCGGCGGATGCTCAACAGGGCCAGAGAAATGCAGAGGCGGATTCGGACAGGAACCGGCTCGCAGCTGCAAGCTCGGACAAGCAGCTCAAGCAAGCAGTTCTGGATCGCGAAGAACTTCGCGCCAAATTACTGCAACAATTCAACGTCATTTTTGCCACGCGCGATACTGCCCGTGGCCTCATTGTGAGTCTGTCGGACGTATTGTTTGATTCCGGCAAGTCCACGCTTCGTCCCATCGCGCGCGAAAAGCTCGCCAAAATTTCCGGAATCGTTCTGGCCTACCCGGACCTGAGGCTTTCTATCGAAGGCAACACCGATAGCGTGGGCACGGACGCAATGAACCAGCAGCTCTCAGAACAACGAGCGGGTTCGGTCCGCGACTACCTCGCCAAAGAAAACATCCCCGCGGCGTCCATGACGTCAAAGGGATTCGGCAAGACGCAACCCGTGGCGTCCAATGACACCGCGGAAGGCCGCCAACAAAATCGCCGTGTGGAACTCGTAGTCTCGGGCGAAGTCATCGGAACAACGATCGGGATCATATCGACGAACCTCCCGCTGACTCCAAGTAAGTAACTTAGCTTGCGCGGAAGCGATGGGCCCCAGCTGTTCTAACGCAGCTGGGGCCTGTGTTTGTTAGGCACTATGGTGCATCTCAGGTTTCGAAGAATTAGCAACCCAGGATGGTTTCAATTAATCGGAGGCTTCTTATGACGACGCGTTTGTGGACGACGGGCAGCATATTATTTCTTCTCGCTATATCTAGCGGCGCAATCAGTGCACAGGACCATGGGCAGGATCAGGATCGTCACGATCAGGGCCACCAGGACCAGGGGCACCAGGATCAGAATCACCAGGACCAGCATCGCGACGATCAACACCAGCAAGAGCATTCAAGATTCGACGACCACGACCGGCAAGTCACACGAGACTGGTACAACGAACATCATGATCACCCGCCGGTGGGGCTCAGGGACCGCGATCGATTGCCTCCAGAGTATGAATCCCGGCTCCGCGAAGGATATGTCCTCGACCGCGACATGCGCAGACGGATTCATCCGATTCCTGCGGACTACTACCGCCGTCTACCTCCTCCGCCACGCGGCTACCGTTACGTCTTCATCGACGGACACGCTTGTCTGATCGACAGCGGCTATCGCGTCCACGATGTCCTTCATTTTGAACTTAACTTTTGAGGTTTACGAATAGGTGACGTTAATTGTACCGATAGCAGGTCCTTATCCAAATAGACACACGGTCACAAACTGTGTCAAATTGAACACTCGCTAATTGCCTTTTGGCACATAGTGCGCAATAGGAGAAGCTATATAAGTTCCATTAACCGCCCGGGATATCCGGACGGCTCTGGAGGATATGAGAGTAATTCGCAATGGCACACCCAGCACAACACGAAACGTCCGGGAATCATCAAAGTCTTCCTATCCGGCAAATCGCGACGCATCGACGGCGAATGGTACGAATTCTCTTCGTTGACGACAGGGAGTCCGACGTCGAACTTTGCCTGCATGAACTCAAAAGAATGGATTTTGCAGTCTCCGCAGATAGGGTCCGATCGGCGGCGGAGTTCGAGGAACGACTACGCACGCAGGCCTATGACGTGATTGTGTGCGATTCCTCGATTCCGAACTGGACCGGAATGGAAGCGCTTGATCTCCTGCATCAACTGAACCAGGATATTCCCTTCATTCTGGCGAGCAGCACCTTGGACGAGACCATGACGGACGGCTTCATCCACAAGGGTGCATTCGACTGCGTCGACAAAAATCGCCTTAACCGTTTGCCTCTGGCCGTCGCTCTGGCCGTACAAGAAAGAACCCGAAGTGAGGAGCGCAATCACGCGGAAAAGGAATTGAGGCACTCGGAAGACCACTATCGCGCTCTGGTGGAGAATCCAACCTATGGCATTTGCCGCTTTGACTCGAATGGACGTTTTCTGGACGTCAACGATGCGCTCGTGACCATGCTCGGCTATGAATCCAAAGCGGAATTGATGGCGGTCAACTTTGCCACAGAAATCATTCGTGACCCGACTGAGCGCGCACAACTATTCGAGGGTTACCGACGGACCGGTCATGTCGAGCTGATCGAAGTCGAATGGAAGCGGAAGGATGGATCACCCATGAAAGTCCGGCTCAGCGGCCGGCAGGTGGGAGCAGTTGCAGGAGCTCCGGATGAGTGCGAGGTCATCGCGGAGGACGTGACCTCACAACGGGCGTCGGAAGATCATCTCCGGCACCTGGCGGAAACCGATGCGCTGACCGATCTGGCGAACTACCGCAGGCTCTCCGAAACCCTCGAGTCAGAGATCAAACGCTCGGATCGCACCGCACGGGCCTTTGCGGTGCTCATTTTTGATCTGGATGGAATGAAGCGAATTAACGACAGCCACGGCCATTTGGCTGGTAACCGGGCTCTGTGCCGCCTGGCCGATATTTTTCGTTTCTCCTGTCGGTCGATTGACACAGCGGCCCGTTACGGTGGCGACGAATTCGCAATTATTTTGCCGGAGACTGGCGACAAAGAGGCGGACGCAGTCGGCCGCAGGATTTGCGAACGGTTGGCCAATGACCCCGAAGAGCCTCGGCTTTCCGTCTGTGTCGGAATCGCGGTTTACCCACAAGATGGCACAACGATCGAAGGCCTGTTCCAGGCAGCGGACCGTGCGCTTTACAAGATGAAACAATCCGAAAACACGGCCTGACCTAATCCACCGCATTGCCATTATGTATTCGTAGTTCCCATGAGCTGGATGTTCAGATTTGAACAGATTTCTCAGTTCGTCCGGGTTACAAAGAACTCGTGCTTCCACTAAATCCATTCATGCACTCAACCAATGATCGAGAGGATAACAACGTGATCACTGAGGGGACCAAAGATATTTCGCTCGCGTATTCGTTCTGGTTCGGCAAGCCAGTGGTTTTGCTCGTGGTCATCCGCAACTGTCGCATCCCTATGCCATGCCGCATTGTCGCCGAATCTACTTCCGACGTTCGCATTCTTCTCAGTCCCGGATGGGAGCTGAATATCCGGAAAGAATTAATTCTGGCCCTCGAAGAAGACACCGTCGATCGGGATACTCTCGTGAATTGACATAGCCCAGATAAGCTCCAGAACCGATCAAGAGCGTCACAACCGAAGGGAGACTTACGATGTTACTGCTGATTATTCTTCTGGTCCTGTTGTTTGGCGGGGGAGGCGGCTACTACGGATATACCAAATGGGGTAGAGGCGGGAGCCTGGGTGCCATCGGGACAATCCTGTTAATTCTGTTGATTGTATATCTGGTCGGCGGGCTACGCTGACGCCACTGAACCAGGCCCAAGCTGAAAACGGCTCGTAGCCGCGTCGCGCGTATAAAAATCGCACCACAGGAGGTAACTCAATGAAGCAAAGCACCAGGAACAAAGCAAAAGGCAAATTTCACGAAGTGAAAGGCAAAGTTAAGGAAAAGGTTGGCCGCGCTGCCAACAAGCCCAACCTGGAGGTGGAAGGACAAGCGGAACGCATCGGCGGAAAGATCCAGAAAAAAGTCGGCGAAGTGGAAAAAATCCTGGGACTGTAGAGTTGACGCCGCCGCTTACGGGCAATAAGCGGCGGCAATCCCCTTCGTTGCATCGCTAGTCATGAAGGACAACACTCAGAAGGGAAGCGTTTATTTGCAGTCCGCCGTTATATTTGATGAACCCCATTTTCTTGAATTTGTTCATAAAAAAATTGACGCGGGAGCGCGTCGTCCCAATCATTTCAGCCAAAGTCTCTTGAGGTATTTTGGGGAGCACGGTATGGGGTTTATCCTGCTGCCCGTATCGGGCCAGCAGGAGAAGGGTGCGGGCGAGCCGCTTTTCACTGGAATTGAAGAGTTGGTCGATCAAGTCCTCTTCGATCCGGACATTGCGTTGAAGCATGTAGGTGATGAAGCGGTCGGAAAACGCACTCTCCGAATGCAGCACGCGAAACATTTCCTTGTTTTCGATCGTCAGCACTGTAACCGGTGTAACGGCTGTCGCTGTGGCCATTCGCACGTGCTGCCCCGCTAACCCACCTTCGCCTATGAAGTCATTCCGCCCTAACATGCCCACTACGGCCTCTTTCCCTGTTTTCGAAACGACGGAGATCTTCACCCCGCCTTTTTGGATGTACATGATGCTGTTGCAGGGATCTCCTTGAGAAAACAATGTCTCTTTTTTGTCGAACTCCATCATGGTTCTTGCCACCCCGGCCGACGTTAGAAAAAGTTCGACGTCGAAAGCGATGTGCTCATTGTTTTCAATTTTCTTTGCCTTGAGTCGGGCGTCTGTTTTCATATCGCTCCCCTGGCTTTCGCATTTACTCTGACGGCCGGCACTCGCAGTATGCGATCGATCTTAGGAATAGGTGGAAACCTGGAGACGTCCGCTCTTGCGTGCTCGACGCAGCTATGCAGCAAACACTCTGAATCACGCTCACGTTCGTAATTCTGCATCATATCGTCCAGGCAGTCGCCAATCGGCGGGCCCAAAGGATTGAACGTCCAGTTACATTGAGAGCAACCCCAGCCCTGCACGCACGCGGTTTTGATCCAGACCATCTGTCTCATAAATGCTCCCTTCGACTCGTGTACTCTACTTCCGCCACTATTTTGCTCAGGAAAATTTAACTGATCCTCCTGAAGTCTCACGCTCTTGGGTGCCGGCGCCGGAAGCGCCTGCGTGCGACTGTTGTGGTCGGGCGATCCCTCAGTGCCAGTTTTCCGTGGGTAGTAGTTTGCGAACCACCGGCTTGTAGCCGGAGGGCTCGCTCTGCGACCTTAATCGAAACCTGTTCGAAACGTGTTCTTGTTATTTGCATAGCCGCCTTTCCCTCTCGGTGCTTACAACGTAGCAGCCCTCCAATGATACGGGGAAAGTCTTTAATACTTCTGCGGCGCAGCGGTGAATCTTCATTGCGGGAAATATAATTCTCGCCGAGAGAGTGGGTTGGTTACTTATACGGTTCAGTGAATCAATAGTGTCACTTTTGGTGACCATATATTAATTATTCGCTGTATTCTACGATACGTATATGGTACTTATATCCTGGGTTTGTTGTACGCTCGGCGTGCAGGAGGGATACGATGAATACGGGACGGATTGCAGCGAACTTTAAGACACTAGACCTGGGTGACGTTCCACATTCGCGATCTGGCAGAAACAAGAAGGTCGTATCCATGATTCTACGAGACTTGGACCAATTGAAGGAGGGTTCCGCCCTTCGAGTCCCTCTGGCGGAACTGGGAAATACCAAAGAAAACGTCCGGTCAGCTTTGAACCGTGCGACCCGAAGCGCCAAACTCAATGTTGCCACAGCTACCGACGAGAATTTCCTGTACGTGTGGAACATCCGCAAGACCGCTTAAACTCTATTCTCGACACTGCCATTGCCCTCACCGCTCGTAGTTGCACCTCGCTCCAATTGTGAAATGTTGCCCTGCCCGGATGTCAGGTACTCCCCTATGTGAGCAATATAGAACAGACGCCGGATATTGGGGCCTCTATCATGAGTTTGGTAGTACGGACGAAACTTGCACGACTGAAAAGCCCGATAAAGATAAGGGGATTCATTGCCTGACCTCAAAGCAACGAACTACGTGTGTGGATTTGGTCTAATGATCGCAGGTCTTGGACTTTACTCCTACTATGTACGCGAACTGCTGGCATCTTTGATACTTTTCACGGCCGCCTTTTTCTTTTTAGGTCTGGCAGCACTTGCCGTCTTTCTTCTCTGGTGCGCAAGTGTACAGGTGGCGATTTGGACTTCACCCGCATCGCGGAACGTGATTGCCCTGTCCCGCCGTCTTATTTCCGCATACGCAAAGACTTAAGCCTCCAGTCACGACCATTTGAATAGGACTGTGCGCTTGTGAACAGACGAGGTTATATCGCTTAGCTAAGATCCAGCCTGTTAAAGCTTGTGCGCAACTGTGAGGGGGCGAGGAAAATTACCTCGATCGCCCATGTCCCCTTCTTCAGTACCCCGGCGAGACTTTCGCGAGAGTGAAAATCAAGCCGTTTAAAAGGAGTACCCAATTGCTCTGGACAATTTGTGTGGTGTTGTTGGTGTTGTGGGCCCTCGGATTGGTGACTTCCTACACGATGGGTGGATTCGTTCACATCCTTCTGGTGTCTGCGATTGTTGTCGCCCTGATTCGTGTTATCCAGGGTCGCAGGGTGATTGGCTGAGTGCGGAGAAAAAACACATGAAATCAACCACCATACTTGGATTATTGCTGGTAGTTCTTGGAGGCTTGGCGTTGGCCTATCAGGGATTCAGTTATACTCGCCGTGAAAAGGTCCTCGACATTGGACCGATTCATGCCACAGCGGACTCTCGGGAACATGTTGCCGTCCCGCCCATTGTTGGAGGCCTGGCGTTGGCGGCAGGCGCGCTCTTACTCTTTATGGGCGCGAAACAAAAGGCATCGTAAAGGCGTTCTGGTAAGCGTTCACAGAAGTAGATCCGCATCAACTAGGAAATGCACTATCGGAGGTTCGCGATGTTTCGTAAATTAACTTTTGGTGTTTGCATCATGTTTGCGGCGAGTTCGCTCTTTGCTGCAAATAAGGAACAGAAACGTTTGGAAAATTCCGGCGTAGTCATGCAGGAAGTGATGGGCGTACCCGACAACATTCCACAGGACCTTCTGGAAAAGGCCGAGTGTGTCATCGTATTCCCGTCCGTTCTGAAGGCGGCTTTCGTTGTCGGCGGCAGCTATGGCCGCGGAGCGATGGTTTGCCGGACTGGCGAACATTTTAACGGACCCTGGGGCGCGCCCGCGATGTACGCGCTGGAAGGCGCCAGTGTTGGATTTCAGCTTGGCGGTCAAGCCACGGACCTGGTCCTTCTGGTCATGAACAACAAGGGAGCTTCTTCCATTTTGAACAGCAAGGTGAAACTGGGAGTCGATGCATCCGCTGCCGCCGGTCCCAAGGGCCGCGACGCATCTGCTGACACAGACGCTTACATGCGTGCGGAAATACTGAGCTATTCTCGATCACGCGGGTTGTTTGCCGGCGTTTCTCTGGAAGGTTCCACGCTTCGTCCTGATGACGATGCCACCGCGGATGTTTACGGCCGAAAGATCACAGCGAAGGAAATCGTGCTGGGGAACAAGGTTGCCATTCCTGAATCTGGGCGCCATCTCGTTCGCGTACTAGAGAAGAATGCGCCGCACAACCAATCTGAGAAGGCGTCAAACCGCTAACAAAAAAGCGGGCTCGCTTCGAGCCCGCTCTCATAGAAGCTTAAAGTTCAGGACGCCCCACCTTCAGCCAGCGTGGGGCGTTCGCTTTTTAGCGGTGGAATCCTCTACGTTCTCCGCCATGGAAGTCACCCCGGAACCTGGGCCCGTAGTATCCCGAATAACCGAAGTACAAACCCGGATACCACGGGTATCCGTAGCTGTAGTCGTACCATGGACCACCATAGTAGTACGGCCGTGGATAGGGAGGCCCGGTGCGGACGTGTTGCTCCCTGGGGTTAGCATAGGCATCCTGATCTCCTCGGTAATCGGATGGACGAACAGGCTGGAAGGCAAATTGGCTTTGCTCCGTAGAGATACGCAGCGGCTCTTCGAGCCGAAAAGTCAGCATGGACTCAGGCGCGATCACCGTTGGTTTTCCGCGCGTGCTCATTACGCCGATAATTCCAGCCGTGGCCCCGATGACTGCCCCGACCGCGGCGCCTTCTCCGCCTTCAGCAGCGGCACCAATTACAGCGCCAACGCCTGTAGTCGTCCCGACGGCCGCCGCGTTTCGCCCCGTTGAAGTGCCCGCTGAACTCTGCAGCAATTGTGTCCGCACGGGCAGCACCTGGCCATCGACCAAGGTCAGTTCACTTAACTCAACTCCCAGTTCCGATACCCCTCCGCCTCGAGGGGCTTTTTTCGCGACAGCGATGCGGCCCGTCACGACCTGGCCGCGCACGGCTACGACCCAGCCGTTAGCAACGAGAGGTTGTTCGAGAGTTGCGCTGAACCGGTCACCCGGTTGGTTCTTGTCGCTTGAGAGCCACTCATTCAGGCGAACGGGAATCACGGTTCCCGCCGGTAAGTTTATGGATGGCGGCACCGTTTGGTTCGCAGGATCGGCGTTCTGGTTAGTTCCATACGATCCCTGTTGCCCGTCCGGCTGCTGGACCGTCACCGAATTCTGGTCTCGATCCGGCTGGCCCTGCGCTGTGGCTGGCGAGGCTCCAAGAAATGCGGCCAAAACAGGAACACTGATGGTAAGAGTAAGAATCAGAGCACGGTGTTTCAAATTTCGTTGGCTGGTTATCATATCGAGGCCCCTATCGTTCGACGAAGCGATTATGACTCAGACGATCCGAAACACAACGACGTCGGATAATGGTTCGCTTCTGGCGATTGAGATGAAAAGAGGGCCCTTCTGAGTTGTCCGGCACATTTTGGGGTGTTGCCCTAAGTGGCAGCAGGGTAGCGATCCGGAACTGCGGGACCTAATCGATACGGTAATGGCAGCCACGGCTTTCGTGCGCTTGATCGGCCGCTTCGAGGATAAGCAACGCGGTTAGGATACCATTGCGCAGGCCAATAATAGAGTCGCTGATTTCGCATTTCTCGTAGAAACGCGCAATTTCCAGATCTAGTTCGCGCAGAATTCGCATGGCGCGATTGAGGCGCTTCTCGCTTCGTATCAGGCCCACATAATTCCACATGGT